>Ga0233426_10000697_pt1 | contig 34278 bp, 38 predicted proteins | sample SI_118_April2016_6_FD_179875 | JGI IMG/M metagenome (GOLD analysis project Ga0233426, IMG submission 179875) | Seawater microbial communities from Saanich Inlet, British Columbia, Canada - SI_118_April2016_10_MG | ecosystem: Environmental > Aquatic > Marine > Inlet | place: Canada: British... | reverse complement strand
TCAATCAACTACTGTTATAACTTTACTTGTAGCCGTTTGGGGAGCAGAATCTAAAAATTTGTTTTTAAGAAAGGCTTTAATTTTTCCTGTAGCCATAATAATTACCGCTCTTTGTGGGGCACTTCTAGATAATTGGGGATTAGACTACGCTCATCTATTCCTTCTTTTGATATTTTTTATTATTACAGCTTACCGTACCGCTCACCAAGTACTATTTACAGGTGAAATTAATGGTAATAAAATTCTAGGCGCTATTTGTTTATATATACTCATGGGTTTAATTTGGGCATTAACCTACACATTAATTGAATTACTTTTGGGCACCGCATTTACTAATGTGCTGAATAATTTAGCCTGGTATGAGTTACTTCCGGATTTTGTTTATTTTTCTTTCGTGACTATGACTACATTAGGTTTTGGAGATATTGCGCCTACAATGCCAATTACGCGTTTTCTCGTCTATTTAGAAGCCATAGTAGGACAATTTTATTTAGCTATTTTAGTGGCCAGTTTAGTTGGCTCTAAAATGTCGAACACTACATTGACGCGTAAATAAAATTGTCACTAAATAGATGATTTAATAAAGCATTGAAGCACTTGGGTTAAGAACAGCCAAAATGCTCAAACGTTCCATGTCGCAAAAATCACTAGCATCACGTAATAATTCTTTTTGTACAGCCAGAGAATCCAATTTTTCATCTGTAATGACAACTGATGGATCATGACTTTTACATTCATGATTTAGCGTCATTACACGTTTAGCAATATAAAGTAATTTGGTCTCGTCAGTACTGTGTTCAAATTCGTCTTCATCTTGGAAACGTATAGGTTCAATTAAACTATACGGTAACTGCCATTGTTTCAATAACTCGGCAGAAACATCTGCATAACCAAAACCAAGAACTTCCTGTTGCTTTGTCCAAGGCAATTCATCTGCATTTATTTGTTTACATTCCTTCACTTTTTCAGGGATAAATTGATGAACTACCAATTCGCCTAAATTGTGAAGTAATCCTAAAATAAATAACCGCTCAGCATTTGGCACTCTTAATTTAGTCCCTAAAAACTTTACCGTTAAGGCGCAATCAACACTACGTTCCCAAAAGTCATCTAAGTATTCAGGGTTAGCATTGAATCTTTTAAAAGCATTCGTCGTGAAGTAAGCAATAACTAAATTATAAACTTCTGTGATACCAATAATTAAAACAGCTTTAGAAATTGTATCGATTTTTCCAGGGTAGTTGAAAAATGAACTGTTAGACAGCTTCAAAATAGTCCCAGCTAAAGCTGGATCAAGGAGAATAACATCGGCGATATCATCAATAGATGATGATTCATCATCTATTAACTCCTTTATACGGATAAATGAGTCAGATAGAACAAATATTTCGCTTGCCTGTTCGGCGTATTCATAAGCATTCATGAAGTAGATCCTAGGAATATATAGGTAATTTAATATGATAAATTATCCCCACAACAGCTGGGAAATGTTACTATTTTGTAACAGACTGACAATTCACTTTCTATTTAAAATACAGGAGATTAGCGAATGGTCAATCTAGTAATGAGTATAGTCACTATATTTATAATTAGTGACTTTTTTATCGATATTAATCGATATTAATCTTCAACCGTAAGAGCCACTTGATAAGAACCAAATTTACGAATATTGATAACCCCCTTATCGAAAATAAGGTATTGGCCTTTAATTCCCTGCAAAAGTCCTGACACTTGTGGTGTTTTATCAAAATTAAAAGAGCCAATCTTTTCTAAGTATTGGTCAACTGGGAAATTTAAATTAACAACGGGTTCATCAAGTAATTCCACCGCATCTTCACCAAAGCGTAATTTCAGTTCATCTAATTGCACTGAAATTTCAGGTATTAACTCTTTTGCTCGCGCTTTTAAATCAACCGCCTCACCTGATCCTTTTAACATAGCACGCCAATTTGTTTTGTCTGCTATGAATTTAGCCAACGCTATTTCAACTAAACCTGACTGTAAGCGGGTACTTACTCTAAATAAAGGCAAGGCTTGTGTGGCACCTTGATCAATCCAGCGTGTTGGTATTTGTGTATAACGTGTTATACCAACTTTAATACCAGAAGTATTCGCTAAATAAACATAATGATTCACCATACAGTTTTTGACGCCCCACTCTGGCTCACGACACGTGCCTTGCGCATGATGACAAGTTTCTGGTTTCATAATACACATGTCACATTGTGCTAACTTTTGCATGCACGGATAACAAAAGCCTTGAGAATAACTTTTCTTTGTAGATCTTCCACAATTCCGACAACCAATTTTACCTTGATAATCTAACGTTATTGTTTTCCCAATTAACGCATTCATATCAATAGTCTGATCGCCGATTGGTAATTGGTAATGAACAAGTCCTTTTTCATCTAATTGGGCTGTCATTTTACTTAAAGCACCAGCATCGTAATGAGTCATTTATTGTCTCGATAATTTTCATGGGGTAGTTTAAAGAGCATGGTATAAAACTCTAGAAATGACAGCCAGCTTTTTATCGATTTCAATGATAAAAATTGCGATACTACCCTAATGATAGGAAAAAAAGTTACAGATAAGCCACAGTGGTTTGTTTATTATTTACGTTGTGCTGACAAGAGTTTATATGCGGGTGTTACAACGGATTTAACTCGTCGATTGCATGAACACAACACCTGTAACAAAACAGGTGCTAAATATACTCGTGTGCGTCGTCCTGTAAAATTGGTCTATGCTGAAACACAAGAAAACCGCCAACTCGCTTGTAAACGTGAATATCAATTAAAGCAGTTTACCAAAGTTAAAAAAGAAGCTTTAGTTAATAGTTTCGACTTACCTTTTTTCGAAAAATCACGTTAACAATACTGGTCTGCTTAGTCTTGATTTTTTCATATAATTGCGATTTATCAACTGGTAACTGCTAATATACGCCGGTTTTCAATCAATAATTGTAGGTTCTATGTTTCTAGAAAGTTACTGTAGCGTTACAGATAATAAAATTAGTTTTTCTCGTCAACAAGGTAGCGATTTTGCTAAACAAATTGCCGACGATTTCAATCCGCTACATGATGCCGATGCAAAGCGTTTTTGCGTTCCAGGCGATTTACTATTTTCATTAGTATTAGAAAAGTCAGGTTTATCTCAAAACATGGGATTTACTTTTTCAGGAATGGTTTCTGACGGTATCGCACTCACTTTTCCAGAAACGATAACTGATTCAGCGAGCATAATTGATGACAATGCTAAAGAATATATGAAAATAGAAGCCTCGGGGAAGTGCACAACCAACAGCCAATCAATAAATGCATTGATCCGTGCTTATGTCGAATTTTCTGGTCATACATTCCCGCATATCTTAGTGAAATTAATGTTTGAAAACAGTGTGATGATTAACCCTACACGTCCAATGGTGATGTACGAGAACATGTTTATACATTTAGATGAACTTGATTTCTCCGACGTACAATTACAATTAACCACACCAAGCTTAATTATTGAAGGTAAACGCGGAAAAGCAACATTACCTTTTGATTTAGTCGCTGATGGCAAAGTAATTGGGCATGGCAAAAAACACATGCTTTTAAGTGGCTTAAGAGACTATGATCAAGCAACGATTGATGATCTCGTTAGTCATTACAATGATAAAAAAATTCAGTACTTAAAGTAATGTCTAAGAACGTCTGCTTATGGGAAGTTGCTACTTAGTATTTACAGTAGCATCACTTTTTTCAAATGCTAGCTGTTGATTTCTTCTTTCTTCAACACAAAAAGCAAACTGCTTTGTAGTTTTTGGACGTGAACATTTTTTTGGTTGCCGATAATACACTAACCATGCTTGTAATTGTTTACCTTGATAACGAGATTTTACCACCAACGGTGCTGTCATTTGAAAGGGTTTTACACTTACCTTTGGCATCTGTGTTAATGAAACTGTAGTTCCCCCCTGTTTTTTAGGCCTTTTATTTTTCTGCTGTTTCTTCTGCTTATTACTTAAGTGTGTCTTTTTTAGATGTCCTTGTTCACATTGCCACCATATTTTTCTCGCTTTACCCTCTTGTTTATTAAGACTTTCACCACGCTTTAAACTATGCCCTTGCTTTTGTTGGGACTGTACATTACGTAACTTATCTAAATAAGGTTGGCAATGCTTTTTCCCCGCATAACTCACTTGGGTGCAGGCTATTGTGATGCCAATCAAAATAACCTTAAAATATATTCCCCGCATAACTATTCCTTGAATAAACATAAAAACAAAACAATGTGTAACAGATTAGTACATTAAATTAACATTGCATTAGCATTTATAAAAACAAGATCTATAATTTCTCAATGTGAAATGACCAAGGACGTTCTCCATTGAACTCGATAACTTCTAATATGTTGTATCTGTTACTTTACTGTGTGCTTAGTATGCAATGTCAGGCAAAAGAAATTCCAAAAATTCAACTTGCCACAGTCTATAAAGATGATTTAAATAAAGCCGTAAATATTAACGAATATTTCATTAGTGAAAAACTTGATGGGATCCGAGGATTTTGGAACGGTCAGAATTTAGTTACTCGCGGTGGGAATATTATTTATGCCCCTTCATGGTTTACTCAAGATTGGCCTAACGAATATATTGATGGAGAGTTATGGAGTAGTAGAGGTGAATTTGAAAAAATCAGTAGTTGTGTGAGAAAACGTAAACCGAATACGCAACAAAAAACAAGTTGCTGGCAAAAAGTACATTTTATGATATTCGATTTGCCAAAATCTGTAGGTACTTTTACTCAACGTATAAAAAAGATGAATAACCTAGTAGAAATAACTAACAGCAATTACTTATTAGCGATAAAACAAGAAAAAATCGGTTCAATAACTTTATTACACCAACGACTATCAAAAGTCGTTAACATGGGCGGCGAAGGCTTAATGCTTCATCATCAAGAAGCATATTACAAAACAGGCAGAAGTAACGACTTAATGAAATTGAAACGGCATGATGATGCAGAGGCAATTGTCATGGGTTATATTGCAGGAAAAGGTAAATACAAAAATAAATTGGGCTCTTTGAAAGTAAAAATGCCCTCAGGTTTAATATTTAAAATAGGCACTGGATTTACTGATCAACAACGGAATGCCCCCCCTAAAATTGGTAGTACGGTCACGTTTAAATACATTGGTAAAACAGTGCGAGGTGTGCCAAAATTCGCTAGCTTTTTACGCGTTCGTGCACTTCCACAAACTCAATAAAAATGCACATAACCTACTAATATATTTTACTAAAAGAAGAGAATAATAATTAATGGAATTTCACTTATGGTTATCTTTTGTCGTCATTTGTATTATGGGCGCCTTGTCTCCAGGCCCTAGTTTAGCCTTAGTTATCAAAAACACACTAGCTGGAGGCACACCCCAAGGGTATGCCACTGCAATTAGTCATGGTTTAGGTGTTGCGCTTTATGCAGCAATTACCGCAACAGGCATAGCAGTGATCATTGTTCAATCTCCTTTAATATTTAGTATTATTCAATATGCCGGCGCAGCATTTTTATTGTATTTAGGCGTAAAGTCTTTATTAAGTAAAAAAGCTAATGAAGTATTTTCTGAAGATGACACGGCAACAAAATCACAAGTAAACGGTTGGTTAGATGGCTTTTTAATTGCGTTTTTAAACCCTAAACTCGCTATTTTTTTTCTGGCATTATTTAGTCAGTTTTTAGGGGAAGAAGCGAGCAGCGAACAAAAAATGATTATGACAGCGACTGTTGGCAGTATAGATGCTTTATGGTATTGCCTTGTTACTTTCACACTTTCACGTGGCAACATCATTAGTAAGTTAAGGGAAAATAGCCATATTGTTGATAAAGTTACAGGCAGCTTCTTGATATTGCTCGCTGCCCGTATTGTGATCAGTTAACCACTGCTTACTCACTTAGTTCAACATAGCGAAAATAAAGCACTTTTAAGCCTTTACCTGTTTCAGCTTCAACAAACACAAGAGGGTTATCAATACGATGTTGAAATTGACACTGCGGACATTCTCTAGCGACTTCGGCTAATAAAAACTCCTCACTTAAATCAGGGGAGTTTAAACAGAGTACAACATCACTTGTTTTTGCCATTAGCTCTGGTAAACGTTTAATAATTTTTTTGTAATCACGCTCTATATTTACGCTACCTTTTTGAAAAGAAGGTGGATCACAAATTAATAAGTCATAAGGCCCATGTTTTTTAAGCCTATTATATGACTTAAAAATATCAACGCCCTCATATTTTATTTTACTCACATCCTGCTTATTAAGTTTATGATTTTCACGGCCTTTAGATAATGAACTTTTACTCATATCTATATTAATAACTTGCTTTGCGCCACCTGCAATAGCAGCGACAGAAAAGGCACAAGTATAAGCAAAAAGGTTTAAAACGTTTTTACCTTCACTGTTATTTTTTACCCATTCACGCCCATTTCCCATATCAAGAAAAAGCCCAGAGTTTTGTGCTTTGCCTAAACTGATATGATATTTCAAACCATGTTCTTGCACTCTTAATTCTGTAACATCTTCTCCCCATAAGACTTCGCTGGGAGCAAATTTTCGACTACGAAATTGCACTTGAATAGAGGTACATTCTGGTATCAATTGTTGAATAACGGTGACCTGTTCACTTAACCAAGTTTCATCAACCTCTTGGTAAAGCGTAATGAGAACAACGGGCGAAAACCAGTCAACATTAATATGTGATAACTCTGGGTAAGCATGTCCTCTGCCATGAAATAATCGCTGGCAATCAGTTAAGCCATTCGATTGGTTAATGGATTCTATGGAGGTTATTAGATGTTCTTGAAGATTTTGGGTCATAGCACTATTTTTTAAAGATAAAAATAAAGCCGTATAATAACAAATTATACGGCTTCACGTTCAAATCGTTTTTAGTTTACATTACAACAATAAAGCTAAAATCCAAAAATACTAAATGCAAAGAACTTTTGCGCAACTGTATTTATGAAAATACCTAACACAATAACAGGGATAAAGGTGCCTAGAGAAAAGTTAACGTATGTCTCGATCCAAGACCCTTTATAGTTTTCATTGCCAATAGCAATTTCGTCAGACAAATTGTGCTTTTTCCAGCGGTAACTAACAAACACACATAATAAGAAACCATTAAGTGGCAAAATCGTGTCGTAGAAAATGTCATAAATTACATCGAAGAATGAACGAGTTCCATTTGCATAGGTTGTAAATTCAGTGAAAAATGACACCATACCAAACGAAAGTGTGGCAAAAATAGTTAACAAGCCACCCGTAATCATTAAAATTGATAAAGCTTTTTTACGGCTATGTTTTTTTTCTGTTACTAGATAAGAAACTGGCACTTCTATAATTGAGACTAACGAAGTAATCGCCGCAAAAAATACGAGAAGAAAAAAGAATGCTGCAACGGCGCTTGCGCCAAAATAACCAATAGATGTTTGCAACGCTAAAAATATTTTAGGCAAAAACGTAAAGATTAGCGATACAGAACTATCACTTAACTCTGCAGGGTTAACATTAGGATTGAATGAAAATACCGCAGGTAAAATCATTAAACCAGCAGTGAAGGCAACTGCGGTATCAGTAAGGGCCACTAATTTCGCGGAATTAACAATGTCAGTTTTATTATTAATATACGAACCGTAAGTAATTAAAATCCCCATACCTAACGATAACGAGAAGAAAGCTTGCGACAAAGCGCCGTTAATAACACTAGGGGTAATTTTATCAAAATCAGGAATAATAAAAAATTTCACACCAGAAATAGCGTTATCAAGACTTAATACATAAACCACCATGATTAGTAGCATAACGAATAGTGCAGGCATGAGTATTTTTGCTGCTTTTTCTATTCCTTCTTTTACACCTGCCACTAAGATGAAGTTTACAATGGCTGCAACAACAACCATCGCTACAAATAAGTAAGGACTATTAATAAATTCACTGAAACCATTACCGCTAGCTAAGTAGTCTAGCTGACCCGACAGTGTTAACGCGAGATAACCAAAAAGCCATACCGTTAAAACCATATAAAAAACTGCGATCATGAATGGGGTAAGCACGCCAAAAATCCCGGCGATTCCCCAACCTCTACTGCCACCACTTAACGCTTTATAAGCACCTACAGGTTCTTTTTGTGTTTTACGACCAACGGCCATTTCGGCAATCATTACCGGTAAACATATTAAAAAAACAAATATGGCGTACATGATTAAAAATGCACCACCTCCATTTTTAGCTGCGTTTACAGGAAAACCAACTAAGTTACCAATACCAACAGCAGAACCCGCTGCGGCTAAAATAAATCCGAGTTTAGAGCTAAATTGCTCTCTAGATGCGCTCATAAATGTCCTTAATTATAATTATTTGTAGGGCATATTTTGTACAGTTTATTAACTATACGAAAAAAGAATTGCCTGATGCTATCAGGCTTTATAATTAATGTCTTGTTTTAGCACGAAGGTATTAGTAATTAAGTGTATAAATATAGTTGCACTTAGAAAGCAATAGGTAGGTCTTCAGGAATCAGCAGAGATTTAGTCATTTTGGCAAGGTTATCGTCCTCATAGCCTTGCCTGTTATGCTTATATTATTTAGAAAAAAGTCCACCATTCATGATAATTAGAATATTCTCAGCTTCTTCTGAGGCAATATCAACACACTGCGCTAGATCTTCGCTAGAAATATTCAAACTTTTGCATAAGGTTTGATCAACACTATCATCAAAACTAAATTCGTCAGGATGACTATCAAATAAAGCTAATCGTGACGCCAAATAAAGTACTTTAACGTCTTTATTGATTTGAATCGTTTTTGCTTCATTGAAATGACGGATAGGGAGAATGATTTTTTCAGGTAATTGCCATATCTTAAGTAACTCTGCAGATATATCAGTATAAGTAAAACCCAACGCCTTTTGTTGTAAATCCCAAGGTAAGTCTTCGGGTGAATATTTTTCACATTGTTGAGCAATTTCAGGCGTTATTTTTGCGACAATCAATTCGCCAAAATTTTGTAAAAGCCCAGCAACGAAAAGTCTTTCAATATCACGGATACCCGCTTTAATCGCTAAGTTTTTAGTCGCTAAGCCACAAAAGATACTCATGCGCCAAAAACGTTTTAAATCAATCGCCTGATTGGAAAAATGCTTAAACGCTGTTGCCGCCACATCGACTAACATCATATTGTAGATAGCTTGTGTGCCAATAATTGTGATTGCACGTGAGATAGTACTTATTTCCCCAGGGAAACTATAAATCGCACTGTTAGCGATTTGTAATAAGCGAGATGTCATCGAGGGGTCAATACTTATAACATTCGCAAAATCTGCAATTGCAGAATCTTCGTTTTCCATTAATGCTTTTATCTTAAAGCAGGCATCGGGAAGTGCAAAAGAACCATTGGCTTGTAACGCGTATTTTTTAGCATCCATGTAATTATCAGTATTTTCTATAAAGTCATATTGACAGTGTAGCTTGTTGCTTTAAATCAGAAAACAAAAAACGCAGAGATTTTCACCTCTGCGTTTTTATCATTGCAATTTTTAAGAGTTATTGAGCGAATGTTTTACCAAAAAAGTCGCCTTGATTCCACGTTGGACGCTTTTCACCATTGGCAATTTCCAAACCTATCATCATATTCACTTCGGCAAAACTTGCAGCCGCATCGTAATTAATAGGTAATGTTATTTCATCGCTGTGTTGATGATAATGGTTTTTAAGAAAGTCACCAAACACTGCACCACCATCAATTTCAGGATCTTTAGATTTAAATCCTGTCATTAGAAATACCGATGGAATACCCGCTTTTACAAAGCTGTAATGATCACTGCGCGTAAATAATGCTTGATCAGGCATTGGATCATCGCTTAACGATAAGTTAATTTTTTTCGCTGCACTTGCTACAATAGGTCCTAGACTTGAATGCGTTGAACCAAAAGCAATAACGTCTGCAAAAGGGTATAGAATTAACGGCATATCCAAGTTCACATTGGCGACCATTTGCATAACAGGCACTGTTGGATTGGTTGCAAAATAACTAGAGCCAAGTAATCCTTTCTCCTCTCCCGTTACAACAACGAATAAAATAGAACGTTTAGGCTTCTCTGGCATGGTTGATAATAAACGCGCTGTTTCTAATAAAATTGAAACACCTGATGCATTATCTAACGCACCATTATTAATTTTATCTTCTTCATCGCCATGACTACTAATACCGATATGATCAAGATGAGCACTAAAAACAACATATTCATCTTTTAATGTTGGGTCACTACCTTCAATAGACGCGATGATATTAGGGCTAGTAATTTCTTCATGACGACTTTTATTTGCCATTTTAACCGTTGATTGCAATGCGAAACCATTAATAGCAACATTATTAGTATCATCAGCAAAGACGTCTTCTAATTTACGCTCCGCTCCTTCAAATAATGCATGTGCTTCTTCACCACTCAAATAAGCACCACCTTTAATTTCTGGATACTTTCCAAAGGGCATACCTTTTTTGTCTAACCAACTTAAACGTGGTGCATCTGCATATGTTGCACTTTTAGCAAAAGTACGAACAGCATCACGTTTTGGTGTATGAATAGTGATAAAACCAACAGCGCCATTTTTCGCGGCGTGTTTTATTTTTTCACCACCTGAACCTATATGAGCACCTTCTTCAGAAGGTAAATCGTTAGGACGCCCAGTTAAAACAACAACTATTTTACCTTTTACATCGATGTCTTTGTAATCATCGTAACCAAAATCTTCTGAAACAATACCGTAGCCCACAAAAACAGTTTCAGCAGAAATTGTAGCTTCTTTAACGATGCTATCGCCAGACATAATAAAGGCGTCTTTGAAGGCTAGATCTACAGTACCGGAAGCATTAGTAACAGAAAACTCCGCACTATTTTCTTCAAGAAACGCTTTACGAAAAGTAACTTGTTGTTCAAAACCATCGCGTTCTCCCATAGGGGTAAGACCAAGTTGCTTAAAGTATGATTTCACATAATTAGCAGCAATTTGATAACCTTGACTACCGGTATCTCGCCCTAACAAAGTATCGTCAGCTAAGAACTCAAGATGTGCTTTGATGTTTTTCTCATTTACTTGAGGTGTTTTTTTAGCGTTCGGCGTTGTTGCCTGATTGTTTTGTCCACACGCAGATAAAAACGCAAGACTTAATAAACTGACACTGGCTATTAATTTAAATTTCATTGGCTTCTTCATGTTATTAATTAAATTTTGGACGATGCCTAATACCCAATCGTATATGAACATCACTATCATCATTGTAAAATAAAACGCTACCTTTGTAATAATATTATTTAAGGGTCGCAGGATTAAAAAATAGGTACACCTTTATCAGCTTTAACATTCTCAGTGACCACATAAGTATGTGTTTGTGATACCGCTGGTAATTCAACTATCATGCCTAAGACTTCACGATAGGAATCCATATTGGAAAAACGGAGTTTTAATAAATAATCAAACCCTCCAGCAATCATATGACATTCAACAACTTCTTTAATTTTTACGACTTCGACTTTAAATTTTTCAAAGACATCACTGGTTGTTCTATCTAGTGTTACTTGAATAAATGCAGACATACTATAGTTAAGTTTGATGGAATTTAGAACGGCACGATAACGCTCAATGTAACCTTCTTTTTCTAAACGTCGCACACGTTCTAAACAAGGACTGGCGCTCAAATTAATTTTCTTAGCTAAGTCATTGTTCGCAATTCGACCGTCTTTTTGAAGCGTATCTAGAATGGTTAAATCAATACGATCGAGTGTTCTAGGTTTAATTGAATTCATATTAAGAACTTATTATGTTTGAACATTATTTTTGAATTATAAAGTACTTCAGATTTAAAAAATACACCAACACATTCTTCAGACAATGATATAAAATTTCCCGCTGGCTTTGTCTTTAATCCACTCATAAATTTCTCCACATATTATTTTTTAAAAAGTAACTAATTAAAAACAAAAAAAGAGCTATATCAAATAATATAACTCCTTTTTATTACGTTTATAAATCACTTCAACAAGTAATTTTCAGCTTCATTTGGTGGCATAGGTTTAGCATAATAATAACCTTGCCCATACATGCAGGCCATTGTTGTTAACAACTGTGCGTCAGCTAAATTTTCAATACCTTCGCCAACAGTACCCATTTGCAAATTGGTTGCTAAATCTATAATTGTTTTTATGATTGCCTGATGATTATCATGCTCATGGACATTGTTAATAAAAGAACGATCTATTTTTAAAACATCAATAGGAAAACGATGTAAGTAACTGAGGCTTGAATAGCCAGTGCCAAAATCATCTAAGAGGATTTTCACGCCAAGTGTTTTTAATGCATTCATATTGTCTAGCACTAAATCACTATTTTCTAATAAAGCACGCTCAGTTAATTCAACCCTTAATTGACTAGGCTGAATACCAACACGTTGAATAATCCCTTCAATATCGCTTAACAACGTAGCACTAAAAAAATGATCTCCATATAAGTTACAGCTAACGTATAAATCATTTCGGCCACAAGTTGTTTCCCATTCTTTTAGCTGCAGACAAGATTTTTCTATAATAAGAAAATCAATTGCCGTGACTAAATTAGCTTCTTCAGCTAAAGGAATAAAGTCATTAGGGAAAACAAAGCCTCGTTTATCACTGTTCCAACGAGCAAGGGCTTCAAACCCTACAACCTTCTCATTTCGCAAATCAACAATTGGCTGAAAGTAAGGCGAAAATTCACTTTTCGCTATACCGTCACGAATATCAGCTTCCAATTCTAGTGCATTCTGCACCTTTTTCTGCATGCTGGAATCAAAAACTTCATAGCGACCTTTGCCTTGATCTTTTGCATGATACATTGCGGTATCTGCGTCACGAAGCATAATATCAGCACTGTCATACCGCTCATCATTAATTAAAACGCCAATACTTGTACCAATAAAAACACTTTGATTTTCAATAATAAAAGGAGCAGCTAAAAAATCAGTAATTCGTTGAGCAACTTCATAGGCTTCATCATTAGAATCAAGATCTTCAATCAAAATGACAAATTCATCTCCACCTAAACGAGATACCGTATCTTTGTCTCGCACCAGTATTTTCAGTTCTTTAGCAACTTCTTGTAAAAGTAAATCACCTGCATGATGCCCTAAACTGTCATTAACCACTTTAAAGCGATCAAGATCTAAAAATAGAACGGCAAATTTCAGATCAGCTTTTCGTTTATGGCAAGCAATAGCATGGTTTAGTAAATTAATAAACAATGTACGATTGGGTAAACCTGTTAACGTATCGTGCGAAGCGGTATGTTGTAATTGCTCTTCTACTTGTTTTCTTTGTTTGATCTCATCTTCTAAAGCTACAGTTCTTAGTTTTACCTGCTGTTCTAGAAGAATATGAGATTGCCGTTCAAATTCTAATAATTCACGGCGCTTAATGGCAGAAGACACATGCTGGGAAACAAACTTTAACAATTCAGCATCTTGTTCAGTAAATGTTGTAGATAAATTATAACTTTGTAATACCATTGCTCCCAGCACAACCCCTGAATGTAATAAGGGCACACCAAGCCAAGACTTAGTTGCTGTTTGCGGCTTTCTTGTTTCACCCTGCTCAAATAAAGTAAACATTTGCTGATTATTAAGTAAATGCGTTTCACCTGTGCGAATAACATATTCAGTGAAACCGTTACCAAAGGTTCTAGGTTGAGAGTCTATTGCTGCATTTTTAGAATTTTGGTCTAAGTAATAAACAAATGATAACTCTTTTGATTTTTGATCATACTTGGCGATATAAAAGTTTTGTGCATTTATTAACTGACCTACGATGTTATGAACCATTGAATAAAATTCATCAATTTGGAGCGTTGCATCGTTCGTTAATTCTGATATTTTAAAAAGTGACTCTTGAAGTAATTCTGACTTTTCTCGTTCTCTAATTTGCTGCATGAGTTCGCGGGTACGAGAATTTACTGCACTTTGTAAGCGTTCATGATCTTGCAATCGAATCATCGCGGTAACGATATGTTGAGCGGTAAATTCCATTAGCTCAAGATCGTCTGCTTGGTAACGAACTTCTTCAGAATAACTTTGAACTGCCATCACCCCGATAACTATACCGTCATTGAGTAATGGTACACCTAACCAATCAGTACCATCAGCACCAATACGTTTAATAGAATCATTTTCCTCTAACTCTGCAATAATTTCAGGCGTCGCTAATAAAGGTTTAGCCGTTTTAATGACATGGCAGGTCATAGAACCCGCAAACGTTTCAAGAGGAACTCTTCCAAAAGGAAAATCGTCTTGTTCATCGATACCGTATACAAACTCCAGCGTTGTTAAAGTTTGGTCGTACAATACAATATAAAAATTATTAGCTCTCATGACTGATGATATAGCTTGATGAACCTGACCATAAAACATATTCAAATCAGCACAATCATGCGACAACTGATTTAACTTAAAAAGCGCAGTATAACGATCTTCGAGTTTGCGATATTTGTCGAGCAACGAAATAGCTTCTTTTGCTAACAGGTTATCGTTCTCGTTCAAATTATCAAGTTCGTTATTTAATGATTCTGTCATAAAACACATTCAAGATAGGCTAATTTAATACTAATCATCATGACTATAATTACGTAAAATATCCACTAGATGAAATAAATATTAAGAATTTTTTAAAAATTATAGGTGTATAGGAGAGAAAATACTCCTTTACACCTTATTGCTTAAATATAAATAGATTATTTATGGTAAGGCTTACTCAAGCGGTGGACAGATTCAATGAAGTGTCCGGCGTGATCAGGGTTCACATCAGGGTGAATACCGTGACCTAAATTAAATACGTGTCCTGTGCCACCTTCACCGAAGCCAGCAAGTATTTTGCTAACTTCTTGTTCAATACGAGGTAATGGGGCGTAAAGCATTGAAGGGTCCATATTACCTTGTAATGCAACTTTATCACCAATGCGTGCTTTTGCATTTTCAATATCAATGGTCCAATCAAGTGCTACGGCATCACAACCTGTTGCTGCAATAGATTCTAGCCACATTCCACCATTTTTAGTGAACAATGTTACCGGCACTTTACGACCATCATTATGACGTGTTAAGCCATCAACAATTTTTGCCATGTATTGTAATGAGAAGTCGTTATAGTCACGTGGAGACAATACGCCGCCCCATGTATCAAACACCATCACCGATTGCGCACCAGCTGCAATTTGTGCATTCAAATAAGAAGTTACAGAGTCAGCTAATTTGTCTAATAACAAATGTAACGTTTTAGGATCAGAAAACATCATTTTTTTGATTTTTGTAAAAGCTTTCGAGCTACTACCTTCAATCATGTAAGTCGCTAATGTCCATGGACTACCAGAAAAGCCAATAAGAGGAACTTCACCTTTCAATTCTTTACGGATAGTACGAACTGCGTTCATTACGTATTGCAATTCAACTTCAGGATCAGGAATACCGATTTTTTCAACATCTGCTTTACAAGTAATAGGACGTTCAAACTTAGGTCCTTCTCCCGTTTCAAAATATAAACCTAATCCCATCGCATCAGGGATCGTTAAAATATCACTAAATAAAATGGCAGCATCAAGTGGGAATCGACGTAATGGCTGAATAGTTACTTCACAGGCCAAGTCGGCATCACGACATACTGACATAAAGTCACCCGCGTTTTTGCGAACTTCACGGTATTCAGGTAAGTAACGTCCTGCTTGTCTCATCATCCATACAGGCGTGTAATCTACAGGCTCACGCAAAAGTGCGCGTAAATAAGTATCGTTTTTTAATTCAGTCATTAAATGTATTCCCATTTTTATATGCGCACATTCTAGCACTAGCATTTTTTTGGGTCTATATTCTAAATCAATTCTTATAAGGAATAATTACGTCTGAAATAATCAATTATTAATAAGAGATAAAGTTATCAGATACTTAAAATCAGCCTTTTAAAATATCATCACGAAAGTTACTTTGTACGAAAAAACTCGTGGAATAAATGCTCTATTAAAGTTGTTGCGTTAGCTTTTTGGCTTTGCTATAAATTGTCCCGCGTTAAAGAAGAACACAACAAAATAATAATAATAATAAAAGAAATAACTAAAAAGAAGCTAGTATAAACTAGACCTACAGCGAGCAATTCAAGCCTTACACTTTGTAAGGCTTTTTTATTGCCTAAAGAAAACTATCCATAATGATAGCGTTTATTTACATGGGTTTTGGTAACGTTCATTCATATTTTATGAACGTTACCAAAACCTCTATAAAAATAACAAATCTTACTGATAAAGAGTTTTCCCAATTAAGGTCAAAGCGAACAATAACGTCTAATTTTATCTATATTTTTTGCCCACAAAGTAGGCTCAAAACATTATGATCTTAAAGTGAACGTTACTAACACTATACCGTGGTCTGTACTTTCTCCATCACGTTCGAAAATAGGATTAATTAAATGTCTGTCGTAAGTATCATAACCACTGACCTTATATAGGCTGTCGTGATAACTGGCATCAAATTCACAAGATAATAATATATAGTCGAGTACTGAACTACCTGCACCAAAATAATGTGTTGGCTTACGTATTGGTTTTTCTTCTAAAACAGTATTATTAGCTTCATTACTTAGAGCCACTTCAAACAAATTCCACGCGTCATTTAAACAATACTTGGCAAGGTAGGTATCACGGTCAATAGATGAAACAAAGCGTAGTGTGTTGGTCAGTAAGTGACTTAATACACCGTCAGCTAGTGTATTATTAAAATCCCCCATTAATACCATAGGGTTACCTGTTGCTTCTCGCCGTTCAATCATGTCAATCATGAGTAAGGTCGCTTCACTACCACGCTTTATAGTTGACCCCCAACTACCCGCTACTTGTGCTTTAAAACTGTCAATAATTGTTTTTTCTGGCGAGCGGCTTTTATTGGTTTCATCTAGTTCGATCATTGAACGTTTAGATTTAAAGTGCACTACATAACAATCACAGTTACCCAAATGGGGTATTTCAACTGTCGCTCTGAGCACTTTTCGGCTGAAAGAAAAATCTTGCGCTAAACCTAATGTATCAGCGAGTTCCGTATTTGGCTTTACTGCTGCAATATCAACAATAGGATAACGAGAAGCAATCGCTACAACGGGACTTCTATAGATAAAGTCATCTATAACATCAGGTTGATCAACCACTTCAAAATAATCATAGCCTTGCGTTGCAACTAATTTTTTTAGCGATTCAGGACTAAAAACTTCTTGAAAGCCAATAATGTCTGGTTGATATTCACGCAAATACTCAGCAACCCAGCGTTGCTTTTTCGCCCATTGTTCTGCGCTATAAATACGCTCAAAGTCATAATAAGCATTGGGTGGTTCAAGATAGTTGAACATGTTAAAAGTCGCAATTTTAAGTTCTAAATTTGATGAGACTTTTAGGGCTAATATTGTATTTTCTTCTTTTTTATCAATATGATTGATGATGTTAACTCGACTCTGGTTATTACGCGCTTAATCAGCCTATTCGAAGATATAAACGTTAATGCTAAATAATAGGTTTAAAACACACTTAAACACATTAACTTTGTTAAATATTAGGTCAGGCTGTTATTTTTTTCGAAGTTGACTTGCGCATTCGGCTAAGACAATAGCACCTGCAGTTGATACATTCAGTGAGTTCCCCATGCCAAACATAGAAATATGTATTTGATGATGTGTTAATTTTAACGCTTCTTCACTTACACCCTTTCGTTCATTCCCTAAAACCAATACACAGGGAGACGGATAAGAAATCTCTTTATAATCAACAGACTCATGACAGAGTTCTACACCATAAACAGTGTAACCTTTATCGATTAATGTTTGTAAGCTTAATGTTGTACTGTCACTATATTCAATGCTTACCCACTTAGCTTCATTGCGAGATGCTTTTTTTAACTTCTTATCTGAAATTGTAAGCTCTCCACAAACAATGATTTTTTCGATAGCAAAAGCATCAGCCAAGCGGATAAAAGAACCAATATTATAACTATTCGTCACATTATCTAATACGACTATTAAGGGCGTTTTAGTCTGACTTAAGTATACATCTCGTGTCGGTTTATTTTGTCTAAGATCGTCTTTGCTAAGTTGTATTTTTGAATGCATGAAAGCTACTCTTGTTAGGTGCTAATGAAATCAAGGTGTTGTATTGATCAATAAATTAGCCCTGTATTTCATTGTTATTATATTAGTTATTGCTACGCCACCGTTAACTGGTTTAGCTAATTTTTAGCGGCAGGGTTAAGGTCGATTAAGGGCTATAGACTTTGATGTCGGGCTATAGCCATCTCCACCCATTTTACCGACTGAGTCAATTAATGCTTGGTTGATGCCTTCAGTACTGTAGAGGTCATCTCTAACATAAACGAACTTTACATCTAGTAGTACAAGGGTTCCTCCCGTAGGTAAATCGCCTAAGTTAATAATTTCTCGCAAAGTACATTCATAACGTACAGGCGACTCTTTTACCGAAAGCGGGTTAACTACATTACTCGTACAGTGTTCTAACCCAGCAAGATCAAACTCACTTTCATCAATATTGATGCTAGCACTCGTTAGGTTCATTTTTTCGAGTAAGTGCGTATTCACTATATTGATAACACACTCACCCGTTTCTTTTAAATTTTGTAGGGTATCTTTATCAATTCCACTTCTTTGGGTGACTTGTGTATAGAGAAGTACTGGTGGGTTACAACTTGCTACGGTAAAAAATGAATAAGGAGCAATATTGTCAACGCCACTTTTTGAACGCGTACTTATCCAAGCAATAGGTCTTGGCGTTACGCCACCACTTAATAAGCGATATTTTTCCTGGATGCCAAGCTCTGAAAGGTTAAAGTTCATTAAACGCCTCCAGCCATTCAGCGAAAGAATTAGAGACCTTTTTTACCGTGCATAATTCATGATTATAAAACCATACCGGACTGTCATTTTGTTGTGTTTCACAATCAGTTAGTTTGAAACAAAACATATTGCCTTTGCAATCTGATGCGAATAAAACATGCCCCTTTGGCATACCACTCATTTCATATAATTTTGAAAGTGAAAATACATCATCTAAACTTAAGAAGTCTTGTACTTCAGAGACATCGACACCTAAATCACATATTTTAGTCAGAACATTAGGCGTATGAACCAAGCCATATGTTGACAGTAGGTATTTGTAAGAGTCAGGCAAATAAGCATTCAACTTTGCTTCTACTTCTTCTATATCATCAAGTTTGATTGGAACCATGGCATTTTTGCTCCCCCAATTTTTTACAAATAAATCAATACTATTCATCAATCATACTCCAATGTAGCGAACAATTTTTTAAATGGTTTAGGTGTAATGTTATTTAGTTACGTTTAACACTAAAAATTTTTAACCTATTGACCCATAACAACAGGTGCAAATGATGAAAAATGTTCACATTATATTTCCGAAATTTTTTGTACTCTATTTCAATACGGCAATTCTAACAGCTTATAAATACTATGACTAAGATGACCATATTTATTTATACACTTAGCATTTTAACGAACAAAAAAAAGCACCTAAAAGGTGCTTTATATAGATTGTACATTATATTAAAAAGGGGTTAATTTGCTTTTACACGCGTAATATTAGCGCCTAAAGCTTGTAACTTATTTTCAATATTTTGGTAACCGCGATCAATATGATAGATACGATCAACTTGCGTTTCAGTTGTAGCAATTAATCCAGCAATAACCAAACTTGCTGATGCACGTAAATCAGTTGCCATAACTTGCGCGCCATTTAATGATTCAACACCACAAGAAATAGCGGTATTACCTTCAAGGCTAATATCAGCTCCCATACGTTGTAATTCAGGAACATGCATAAAACGATTTTCAAATATAGTTTCAGTCGTTGTAGCTGTACCTTCAGCAATCACGTTCAATGTAACAAATTGCGCTTGCATATCTGTTGGAAAAGCAGGATGTGGAGCAGTGCGAATATTGACAGCTTTAGGCCGCTTATTCATCGAAAGTTCGATCCAATCATCACCGGTCGTTATTTCGGCCCCTGATTCTTGAAGTTTACTGATTACGGCTTCCAATGCTTTAGGATCAGTGTTCAGACATTTAACTTTACCCTGAGTAACTGCCGCTGCAACTAAAAAAGTGCCGGTTTCAATACGGTCAGGCATGACTCTATATTCTTTGCCGAATAAATCAGCAACACCTTCAATCTTTAATGTATCAGAGCCGGCACCTGAAACTTTAGCGCCCATTGCATTTAAGCAATTAGCTAAATCTACAATTTCAGGTTCACGTGCAGCATTTTCAATTGTGGTAATGCCTTCTGCTAATGCTGCTGCCATCATTAAGTTTTCGGTACCCGTAACACTCACGGTATCCATAAAGATGGTTGCGCCCTTCAATCGACCATTGTTACGAGCAATGATATAGCCATTTTCAACATCGATATCTGCACCCATTAATTTTAAGCCGTGAATATGTAAATTCACTGGTCTTGCGCCAATGGCACAACCGCCAGGTAATGATACTTCAGCATGACCAAAACGAGCCAATAATGGCCCTAAAACTAAAATAGAAGCACGCATCGTTTTAACTAACTCATACGAAGCACGACATTGGTCAATAGTACTGCCATCAATCACTAATTCATTATCACTTGACCAATGAACTTTAGCGCCTAATTGACTTAATAATTGAATGGTGGTTTCAATATCATTTAGCTTAGGTACGTTACTAAAAGTAATAGGTGTTTTAGAGAGAATGGCTGACATTAATATAGGTAAAGCAGCGTTTTTAGCGCCTGAAATGGTCACTTCACCGTTAAGAGCTGTACCACCTGTTATTCTGAATGCGTCCAATAGAGTAATCTTATCTAGTTAGGAAAATTTAAAGCGGAAGGTTAAACATTTTTTCACGTTGCCAAACTGACGTAGTGAATGTTTTAATCGATACCGCATGAATTGCACCTGATTTAATTGTTTCTGCTAAAGGTGCATAAATTGCTTGTTGTTTTTTTACTCGGCTTAAGTCACCAAGAAAATCTGCAACAGCGATCACTTTACACTGTGATCCATCAAATGCAACATGTAACTCATCAAGTTCAATGGCATCGTTAAGTAATTTTTCTATATCTGAAACTTCCACATTTATCTCCGATTACTGATATAGCTACTTATCAGTTTTTGGTAAAAACATATCAACACGACTTAACTGAGCTAACTTAATTAAATCTTTTGGTAAGTTATCAAAAGTTAATTGACAACTTTTCTGAGCACTTAATTCTAACATGGCTAATAGCCATGCTAAACAAGCCGTGTCAACTTTTGAAATATTCGTTAAATCAAAGATGACATTCCCTGACTTAATAAAACGCTTTGATTTTTTCTCAAATGAATTATCAATAGTTAATAACGTTAATTCTCCACTAAAAATAATTCGTGAATCTTTTTCAATAAAACTAATTGGCTTCACTTCAATCCCTAATTTTCACAGAAATAGCTTAATAACGCTACTTAAAAACGATTTCTTTATCGCTTTTTGTTTTTAACATTTCAGTAACGTATGCCAAACCTTTCTGACGGATCAAACCACTCAGTTCAGCTTGTTTACTGTCAAGTAGGCTCACACCTTCAGCCACCATATCGTATGCTTTCCATTCGAGTGTTTTGGTATTTTTTCTTACTCGGAACGAAATATCAATTGGCGGTCTATTTGGATCTAAAACTGAGGTTCTAACAGCAACAACTCTTGATTTGTTAAAACTCTTCTCTGGCTCAAATTCAACTTTTTGTTGTTTATATAAGGTAAAAACTTGCGCATATGAAGTCACTAAGTATTCTCTGAATACGGTAACAAAGTCAGCCCGACTTTGTTTAGTTGTTTGCTTATAGTTTTTAACACCTATAACTTTTAACGCTGCATAACGGTAATCAACATAAGGCATTAACTCTTCACGAACGATATTTTTCAATAGGTCGGGGGTTTTTCTTATTTCAGTTTGCTCATCAGCAAAACGCTTAAAAGTCACTTTTGCCACGGTTTCTATCATGGCATAAGGATTTTTCTTATCGACCGTTTTTGCTGTTACGCTAAAGCTACTACATAAAGCTACCGCTATTAATACTGTAAATAATTTTTTTATCATTTTAATATTCTCCATTTGCGAACCTAATCGCCACTCCCTTGACTGAATAAAAACTGTCCTATTAATTCTTCTAATACTAACGCTGGCTTAGTATCTTCAATATAATCACCCGCGGCTAAAGTACCTACTGATTCATCAATAAAACCAGGTAATAAACCGATATATTGCTCGCCTAACAAACCTGCGGTTAAGATAGATACCGAAGTTGCTTCAGAAAAATTATTGTATTGTGTATAAATATCTAGTGTAACAATAGGGGTATAATCTTCGGAATCAAGTGTAATACTACTCACTCGGCCAACAACAACACCCCCTACTTTTATAGCTGACCTAACTTTTAAGCCACCTATATTATCAAACTTAGCATAAAGCTGATATGTTTCACTATTACCAGAAATACCGTTATTAGCCACGACTAGGGCAAGCATAAGTAACGCCGCTATACCTAATGCAGCAAAAAAACCTACCATTAATTCAACTTTCTTTGACAACATGTCTTTCACCAAACCTAAAAATAAAACCTAAAAATAAAATTAACTAGCAAACATTAATGCCGTTAATACAAAATCTAAACCTAAAACTAATAACGATGACTGCACAACCGTTGAAGTTGTAGCTCTACTAATACCTTCAGACGTTGGAATACAATCATAGCCTTTATAAACCGCTATCCAAGTAACAACAAAAGCAAACGTAATAGATTTGATTACCCCATTAAGAATATCTTTTTCAAAGTCGACTTGGTCTTGCATTACCGACCAGAACGTTCCGCTATCAACACCTAACCATTCAACACCAACGAGATGACCGCCTAAAATACCAATGGCAGAAAAAATGGCTGCTAACAAAGGTAAACTAATAAACCCAGCCCAAAATCTAGGCGCTATAACTCGACGTAAAGGGTCAATTGCCATCATTTCTAAACTCGACAATTGCTCTGTTGCTTTCATTAAACCAATTTCTGCAGTTAATGCTGAGCCTGCTCGACCAGCAAATAACAGTGCGGCAACAACAGGCCCTAATTCACGCAATAATGATAATGCGACCATAGGACCTAGACTACCTTCAGCGCCATAACCAACCAAAATAGTATAGCCCTGTAATGATATAACCATGCCAATAAACAAACCTGACACCATGACAATCATCAAAGAAAGTACACCAACGGCATATAACTGCTGCATCAATAAAGGAAATCCTTTACGTACGTTAGGTACATGTAACAATGCAGAAACTAATAAAATAATCGCCCGGCCCAAACCATAAACCGTACCAATAATAGTTTGCCCTAAACCTAGTAAGCTATTCATTATAATGGTTCCTTACCAAGTAATTCATCTTGATAAGATGCTGCTGGAAAATGGAATGGTACTGGACCATCTGCTTCACCTTGAATAAATTGCTGAACCAGTGGTGATGTTTGTTGGCTTATTTCTGACGGTGTGCCATGACCAATAATTTTTTTCTCTGCAATAATATAAATATAGTCCGCAATACTCATCACTTCAGTTACATCATGCGAAACTACTACTGACGTTAAACCAAGAGCTTCACTTAAGTCTTTAATCAAACGTACAATAACTCCCATCGAGATAGGATCTTGTCCTGCGAAAGGTTCATCATATAATATGAGCTCTGGATCTAAAGCTATTGCTCGAGCAAGTGCAACCCTGCGTGCCATGCCACCAGAAAGTTCACCTGGGGCTAAGTTACGAGCCCCCCGTAAGCCAACAGCTTCAAGTTTCATTAGCACCATTTTCTCAATCAGTGATTCAGACAATGTGCTATGTTCACGCATAGGAAAAGCGATATTGTCATACACACTCATATCGGTGAATAATGCACCACTTTGAAACAGCATACTCATACGTTTTCGTGCTTCATAGAGTTCACGACGAGATAACGTTGGGATGTTCTGTCCGTCAAAAAGTATCTTCCCAGCGTTTGGCTTTAATTGACCGCCAATTAAACGTAACAAGGTAGTTTTACCAATGCCACTTGGTCCCATTATCGCGGTAACTTTTCCTTTAGGGATCGACAAACTAATATCGTCATAGATCACTCTTTCATCGCGCTTGAATGTAAGGTTTTGGATATCGACCAAGTTTTCTAGCATAAGGTTTTTGTAACGTCACTGTTTGTTATTAACGGATTTACAGGAATTTTACATGAGCAATCAAATAACGTCATTAAAATTGCGTTAAAAATGTAAATAAAAATCGTAAGAAAGCGTGTTAAAACGTAATAAAGTGTAAGTTTCAGAATTGCATTACAACTTTATACATTATAGTAGCCCTCAATTTGGTCAATTTTTACCTGTTAAATATAAAAAAATGGACTTTTTAACATTTATTTTTGCTGATTCGATTATTTTTCTTTGTTTTTCTTTCACAACCAGCGACAATTTACCCTCTGAATATAGGAGCCCTTAATGTTAATACAGATTCTAATTTTACTTGTTTCACTTGTTACTTTGGTATGGAGTGCCGATAAATTTGTTTTTGGTGCCTCATCCCTAGCAAGAAATTTTGGGATATCGCCTATGGTTATCGGTTTGACTATCGTTGCTATGGGTTCTTCGGCACCAGAAATGATGATCGCGGCAACGGCATCTTTAGACGGAAATCCTAACTTAGCTATAGGCAATGCGATTGGTTCTAATATTGCCAATATTGCTTTAGTTTTAGGTATCACTGCATTATTTCAACCACTGATGGTTTCTTCATCTACAGTCAAACGTGAAATTCCACTTATTCTTTTTATAACGGCTTTAGCTTATTGGATGCTGTCTGACAGTTACTTTGGTTTTAATGAAGGCTTATCGTTAATGATAGGGTTCTTTGTTTATATTATCGCTTTACTTTTAATAACGTTAAGAGCAACTAAAAACACTCCCGTTGACGACCCTCTCATCATCGAAGCAGAACAAGAAGTACCCGAGGCGGTAAGTAAACCTATATCAATCCTCTGGTTATTAATTGGTATGATTCTATTGCCAATGAGTGCTGTTTATTTAGTCGACTCTTCAGTTTTTATAGCAAAAGCTTTTGGCATTAGTGATCTTGTAATTGGCTTAACAGTTGTGGCCATTGGCACTAGTTTACCAGAGCTTGCTGCAAGCATTATGAGTATCATTAAAAAAGAAGATGATTTAGCGTTAGGTAGTATTATTGGTTCTAATATTTTTAACATTTTTGCTGTTCTTTCTCTTGCTGGCCTTATTGCGCCAGGGGAAATAGATTCAGACGCGGCCAATCGCGATGCACCTTATATGCTAGGTGTTACAGTATTGTTGTTTATTCTGTGTTTTACTCGACGTGCGGGAAGTTTTCGTATTACTCGTGTAAAAGGTATGTTATTGATTGGTGCTTTTGTTGCTTATCAACTATTACTTTTTAGTCAATTAAAGCAATAATATTCATAGTTGTTATTTTAATAAAATAAAAATGGGCAGATGATGAACAATTTCAAACAACTCGCATTGGATGTTATTCATATAGAACAACAAGCTATTGCTGAGCTAAACCAATATATTGATCAGAATTTTGAAGATGCTTGTGAGTTGATGTTTAACTGCAAAGGCAGAGTTATTATTGTTGGCATGGGTAAATCGGGCCATATTGGTGGAAAAATTGCTGCGACATTAGCCAGCACAGGTACCCCCTCATTTTTTGTACATCCTGGCGAAGCAAGCCATGGTGATTTAGGCATGATAACTAATGATGATGTTGTACTTACGATTTCTCACTCAGGCGAAACAGGTGAAGTTTTAGCGATAGTGCCAGTGATAAAGCGCATTGGTGCAAAACTTATTTCTATGACAGGAAAACCGGCCTCAACTTTAGCAAAGCTTGGTGATATCCATTTATGTGTAGCGGTATCACAAGAAGCTTGCCCACTTGGTTTAGCGCCAACATCAAGCACTACCGCAACGCTTGTAATGGGAGATGCCCTCGCTGTCGCTTTATTAAATGCTCGCGGCTTTACTGCAGACGATTTCGCGCTTTCTCACCCCGGTGGTAGTTTAGGAAAACGTTTATTATTACGCCTTAGTGACATTATGCACAGTGATGAACGCTTACCTGTAGTCAATACTAAAGCTAAAATTAAAGACGCCTTAGTTGAAATGTCGTTGAAAGGTTTAGGCATGACCGCAATAATTGATGATGAACATCAATTACAAGGCTTGTTCACTGATGGCGACTTACGTCGTATTCTTGATGAACGTGTCGATATTCATAACGACAATATTGAATCAGTGATGACTAAACACCCTACGGTTGCTCATCAAGATATGCTCGCCGCAGAAGGTTTGAAAATCATGGAAGACAAAAAAATTAATGGTTTAATTATTGTTAATGATAATAACACGCCTATTGGCGCAATGAACATGCACGATCTATTAAAATCAGGTGTTATTTAATATGAATACATTATATGGAGAAATTACTGATACCGCATTTAATGCAATGAAAAAAATCAAACTTTTGATCTGTGATATTGATGGCGTTTTTTCTGATGGACGTATTTATTTAGGTAACAATGGTGAAGAATTAAAAGCTTTTCACACTAAAGATGGATACGGCATAAAAGCATTAGGCGCCAGCGGCGTTGATGTTGCGGTTATCACAGGGAGAACCTCAAACATTGTTGCAACACGTATGACAGCGTTAAATGTAAAATACATAGTGCAAGGCGAGGAAAATAAATTACCTGCATTAAAGAAAATGGCAGAAAAATTAAATTTATCTCTCGATGAAATTGCTTATATCGGAGACGACATGCCCGATCATGAATGTATCGATTATGTTGGTTTGGGTATTGCTGTGCAAGACGCTCATCCGAGCATTTTATCCATCGCCAATTACACAACATTCAACCGTGGTGGCTTTGGTGCTGTTCGAGAAATTTGCGATTTAATTATGCTAAGCCAAAACACTTTAGCCAATGCGAGTGGCGCCAGTATATGAATCGGCTCTATAGTTTAACCTTAGTGTTCTTTCTAATTGCTGGGTCTATTTATGGAATTATTGAGTGGCGAAATGCTGCTGTACCAGAATTACAAACTATTGATAAAACGATTACGCCAGACTTTATTGCTGAAAATTTACACAGTAATGTTTATAAAAGTAAAGGGAGTTTAGCTTATGTTGTTGATGCGCATAGAATGGAACATTACCCTGAACTAAATATTACCAACTTTGAGTTTCCTCAATATACACTTCATCCAAAGAATAATGCACCCGCTTGGAAAGTCTCTGCAAATGAAGGCATATTGTATAATAACAACAGAGTAAAACTTGAAAATCATGTTCGTGTGATGGCAACAGATCAAAACAGTTTATTGCAAGAGGTCCAAGGAAAATACTTTGAACTTGATCTAAAAACTAACATCTTAAGCTCTGAACAAGAAATTAAAATTATTGGTAAAGGATTTACCATCGATGGTAAGGGTTTAATTGTCGACTTAAACACCAACCAAATGACACTAACTAAACATGTGAAATCCATTTATGAAATTGTTAAAAAATAGCCTACTTTGCTTAATGTTATCAGGCACCTTGCTTTCATCAGCTTTTGCTGAAAAATTTGATATCTCGCAAAAAATTGAAATCGACGCGTCAAAACAAGCTGCGGATCTTAAGAATAAAATTTTCAGCTATATCGACAACGTAGTTATTACCCAAGGTTCATTAATCATTCATGCCGATTTAGTACAAGTGCTAACTCAGACTGGAAGTGAAGAGAAAACCTATATTGCGAAAGGTAAACCAGCAACATTTGAACAAACGTTAGCCGATGGTACTCCACTTAATTTGCAAGCCGATGAAATACGATATGAGCCTGGCAACAATTTAGTTATCATTTCAGGAAATGCTTTATTACAGCAAGAAGACAGTGAAGTCAGTGGTAGTAAAATAACTTACAATATTGACACTCAATATGTAAATGCGGAAAGTAAAACGAATGAACGCACGAAGACAATTTTTCAGCCTAAAGAAAAAATAAAAGCAAAAATAACTGACGCCAGTAACTCAGGAAAAAAATAATTTATGAGCATTAGTACACTGATGGCGAAAGGCCTTGCCAAAGCATACAAAGGTAGAAAAGTCGTTAAAAATGTAAGCATGCAGGTATCAGCTGGGCAAGTAGTCGGTTTGTTGGGCCCGAATGGTGCAGGTAAAACCACTTCTTTCTATATGATTGTAGGTTTAGTCGAAAGCGACAGCGGTGAAATTATCTTAAACGGTGAAGACCTCACACTAGCCCCTATGCACGAACGTGCGAGAAAAGGTATTGGATACTTACCACAAGAAGCCTCAATTTTTAGAAAGCTCAGTGTTTACGATAATATAATGGCCATATTACAGACACGCAAAGAATTATCTGATGCAGAACGTGAAGAAAAATTAGAGCATTTAGTAGAAGAATTTAACATTGGTCATATCAAAGATAACTTAGGCATGAGCCTATCTGGTGGGGAACGCCGTCGAGTAGAGATAGCTCGAGCTTTAGCTGCTGAACCAAAATTCATTTTACTCGATGAACCTTTTGCAGGTGTTGACCCCATTTCAGTAGGTGATATTAAAAAAATTATTCTACACTTAAAAGAACGTGGCATTGGCGTTTTGATCACCGACCATAATGTACGAGAAACACTCGATGTATGTGAACATGCCTATATAGTGAGTCATGGCGAACTTATTGCTGAAGGTAATTCAGATCAAATTCTTGCAAATCAACATGTAAGAGATGTATACCTTGGTGAACAATTCACGCTATAGTAGTCAATAAATTAAGAATGTCTTCGTATAACGAAAATGTTCAATTAAAAATAATAGGAAGTTAATGACCTAAATGCGCCCTACTCTACAACTCCGCATAGGACAACAATTAACCATGACGCCACAATTGCAGCAAGCAATAAAATTGCTGCAATTATCGACGTTAGAGCTTCAGCAAGAAATCCAAGAAGCCTTAGAGAGTAATCCATTATTAGAAATGGACGATTCTGCTAACAATGCTGAAGAAAAAAGCACTGATAACATTGAAGATGCTCATACCTCTGGTACTGGCGATGTAAAAGAAGTAAGCGCTTCTGATGGAAGTGAAGACTCTTCGCCTACTATAGATGAAATCACCACAACTGAAGCAATGGACAAAACAGATATCCCTGAAGAATTAAACATGGATACAACTTGGGATGACAATTATACCGCAGGAGCGGCTAGTTCAAGTTCAGGCCCAGCTTCAGAAGACTATACTTACCAAGGCGAAACTCAAGACTCAATTCAAGATCACTTGCGCTGGCAAATGGAGTTAAGTCCGTTTACTGAGACAGATCGTGCTATTGCTATGGCAATAATAGATGCCGTTGATGATGCTGGCTATTTGACCGTTACCAGTGATGATATTTTAGAAAGTGTTGCCATTGAAGATCTTGAACTTGATGAAGTTGAAGTAGTGTTAAAGCGTATTAACCTTTTTGACCCTATTGGTGTCGCCGCACGTTCAATTTCAGAATGTTTAATTATTCAACTCAACCAATTTGATCCCGCAACGCCTTGGTTAGAAGAAAGCAAATTAGTTTTACGTGATTACATTGACCTTTTAGGTAGCCGAGATTATCGCACATTGATGCGTAAAACTCGACTTAAAGAAGATCAACTTCGTGAAGTAGTGCGCCTTATTCAAACACTGGATCCTAGACCGGGTGACAGTGTGATCAAGAGTGATGACCAATACGTTATTCCTGATGTTTCTGTTGAAAAGAAAAATGGCCGTTGGATAGTTGAACTTAACCCAGACACAGCGCCAAAACTTTCGGTAAATCAGCAATATGCTTCGATGACACGGTCGATGAAATCATCCGCAGATACACAATTTATCCGTTCGAATTTACAAGAAGCTAAATGGTTTATCAAAAGCTTAGAAAGTCGAAATGATACCTTACTCAAAGTTTCAAACTGTATTGTTCAGCGACAAATTGGCTTTTTCGAGCATGGTAATGAAGCAATGCGGCCAATGGTTTTGAATGACATCGCAGAAGCTGTCGATATGCATGAATCTACCATTTCCCGTGTAACCACACAAAAATATATGCATACCCCACGTGGTATTTTTGAACTGAAATTTTTCTTCTCAAGTCACGTTAGCACAGAAAATGGTGGCGAATGTTCATCAACCGCTATTCGTGCTTTAATCAGAAAATTAGTGGCTGCAGAGATCCCAGCAAAACCACTAAGTGATAGTAAAATGGCTGATTTATTAGCCGACCAAGGAATAAATGTTGCTCGACGTACGATTGCAAAATATCGTGAGTCACTTTCTATTCCACCTTCTAATCAACGAAAAAGTTTACTTTAACGAAAAGATGAGGAATTAAGCTTATGCAAATTAATCTTTCTGGCCACCATGTTGAAATTACCGAAGCTTTACGAGAAAGCGTCAATACAAAAATGGAAAAATTGACCCGACACTTTGACCATATCAATAATGTTCATGTAGTTCTCACTGTTGAAAAATTAAACCAAATTGCTGAAGCGACTGTTCATGTCAACGGTACCGATTTACATGCGAAGGCTCAAAATTCCGATATGTATTCCTCTATTGATAGCCTTGTTGGTAAACTTGATAAACAAATATTAAAATACAAAGGTAAAACGAATCAGCATTAATGCTTTTTCACGCCTTTCCTCTAAACAATAAATGTAAGTAAGTAGAATAATGAAGTTGCAAGATATTCTAACCCTTGATTGCACCCTATGTGCTGTCAAGGGAACAAGTAAAAAGAAGCTCCTAGAAATAATTAGCACTACTGCGGCAGATAAAATCGAGAATCTCGATACACATCAATTATTCGAAAGCTTAATGGCCCGTGAAAAAGTAGGGTCTACCGGCATAGGTAATGGCATCGCGATTCCTCATGGTAGATTGTCAAATACCTCACAAGTTATTGCTGTTTTACTAACAAGCGAACAAGCCGTTGAATTTGATGCGATAGATAATCGTAATGTAGATATTATTATTGCACTGTTTGTTCCCGAAGAAAGCTGCCAACAACATTTAGACACCCTGCAAAGTATCGCACAAATATTTAGTGATAAAAAAACAGCAAAAAAAGTAAGAAAGAGCAAAAGTTCCCAAGAAATTTTTGACATCATAAAGCATGCTCCACATTAATAAACTCAATATAAATTCAGGAATATATAAATGAAACTCATGATAGTCAGTGGTCGCTCTGGGTCAGGTAAAAGTGTTGCATTACGTGTGCTCGAAGATTTAGGCTATTACTGCGTAGATAATATTCCTGTAAATTTATTACCCGCATTGGCACATACCGTTATTAATGATTATGACAAGGTAGCTGTAAGCTTAGATGTTCGTAATTTACCAAATGATCCGTCTGATGTTTCAGAAATACTAGACTATCTCCCGAAAACGGTAGAACTTGATATTCTATATTTAGATGCAGATGATTCTGACCTTATTCGTCGCTTTAGTGAAACGCGTCGTTTACATCCATTGATCAAACAAAACATCCCACTTGATCAAGCTATTTCTTTAGAAAAAAAACTACTAGACCCCATTTCAACACGCGCAGGTTTGTATATAAATACAAGCCAATTATCACCTCATCAGTTATCTGATTTAGTGCGTGAGAGAATTTTGGGTAAAACGTCTGCTTCGATGGTTGTTGTTTTTGAATCTTTCGGTTTTAAACATGGTGTGCCACAAGATGCAGATTACGTCTTTGATGCGCGCTTTCTTCCCAACCCTTTTTGGGATAAAGAATTAAAAGGCTACACAGGTTTAGATCAACCCGTGCAAGATTTCCTTGCTAGTCAGCCAATAGTCACTAAATTTATATGGCAAATCAATAGTTTCATGATGACTTGGTTACCACACTTAGAAAGAAATAACCGTAGTTACATCACCATCGCTATAGGTTGTACAGGCGGTAAACATAGGTCTGTTTATATTGCCGAGTTATTGGCAAACAATCTTCGTAAAGAGCGTGATGATGTTCAATCTCATCACCGTGATATCAAAATAAAAAGCACCTAGTAATAATAGAACATGGCAAAATATAATAAAGTATTAACCATCAGTAACAAGCTTGGCTTGCATGCTCGTGCTGCAACCAAACTTGCACAATTAAGTCAGAAATTTGATGCTAAAGTCACGATCAGTTTAGAAGGAAAAGAAGCTGATGCAGGCAGTATTATGGGATTAATGTTACTCGCAGGTGGTTTTGGCAAAACAGTTGAAATAATTACACAAGGTGAAGATGCCCAACAAGCACTCTCTGATGTATGCCAATTATTTTCTGACAAGTTTGATGAAGGTGAATAGAAATAAATACTGAATTAAAAATAGAGTTAAGTTATTATTCATTAAGCCATTTTAGCCAAAAAATGTGGCTATAATAATTATATAATTTTCGTTTACTGCGGCACAGGAAAACTTTATGCCGGAAATTTCAGAGCAAAAACAAAATCATCAACGCCTGCAACAAGTCAATAAAGCACTTGGTAGCGGCATGTTTGTGCACGTTCGTAAATTACTACAGAATATGCCGGCCTATGATATTGCTTTGATCTTAGAGTCTTCTCATCCCAAAAGTCGTGCTGTGTTATGGCAACTTATCGATGCTGATAATCACGGTGAAGTACTCGAAGAGCTAAACGAAGAAGTTCGAAAAGGCATATTAAAAAATATCCGTCCTGAAAAATTAGCTGAAGTAGCTGAAGGGATGGACGTTGATGATTTAGCTGAAGTTTTACGTACTCTACCTGATAGTGTTTATCAGGAAGTTTTAAGTGCCATGGACTCGCAAGACAGAGGTCGAGTAGAAGCAGCTTTATCATTCGAAGAAGATACCGCTGGCGGTATCATGAATACAGATACCATAACCATACGTCCTGATGTAACTGTGGATGTAGTATTACGCTATTTACGTCTGCGTGGTAACTTGCCCGAATCTACCGATTCATTTTATGTTGTTGATCGTAAAAATCACTTTATTGGTGCTGTTTCTTTAGCTGCAATAATTACCGCCAAACCCGAAATTATTATTTCCACATTAATAAACAAAGATATTGAAGCGATTCAAGCGCATTTATCTGATAGTGATGTTGCACAGCTCTTTGAAAAATTTGATTGGTTTTCTGCCCCTGTAGTTGATGATAAAGGCCGATTACTTGGACGTATCACCATCGATGACGTTATTGATATTATCCGTGAAGATGCAGAGCATTCAATGATGAGTATGGCGGGTCTAGATGACGAAGCTGATACTTTTGCCCCTGTATTGAAAAGTACCCAACAGCGCTCTATTTGGTTAGGTGTTAACCTTATTACAGCACTTCTTGCGGTTGCTGTATCAAGCATGTTTGAAGGTATATTAAGCCAACTAGCTATTCTAGCGATTTTAAATTCGTTAGTTCCAAGCATGGGAGGGGTTGCGGGTAATCAAACATTAACATTGGTTATTCGAGCCATCGCTCTTGGCCATGTTGGCGACTACAATGCTAGAATACTGTTACAAAAAGAACTTGCAGTTGGTTTTCTTAACGGCATTATTTGGGCGGCTTTAATTGCAACTGTTGTTGCTATTTGGCAACAAAACTTAATGCTAGGTGGCGTAATAGCTTTTGCGATGTTGATGAATTTAACTGCTGCCGGCGTTGCAGGTGTTGCGATACCTATATTTTTAAAACGTATAAACATTGACCCTGCTTTAGCAGGTAGTGTGATATTAACAACGATCACTGATGTGGTAGGGATATTTGCCTTCTTAGGTACTGCAACGTTATTACTCACTTAACTCACTTTTAAAAAAGCGAGTGGTTAATTATTGAGACCTTGAACATTATCAAGATCTCATTCAGTTTAGGTTATTATACTAAATTCAAAATGACAGTGCTTAATTAACCTGAGATCTGCTTAAGCACAAAATTTTTCTAAACAGCCATCAATCCAAATTCACTAGGTGATAGCTTAATACGTGGCTTTTGTTTTTTTAGACAATAAGCCACTATCCCTGAAATTAC
>Ga0233426_10000696_pt1 | contig 34310 bp, 35 predicted proteins | sample SI_118_April2016_6_FD_179875 | JGI IMG/M metagenome (GOLD analysis project Ga0233426, IMG submission 179875) | Seawater microbial communities from Saanich Inlet, British Columbia, Canada - SI_118_April2016_10_MG | ecosystem: Environmental > Aquatic > Marine > Inlet | place: Canada: British... | reverse complement strand
ATTTCTCCCATCGCCGCAATGTCACCACCGAAACGCCCAAAATAGCTGCCGCACCACCAATCGAAATGTAAAGACTCACAAAAAACACTTTAAAACAATCAGTATAACACACTCAATGATCAGGTTTAATCAACGAAATGGACTACTGCTTAAAACCCTTTCGAACGCTGCTGAAAAGAACGTTTTATCGCAGCATTCATCTCGGAAAATCGACACGTATGCTTCTCTAGGTAAGGAGGGGGTGGCGTTTTATAGTCATGTCCAAGCGCAGACAATAGCGCCTTGGCTTCTTTTATAGACTCATCGGCTTGTCCACAAATAAGGTGATCATGTAAAAACGCTTGAACCGCTTCAGTGAATACACGTTCTCCTTCCATGCCTAGGCTATTAACTAGGTCGTTTTTGTATTCATATTCAAGCATAAAAAAGCAATGGCGCTCGCCATAACGGGTAATGGAGTTTTTTATGGTTTTTATTAGCCAATCATCAGAGACGTCAATGTTTTCATGAGCACGCGTTACATCATTGAACGCCTCAAACCTTTCATTAGCACTGGATAATTCACAAAGCACCAACAAACGTTGCTCTGCCAACTTGCCTTCATCATAAGGGACAAATTTATCTCGAATGCCCAATATGTCCTTACCCGCGGCTGTGAAGTGTCGTGTTTGGATTTCATCCAGTTGTTGGTTCACTTCATTAAAAGCAATCCCATAATTTACAAGATGCAGAAGATGTAATAGCTTATCTCTTTTCACGCGCATGATGAATGACCTATTAATTAGCGTAGGTGTGAAAGATAACACAATCAGGCTTTCTTGTCAATGCAAGGCACCCAAATAAAGAAGTGTCCTCACTCGTATAAAAAGAGATTTCAGGCCACCGCCATTAAGAGGGTGACCTTGCAGCGATCATTGTTTTATTTTTGGCGACGTCTAAACCCCAATGCGCCTAACAAAGCAAGGCTTACTACGGTTAAAGGTGCTGAAACTACAGAGGGAAGGGGGGTGTCATTCCCTTGCTCATCGATAGTGGCTACGGCTCCCGCACCAAAAACATCTGTTGACGCGCTGATGCTAAACGTTTCGTACTGGCCAATTGTCCAAGCCCCTTCAATACCGGTGAACTCTTCCACATAGCCAGATTGACCGAGTCTTGAGCGATCACCATAGCTAACCCCGAGGTTACTAGAGCCTTGGATCAAATCGTCTTCAACAACTAAGTCATGTCCTCCGCCAAAGGCAATGCTTTTATTCGAATAGTTAAACACTTGATTGCTATTGTTGGCGTTGGTGTTTTTTTGGTAACTTAAAACACTCGTGAGGTTAAACAAGAAATTATCAGAATCTCCAGAATACACCCATGTATTACTGCTATTCCAGCTGTACTTGTTATAACCACCAACAATACGACGCTCGCTACCGCTGAGAACTTCCATGAGGGTAATAGTTCTCCCTTGGTTGTTGACAGCGTTATGCCAGTCGGCGGAATTATAACCATTAGTCCCTTTAGCAAAGAGGCGAGTTAAATCAACATCCTCACCTAACCATATTGACAACTGTTGGTGACCTGCACTAGAGAGTAGCCCTGTGTCATTTGTTACGATACCCGCGTTCGCCAGTGAAGCACATAAAAGGAGAGGGAGAGTAATTACTGTTTTTTTAAGCATGTTGTTATTCCTTTAATAAAATAATTAACTTAAAAGTAGCAATAACCTTGCCAACAAATACATTTTAAAGGAAAGTTTTTGATTTCTCCAACACCCATGAATAATATTGAAACAAAGCAATGAAAAATAATTTTAGTTATGGTACATTACCCTTTCAGATAAACACATATACAAGAGTTCATTTATGCGACCTAACCAAGAAAAAGATCCATTCACCATCGCGGTTGGCGAACGTCTAGCGGATTGTTTGCGCGCCGCAAAACTAGATACACCCGCCTTAAACCAAGCGGTTATTAGAAAGAAGCTCAACACCTCAAGTTCGACGGCGAATGATTGGTTCTCGGGGGTTTCGTTGCCGAAAGGTCAACACCTTGTGCAATTGGCGACACTGTTTGGTTGCACGACCGATTGGTTGCTTAACGGGGTCGGTGATACGCAGGCGCACACCTATCATTTGTTAACACTTCAGCGCATGGATGATGATGTGAGATTCATGTGTGTTTGCCAATGCTCACCTGTTACGTATTGCCTACGTCAACGACAGCTCGAACGTCCGGTGCTCTTGTTGAATAGCCAAATTATTAACGCGCAAGAATATCTGGCTTACCAGGAAGAAACAATGTGATAAGCCAGTTTTAATGTGTTTTTGTACCAAAACGGCGAACGCAACATTCACCTTATATCTGTGTCGCTAACGTCGACGGATCTGAGTTTAATGGATTAGGTGCGCTCCGTGCCTCGGGCGACATCCCGGATCGTATCCGCATATTACATCAGTGGACAGGCACACTTACCCCGTCACCGGAAGAGGCTTCTGAGCACGCGTTAGCCATCGCACAAGATCTTCGAGCCATTGCGCACTTCCTTACCCAGCTGATGAACATCTCCATGACGGCATTGGCCGCTATTACGGTCGAGCAGGCAGACGCTATTCGCTGTCGCGTCTCAACGTTCGACAACAGTAAGTTAAAAATGGCCAAGAAAAGACAGGGGATCTCTCATGTGATGAACCTCCTACGTTGCTTTGAAATCACGCACCCGCACCCTGATAGAAGCTAAACTTGGCCGCCGTTTTGTTACTGCAAAAGAAAAGGCAGTCAGAAAGGCGACTGTACTTGCCTTTTTTGAGGGGGTAAAACGCCCGCGCCGAGCACCGAAAACGTTTAAACACATTTTTTTTTAGCCTGAAGATGGCAAACCCATCGTGGATGACTTCCGGTTATTATTGGCTCAAGCACAGCAAAGCAATTTTAGGCGTTAAGGGCAGCTAGCCCTTTCGGTTTATTCCAAGTTAAGCAGGGGATTCTTTGCCCAGTGGGGTGGGGTTTTCACAGCGGCATTCACCTTCGCTTAATTGATGGAACTCAATTTCATCGTCACGATAGAGTGTGCCAAATTCAAGATGATCATCCGACGCCCAATGAAGCAACACCTCAGTTCCTACGGGGCAGTTCTTGATCGCTTTTAAATTGATCGTCTGCGCATTATTTTTCGGCATGTTTCTTCCTCTGAGATGGGTAATGCCACGCTTCGATAAAACAGGGAAGCGTTCATCAACAAAGAGTATCATAACAACGCAATCACAACAACAAGAAGACACCCAAAACAGGTTCGCAATTGCCTTTACTTACACGAGAGTCGTTTGTTAACACCCTTTGCATCGAAAGAAAAAAAACAGTAAATAGAGCCGTTTGGGTTCAGCCTGTGATAAGATCACACCAGGCTCATACGACTTTATAGAGGTTTCACCATGTCAACCACCGTCATCTCATCGGGCACATTAAAATGTGTCAGCAACACACTGGCTGAAATTATTGCTAAAAAAGCCCATTCTATTGCCGCGTTAAGCGGGGTTGGGCTGTTAGCCAGTCAGGCACTGGGTGGTATTGAAGGTTCGCCTAAAAACGCCTTGGCGGTTACGTTATTTCTTCATTTGCAAAAAGCCAACATCCACTCGGTAAAAGAGGCGTACCCCGACTCCTGGGGCGACATACTGCCTGAAAAACCCGAGCAAGTTTCGCTCAGTGACTTTGACAATGAGCAATATCAAGTCCCTTACGAAACACCTGAAGGGTTGCAGTACTTGATCCCCGCCATTGACAGTGTTATTCATGGCATTGATGACATTGATTTTGCCAAAAAATGGCATGATTCACTTTCCGACATTCATTCGATTTTACCTCTTGCTTTAGCGCAAGCGAGTCATCAAGATTTTAGCGCCACAAAAATAGCCCCTGAAGTGGTGGCTGAATCGATTGTGCGTCTCAAAAATGGCGGCGATCGCTTTTACAATATGCAAAATGGCACCAACTCACTCTTGGCACGCCTGGAAGTCGAAACGCGCCAAAAACTTTATTACGCGGACAGTGTCTTCTTAACCGTCTTGCAAGCCTCGATGGAAAACACCCCGGTGATCTTGCCAGATCCTTTTGATGATGAAAGCATGGGCACCGTATCGTTGACAAATGCCGGACTTTTATCCACTGGCTCTTATGCGTTACAAGGTGATATCCCGGCTCCCACTGAGCAAGATTTCGCCAACCTCCATCACGGCCTTTTTCAAGCGAACGCTTATATGCAACAGGCAGGACAAGGGAAAGTGCTCCATACGGACGGAAAAACACCTTTTTCGGATCATGATACGGATCATCTAAGTATGCTAATGCGAAGCACCTTAAAAGCCCATGCCTTTCACGGGCAAACACATCTTTACACTCTCGATCCCAACACCACGTTTTCCCACGCGATGGAAAAGCGCGAGCAACTCCATGCAAAAAATAAAGTCGTTTACCTTATCGGCCAAGGCAGTGTCTTGGAAAGCGCCTTGAAAAAAGAAAACATGAAAGTGAACCCCCGACTGAGTGAACGTCAAAACTTCATTGTCCATGCCAGCAATCAACCGGGATTGCATTTGTTTGATAACAATGAACAGGCCAAACATTTACTCGCGCAAACCCAAGATACGTCATTAGTGGCTTACCCTTGCTCGGCACATGATCTTCACACGGTGCCAGGGCATTACGTGCGTTTTCGACCAGCAAACATCGCCTTGATGGCAGAGCAGTTAAAAGATCTTTCTTTTAATGACGGCGCGGCCAATGTCGATGACGTGATCCAGCGCTTGACAAACGACATGCCGGCACTCGGCGCTGTGGATAAAGAAAAAATGGCCACCCTGTTAGCTGAGCCATGGGTCAATAGCCCACTCGATGTGGCGAACGGGATGTATGTAGAAGTCGCTACGTCTCAACAAAAATCACTTTTAGAGGCGCCGGTTGATTTAAGTGATACCGATAATAAATGTACTTATAAACCGATCTAGCAAGCCTACTTAACGGGCTTTGTTGCCACGACAGCACTGTAGTGGCAATTTTTTTGTTGCATTGCCGTAGGGAGCATTCTTTAAATTAAAAAAAGCAGCTAAACCTCGGAGTTTATAATTGAACACCATCACGTAATGTGGTGTAATAAAACAAAGCTAGTCACTATTAAGGCACACCATGTTTTCACTGAACGAGACGGATCTTAACGAAAAAATTTTAAACTATTGCTCCTTGCAACAGATAGAGATATGGTGGCGTCGCAGATCCGGCGAATCTTCAAAATTCATTATTGATGAACTAGGGGTATCAAGAAGCATACTTGAGAATGCCACTAAAAAGGTTGAGTCCAAAGTTAACGCACAAGACGAATGGTGGTTCGGCCTTTATACACAGAGCATAAACGCACTGCGAGCGCACACCAACATCAACAGCAAGCAAGTTTTATTGGCGTCACTTAAAAGTGGAGAATTAGCCTTTATAAAAAATAAAATATGGTATAAGAGCACAATTTTTCACGGGGCTGGAAAGAAAGCCTTCATGGATTATGTTGATTTTTGCGAGCTTGACATCGACATCGCCCCGCCTAGTACACCCCTTGCCATTTCTAAGGCAATCTCCTTGCTCGAAAAAAACGGCTACCAAGTGATCACCCCCTGTACGTCATGATATTTATACATATTGTGCCGCAAAAAAAAGGGCAATGATAAACAAAACAGGGGGTTTATGCAGCAGAGATATGATATTATCAGCTCATCGTCATTGGTGAGCAGGCAAAATCATGAAACCCATTATTGTTTATCACGGAAGTGATCAATCCGACATAATCCCCGATGGCCGCCCTTTGTATGCCACGCCAGATCCGCGTTACCGTTATACCCAAGCACGCGCTCATGTTTACCAAGCTAAACTTAGCCCCAAGTCCCCTTACATAACGGACAAGGTGAGCTTTGTCGAATCTTTGCGTAGTGATCCTGAAAGGATCCGTCAATTAAAACTATTAGGCTACGACACCGTTGTGTATGCCTCGCCTAAAAACCCCACCAAAGGTGCGTCGGGTTTGGGGGATGATAGCGCGCAATATGTTATCCTTTCTCCGAGTGTGTTAACACAGTGGCAAGCCGTCAATAAACGTGAACTGTCCGCCCCAACGGAAGAAGCAATAGCCAGCGATGCGCTCAAAGGCCCCGTTTACCATAGCACCACCAGTTTTTTCCATGGTTTTGATTTCAATAACGAAATAGGGGCTCATTTTGGCTCTCGCCGAGCCGCCAGTGAGCGGTTATCAACCACCCACCAAAGCCCGGACGTTGAGGTGCAGGAGCTCTCTCCCTCGCCGTTAGATAATTTACGCGCACGTTATGCGAGCGGTGGCGGAGAAAAAAGCCCCGCGGGCATGGTGTATGGTGAGCTACTGAAGCGACTCCGGCATTTAAAACCTGGCGTATTGGCTAAATTAAAGTCAATGAATGAAGACGAATTACTCTCGGTGATGGACGATTACCGTTCAAAACCCGTTCTTGACGATCATCACGCCAGTTTGGCGCGTGTAAAACAAGGGGTGCATTATAACGTTTGTTGTGAAGGGGAGGTTTTATTTGAAAGCCCCTCCAAGCAAGATGCTCAGTGGTTCAAAGAGGCCGTACAAGCACACTTCACCAAAAAAGCGTACATTGTGATGGAAAACCCACTTCATTTGGATGATTTGGGCTCATGGACCCCACATGACATTTTGAATAGCCTTGGGGAGCAAGCTGACTGTTGGCCACTGTTGGCGAAGGCTTCGACGAATGCTGAAAAATTCAACATCGTTCGCCAAGCCGTCGTTGAGGCGGGGTATGATGGCATTTCCTACACTAATGAGGTGGAGGATAAAGGAAGTTTATCCTATCTCGCGATTTCGAATGATCAGATCATCCCGATCTCCCCCCAACTGCCTCGCATGAAAAGCGCACCCGAAAATACGCTCGACAGCCCGAGTGAAACAATGGGTAGACGACGTTAATTACATGCTCTCGTGTAAGCGAGAGACTCAACGTTTTATCGTGTTTTCAGGGCAGCGCGCCAGTGAGCAACATTCTCGTCATCGATAGCAAGGTTCTCACCCGATAACCGCTCTAAGAACATGAAAAATGCCTTAGCATCCTCCGTCAGCCCCAACAACGTCAAACTCCGCAATACCCGACTCACACGAAGGTAGTTGTGGTTATTGTCGGTTAACCACACGTTAGCACGCTCTGTGAAGTTAACAGCTTCTTTTACGCAGTGATCGGCCCCACTCCAAGCCCTTGAGCCGCTTACAACAAAAAAAACACGTCACGTTACCGATATTGTCGCGCGTTTACAGAGACAGTTGACGGTGTCGACAAATATGTTAAACTGCCTGTGTAGACAATACGTTGACGTGTTATTTGGACATTTCAGCTGTCGACTAGCGTTCCGGCTATCCGCCTATGCCACCATAACGGTGACGGAGAATGGATCATACAAACACGCGCAATAGACACTTTCATGGAAACATGCATGTATCCCGTGACTAACGCATAGGCCACACCTTCAATACATGCAGGAGATTTACATGAAAAATAACCACCTCGGGATCGATATACAAACCTGTTTTCAAGAACGACTCATTGCCTTCAAGCAGATCTTAAAAGACAAATGTAAAATCGGGATCAGTACCCAAAATGCGTATGACGCTATGGCAGTCGCGCAAGGGTTAGATGATTACCAGACGGCAAAAGGGCTTGTCGGCGCACCCGTCTACACCCTACGTGCGAACCTTGGCATGTCGGGAGAGGGGTTTTGGATCAGTAAAGCACTCGGTCAACACGCCAGTGTTGTCGAAGCGATCGCCGCCGCCGAGAAAAAAATTGAGTCATGCAATGAGTTTATCCAATGGATCGTGTTCAAAGACGGGAAAGTAACCCCACACACCTTGAATAGTACTCCGAAGTTATCGGGCACTCATGTTACCCTCAAGTTGAGAGACAAAAGCCTTATTGATATCGAATCGAACGTCAAAGCCATTTTTGACGACTTGTCTTCGGGGTGTATTCACAAAAAAGTCAGCACCTCATCTGGGTGTACAGAGCTCTGGATCGATGGACAAGAGCAGTATTCCCTGATCGAGCGCCCTCATATTGTCGAGACAACGCACTATGCTATTGTGGGCAAAGCAGGCGTGGTTGACAAATCGCCTTTTCGCGATCTGTTTACTGAAAGATTTACCGCGCTTTCAAAAAAACACACCAGCGATCCGCTGACGTGCGCCACTAGCATCACCTATGACGACTTTAAAAAATTGCCGGATCTAAAAACCTGTCAACTGACGGTTGTGCCGGTAAGAACCCAAAAAATTGCGGTTTTTCAGGGAGGCGTCATTGCCTGCAATGCTTACATGGAGAAAAACGCAAACTACCGGTTTTATGTGTTTTTACATGAAAAACAATCCGTTCTAAAATAACGGATTATCCCTCTAAAATACGGCACAACAAAAAATCTTTTGTGCCGTAACTTTTCACTAACACTCCCGCACAAACATCATTAAAACAAAATAACGTTCAACCACTTACAAATACATAAAGCGGCACAAGGTTTGCATTGCTCTATGCGCTTATCGCATTCACTATAAAGGAATAAACATGATTAAAATACGTCTTGCTTACCTACCAATTCTTTTAACCAGTCTCTTTTGTGTCAATACTCAAGCCAACATCGTCACCAACGGGGATTTATCATCCTGTGATTACTCATCATGGAGTAAAGATACCGATGGGGGTGGTGACTTTTCTTTTGGAAATGACTTTACGATAAATAATTATGGCACAGGGTGTCGCGCTGAAATAAACATTGATTACTTCAACACCCCAGGTGACATCAACAGTGCTTTTGTTAGTGAAGCTTGGTTTGCTAACACACTCACCCACGAACTAAATTTCACGGGGGATATCGGCAGCACATGGGCGCTCACCGTGAATTTTGGTGGTCAGGTTCAAGGTGATGATTCCAACGTCGGTTTTATTGCCGATAGTTTTGCCTTGGGGTTGATGGGCAGCTCAGGAGACTATTACAATGAAACGGGGGGACAAGGAACATTGGCTGATGGTGCACTCAACAATGCCTTTGACAACACACTCACCTTTACGCTTGATCAATCATTCACTAACACCTCTGGCTGGTCTTTTGATGCACAGCTTTTTGTCAACACGAATATCAGTGGTATCTCTGATGGTTATGGCAGCACGCTCTATGTGGATGAACTATCCTTGGTTGAGATCGTTGCGGAAGTGGCGGAAGTTCCAACGCCATCAGTCGGGATTTTTGCTTTACTGAGTATTGCAGGTCTTGTTGCTCGAAAGAAAGCAACGTATAAGGAGAAAGCGCATGCGTAAATTATCCTTTTTAAAAGTTGCCTCTGGACTTTTGGCAGTCTGCTTGAGCGTTTTTGCTCAAGCAGACTGGTCAAGCATCAATCAAAGTGTTGAACTCAATCAATCACGGATCTTGTTAGACCGTAAAAGCAGGCTGCTTTATTCGTATGTCACCTTGACCAACAGCAGCTCGTCAGATATTGTTGGCGATATCCGACTTAAAGTGGCTAATGCGACAAAACCCGTGTTAAATCACGACGGGACGACTGACGATGGGCAGGTGTTTTTCTTGCTAACAAATAATACGCTATTAGCGGGTGAAACGGAAACGATCCGGGTCAACTTTCCAAGACAACGTGGCGCGATCCTCTTCGAGTCAACGCTGGAAAAACAAGGCTTCATTGTCTCCAATAAAGTTATTGATTACAACCCCCCGTCAGCTGCACTCATCGTGTCCGAAGAGGGGGTTGAATACGTCGACGGTGCCTTTGTCGTGTGGTTACATGAACGTTCGTTAGCGTCTACCGCCGCCATTGAAGCGCTTGCGTTAGATATTGACGCCAGTGTCCAGGGCATGATGAAAGGGGAAAATGTGTATCTGTTAAGAGTGAATAGCAGAGGCAACACCCTTGCAACGATGCAAGCAAAGAAAAACGTCCTTTTGTCCAATCAGATGGTTGAACATGTTAGTGTTAATTATGTATCAACGGTCAACTCCCTCAATGCAACCGATGACATTCTCACCCCCGACGCACCGATCTCACAATACTATCTTAAAGAATCGAGGATTTTAGAAGCATGGGCTCATCTAGCAGAAAAAAGAAAACCGATTGGTAACACCACTATCCCCATTGGCGTGATCGATGTGGCAATAACCCAAAATCATGAAGATCTCGATGCAGAGAGCTATGAAGTCTGTTCGTTAACAAGCAGTTGCAGTCGTTCAATTTTGAGGCACGGGATCTCCGCCGAAAGCGACAGTCTAGAATCGACTTCACCCAACCACGGCAACTTCGTCACGGGGATAATTGGAGCAACGCACGGCAACGAAAAAGGAATTTCTGGGATTATGCATAACAAAATAATCCATACCTATTCTGTTGGGTTCGCAAACAAAGATAATGTTTTCTCGAACATGGCGAAAATGGGTTTTTTTGTTGATGAAAATCTAAAAGGGATCATGAACTTTTCTTTTGGCTCCGGGGACTATACAACATCAAAAGACGGGATCACCTATTGCATCATGCCCTTGAGCGCCCCAAATATGCCATTTCAAGGAGGGGTCTCCGTGCTGGATGAGAACAGCTATTGTCTAAAAAACCCTCGACAGCCATTACCAGGCGTATTTTTGCCCAGTGAAATAGCAGGCTTTGCGAGTGATATGGAAAACAGGGCTTTGGAATTGGAAAAAGTCGCCATCACTATCTATGGCACAATTATCAACAGAAGCCTTCGACTAGGCGGGGATCTGTTGTTAGTGCAATCCTCAGGTAACAGCAATATCCCTGCGCATTTTAATGGTGGGGCGTGCAGTATTCCGCCAGATACTTTTTATCGTGGCGTTGATGTAAAAAAACACGTACTTTGCGTAGGTTCTATTGACAAAGCTTTAACACCTCCTTACCAGCAGTCCTCTTTCTCTAATTATGGAGAGCGAGTCGATCTACTTGCCTTTGGTTCAGAAATCACTGGTGTAGGCAAAGGTGATGATGAGCTTCTATTTGATAACTCTGGTTATGACAAGAAAAAAAACGGAACATCCTTTTCCGCACCGATCGTTACGGGGGTGGCCGGGCTGATCTGGAATGCATACCCTGATCTCACCGCGCAAGATGTCAAGCGAGCCTTAATTGAAGTGCAAGGGTACACACACACCAGTGAGAAAGAGGGCGTGTCGGCACCGGTTCTGGACGCATACGAAGCCCTTTTGTTTGCTGAGGAGATCTCTGGATACACCCCCAACATTACCGAAATACCGGAGCTAACACCGCAGGCAATGCGGCTTTATACTTTCTCGCTTAAAGGGGCGCATTTGGATTTATTGATCCCCACTGAGCCAGAAAACCCTAGAGAAAAAGAGCCTATGGCAAGAGAAAGGCCTACCAGCATTGTTCAAGTAACATCGGGTTATTGTGAACCATTACCCGAACGTTCAACGAGTGAAGAATTGTTCGTTAAGTGTTTTTTTGAGGAGGCCGGCGAAAACACACTCAGTGTTATCGATCCAAAGACAGGCGAACTCGTCAGTGGCAATAACGCGTTTATTTTCACAGTAGCCGTTGAACCTGAGATGTTCACGATTGAGGGATTACAACTGGTACCTGGCTCTGTATCCCCAAGTGAAAATGGAGGTTTTGATTATTTGGTTGAATTGATCGGCTATTACCCGAACAACTACCCAGACTTGCTTGTTCCTAATGATAGTCATGAGGAATGTTTATTTAAAAGCCTCATCGATCAAGTGCCTGTTTTTTTATGTCACTCACCAGACGAAGGGATGAAAACGTTGCTTATCTTTGATAATGTTTATAACTTACCATGGCAGAGCTATGATGTTTTCGTTGAACAATTAGCGACAATCAAGCAAACGACAGAGCTTTCGGATTTCATGGCGGCGCGTAGTAAAATAACCTTGGCGCTCTCTCTGGATAAAAAGGCGAACGGGGCTTATGCGACGGTCATGCTTGATGATAACGCGGCCGAGATACCTCTAAGTCTTAAGGAAGATCAATTATTCACTTTAGAGACATTTTTCGAGACGGCGGGAAATCACACCTTGCACTACCGGTTGTATAGCGCAGAGTCCGTCCTTATTGATGAAGCCACAAGTCTGATCACATTAGCGGCGTACGACAGCCCTCTTGTTATTGGGCTCATCGGTAATTCAATGTACAAGGCGTTCAATGGCACCCTTAAAATAGAGGGAGCTAACCTTCCACCCGAGATGGATGTGATATTCGAAGGGGGTGTTTGCCAATCTCCGTTTAATGTCAATTACATCCAAGCGATGGTTACCTGCACCCCCGGTGAGGTAGGTGAAAAAACGATCACCATTATAGATAGGGCAACGGGACTGGCCATTTCAGAAGGATTACGTGTGATGGTCACACTTCCACCCGCATAATGTATCCCCTGCAACGCGATGCCGTTGCAGGGGGATTTTATTGACGTTAACAAATCGACGAACAGCCTTCAGTGGTATTGCTTTGTGACAAAACCCCTCTGTCACCCTCGCACTTACTCTCTAACAAGGATAAATCATGTTAAAAGCCACCCTGCTCTTACTGGCGATAATCTGCCTTTCCTTCGTGTCTTGTGTGGTTCAAATGGGGCGAATTATCGTTGATACGGCAACCGAGTCACACCAAGAAATCAAAGATAATATCAGTGATGTTATTCAGGTTAGCTCGGTGTTGATCTATCGCCACGGCTCTGGCGAACTTTCCGTAGGCCGCACAGAACTAACGTTAGGCATGAGAGGCAACGACCATGCTCGATGGGGGACAACGTATGAGACCGACCAGTGGGGAGATCAAGTAAAAATAAAACAGCTCATGATCACCACTCAAGGCGTCGAGATTAACGCGATCAGTTCGTTTCATCGCCTCTGTTTGATGGGTACCTGTGAAATTTCATTCACGCCGGATCATAGCATTGACTACCGTAAAGGAGCGTTCTTTAAAAATGACGATGGCACCACCTCAACCTATTCATTTTCAACTCACTCGGCGCCCGTTGTGAACAACGTCAGCGTGTTCAATGAGATCGTGGCGCGCTATGGCGAACTCAATGTAAACGTAACGCAAAAAGGGGGTTCCACCTCCCTTGGGTTTTACGAAGGGGCGGATTCTTGGTTTACGTTTACTTCCACAACGTCGGTCTTCACCTCAGATATGCAAAAACACAAAATTAAAACCAGCGATATTGCTCATTTATCCAACGCCGACACGCTCATTATTATTATTGATAAAAAAGGACTCGAAGCGTCTTTATCTGCGCTGAAACGCCTTGGGGCGAAATAACATGATTTTTTGGGCAGTATTAGGAGGGCTGGTTTTTTCGATCCTTTGGGTAGTCTGCTTTGTTTGGTATAAAGCGGAGCGTTCACCTTGTGAAGCGCAGATAGACTCTGCAATCGAAACATCGTCCGATCTGGTACTCAAACAAGATCACCCGGTGATCGGGGGAGGGATCGTCATACTCGCTATCGCCAGTGTTTACTTTCCCATCACGGATGTTGTCAACGTTGAGATCCAGCATTGGCTCAGTGTGGTGGTATTTTTGTTTGGCCTGATCCCGTTAGGGAGAGCAAACAAAATGCGTTTTGAACATTCTTCGGCAAGGATCTACCCTCGAAACCAGTGGTTTGGGATCACGCTACGCACAAAATAGTCTATTTCCTTGAGCGGGGTGGTTTCTGCCGAATTTAGTGACGGTCATTATAAGAAAGGGGGTGGTCGACTGACGTTGCTTTTCCACGACCATTCGTCTTATGTCCTATGGGAAAGCCTCTACACCTCCCGGTTAAAAAAGCATGCCGTTCGCATCAACCAATGGCTAGCGAAAAACCAACGATTAGGTGAGCATCAATCGTTCATTACCCCATCGCAAGAAGGACAAAAGAAAGGCGACACCGCTGCACTTTTAGACACGCTAACTTATGGTGACTGGTTTATGACGCAGATCGCCGAAGGTAACGAAAGAGAAGTGAGCAGGGCGTTGGCTCGCGCCGCATCAATGCCAACCGATGAGCTGCATGGCCCAGATCGTCACAACGGTCGTTATTTAAAACGCAGACTTCTCAGGAAGTAAAAGTCGGCGTTTCCCGCTGACACGCCTTGAGATAAAAAGCACCTTTATCCAAACAACTCAACAAAGGCCATTTACTCTTTAGCGTTAATGTGTTCTAATTTTTCGTACTTGTTGATGTAGTGGAGAGAGTTAAAATGAAAAAACATGCATTGATCATGCTTGCGTTAATCGCGACAGGTTGTTCTAAAGATGAAGTGAAAGAGGATACCTATCCGTTCATTGAAAAAAGTGAACTGATCGCACTTGGTACGCCGATATCTGCGGTTTATATCGACAACGACGCGCCTTACCCGGTGATGCTTTCACTTGGAGAGAACTGCCGAATGTTATCAAGTGTTGAACGCTACGGTGATCACAGTTTAAAGATCCACCCAGAAGTCGTCACGTGCGAGGGGGAAAACGTTCAACTCACCCAGCAAATCATTTCTGATGCCTTTGTTGATCTGCGATTTCACCGTAAAGGAATGATTATTCCCTTTGAGCTTTACCAAAAGGCGTGGTAATTTCGTCCGAGCGGCTCTGGAGATAAGGTGTGTGCCGCCCTTTCTTTTTTACACACGAGGAATAAGAGATGAACACCTTCATTCCCCCTCAAGATAATGCCTGTGTAACCGAGCTCTACGTAGCATAGCCAAAAAAAAACATTTGCCCGCAAACCTGTAAAAATAACGAACACTTTTCCATCGAAAAACACTCCATCGATCAAAAGCTTTACAACGTAGTTCCAGAAAAATAAAAAAGTCGATTTTAGCGTTTGTCTTTCGTGAGCGCTTTTCGCTAAACAAAAAGGTTTGTCCTTTGTCTTTAAACATTTCCCTTACGGCACACAAAGAAAATCAAACAGTATTAACAACCCGAAATTAACATCACAATCCAAGCGCACCGATCAACAATGTTTTCTAGGAAAACGCGCCTTTAGGTTAGGGTTGTTGGGGTTTCTCTTTATGGCATTCGGGCGTTTCCGCCAAACCAAATGATCGAGGAATTTGCGCGTAGTCGTAAAACCACTTCATGAGTGGTTTTACGACTACGTGTGACAGGCGCTCTATTACAGTGTTTTTTTAGATATGACTTTTTTCCAATAAAAATAGGTTCCCGCCAAAACGGTCACGAAAGCGATCATTAAAAAAGCGATAAGCTCCGGTGATAGTTGACTCATCTCAATGCCACGTACAGCCTCGATAATCGATCTGACGCCTAGCGCCACCGCCGTTAAAAGTGCAACGATAGTGATGATTAATTTAAAAATTTGATTATTCATATACTCTCTCTTTTCGTTTAAAAAATAGTTTGACGTTCTCAGGAGTGAAAGGCATTCACCAAGGGCACTACAAATAGAAAATCAGTTGTAAAGTCTCTCCTTGGTGTTTAGCGCTTTATTTAGATAAAATATTACCCACTAAAAGCCCAACGGCAAAGCCACCCATTCCACTGCTGGTGTTTGATTGTGCTGGCGGCGCTTGCATTTCGGCAAGTTCTTTAAAGGCTTTCATGCTACCTAATTCACTCGCCACACGAAGCCACTGCAGTTGAGCGTTTTCATTTTTCTTCACCCAACCGTCATTGTCTTTGTATTGCTGTGATATTTCATACGCCGCATCGGGATCTCCGAGTTCGGCACATAGCGCGCTAAAAGAAACAAGCAAACCGCCGTCAAACGCCAAGCCTCGATCACCCGCCTTAACGATCGTGATCAGCTCGCTGAGATTGTCGAGTGTGGCTTCTGTAAGGGTATCTATGGCGCGTTCGGTTTCTTTAAACACGGAGGCATCGAACGATAATACTCCCTCGGCTCGATGCTTCTGCTTTAACGCGTCGATGTCACTAAGGAACTCATTTGTTAAGTAAAAAGCGAAATACAATGAGGCGGAAAATATACTCCAATTCACCGTCCACAGTGACTGTTCAACAAAATTAGCGAGCCAAGGGTACCCTTGGTACACTGCCGGATTATGGTTCGTTGGTACATCGATACACAGCAACACAAGAAATGCAAAAAAAAGAGCGATCCCGAACCTCAAACTGTAGTCAGAGTACTTTATTTTTGAAGCCTGCTCGGTGTCTAATTGTGCTCTTTCTTCACTGGCGCTTTTTACCATGCTTTCGGTCACCATCGCCTCTTTGAGCGATAGCACCTTCTCTTCTAGCCAGAGGGCTGAGGTTGATGACAGCTGTGAAGCCCCTGTTTTTTCAATCGTACGCATCGTATTCTCCCTGATTTCAATGGCGACATCGTAACATAGGGCGTTTTAAATTTAAAGAAAAAACACACGATTACTCACTCTAAGGATACAGCCGTGCCAGCGGTTTTTACGGGTTTATAACGAGCGTTAGGTAAAAAATCACCCCAAAGAGATTATCGGCATTTTTCTTGCTAGACAGACGGAAGATACCCTTATTTGATCGGAGCTCCAATGAATAAAATACAAACTGTTTTGTGTACTGCCTTGTTCGCCTTACTGAGCACAAGTGCTCAAGCAGCTTTAGTCGCAACAGACTACACCAATCTTGGCGACACCAATGCAACCTTAGACACAAAAACCGGGTTAGAGTGGCTTGACATCACCTTTACATCAGGTCTTTCTATCAATCAAGTGACTGCAGGCATGAGCAGCACATACGCGGGCTGGCGACTGCCAACAAATGAGGAAGTTAAAACCTTGTTAACGAACAGTTTCCCTTCGCAGACGTTTACCTCGGGGTATGATCATTTCAGCAACCCGTCGAGCACGCCAGAAGGGATCGCCTTTTCGGAACTTTTCGGCTACAGCTCTGGCTCCTTCAGCTACGCGATACACACCAATGGAAGCAACACCTACGTTTCCGGAATAGGGTTTGACGGCAAACAGATCTACAGTGAAGAATTTTCGGCATCACACCTGAATTATTCTTCGGGTGGTTATGCGGTTTTCCTCGTATCGGATGGTGGCACAACGTTAACAAGTTTTAACAACCCCTCAATTAATACGCCAGAAGGCGAGTTGAGTGATGTGTCTACGCCATGGGGATTAGGCGCTTTATCTTTATCGTTGTTGGGTGCGGGCTTTCGACGTAAGAAAAAACACTAACACGTTCGTAACATATCGGCTAAAAAGCGCAAAACGATGAAGATCGGTTGCGTTTTTTTATGTTATTCATTTTTTGTTCTCACGGATCCATTTCTGGCTCCGTAACGTATTATTGCCATGTATTATTGAAATGAAGCAATATGAATGTTATGGTAGCAACCAACAATACACGGTTAAAAAACGAAAGAGATATCATGAAAAGTATCCATACAGCTCAACAGGAAGGCTCCAACGACAAAGAAAAAATCATGGCGATCAGTCGAGCAACACTCGATCAAATAGCGCACACCACGCCTGATGATATCAACCCAGGTGAGTTAAAAGTCTTGATCGGGGGTGATGTCACGCACAATGTCTCAGAGTATACGAAAAGCACGTACCTTGAAAATTATCGCCCGAACTATATCGATCGCAGTGAAACAAAAATCAGTTGATCACATAGATTTTTGCATCAGATCACTGGGGGGGCTCACCCTATTGTTAATGTTTATACCCACATCTTAAAGTAGTGCGATGCTGGCTGCTTTCATGGACGTCGTTCAAGTGAATTGTGTGATATAATAGCTAACTACAACAAAAAGGATCACTGTCATGAACTCACTACCTCCGGGTTATTCTTTTGCCGAATTGTTTGATGACTTTGGGGAGTCCACTTATGCGTTTGACAGTGAGGCTGCAGATATTGCCCGTCAATCTGGCATGGGGATCACGTCTGATCGCGAATTGCACTATGCTATTCTGGCTCCAGACGAAAGCGTAGTCGGAGCCGCTTGGTGTGCTTGGGATGGCGATAACTATGAATTTGATCTCGCCATTTCTCCCGCCGCAAAAGGGGCTCAACTCGGCGGTGTTTTGTTAGATTTGATGTATCAGATCCCTGAAGAGTATGTAGAGCAAACGCCTGACGCCACCGCTATCCAACGTGTCATCAATCCCATTATGCAACAAATGTTACTTCACAAAGGTTACAAGGTCACGCGCACGTTGAGCCATGACGATGTCTTCATGGAGCCGGTAAAGACACTGCTCCCGATCCTGTTAACCTTGCATGCCAACGAAACCGCTCTGTTCAGTCACGTTGTTGATGATGGGGTGGCGGCGACGGATATAAATCAAGAGCAGTACACCCAAAACCCCGGGCTAAAAAGTGGGTTGCCAAAAATAGTGAGTGGTGAGGTGCTTGAGCACGTTAGAGCACAGGCTTTACGTTTTAGCGAAGCCTGTGGAAATCATAACGCCGGTTTTCACTTTGAAGAAGGGGGATGCTGGGGCTTTGCTGGGGCTCTCTATGATCGTTTACATGACACCGAGATCCCCGCACAGCTCGTTTACACGAAAGGGGCCGTTCACTGCTCCGTTAAAGTGAACAACCAGCTTTTTGACCATCAAGGGGAGCAATACACTGGGGATGCCGGCCTCTACGTGATCTGTCGGGATGAGCTGGAGACGTTCGCGGGGAAGCATGGCGTTCAGACGGAGGACTTGTTAAACGATATTGCATGGGCGACTGAGATCATTGACGATGCGTATGAATGTGATAAAAACAGTCCACCAGAAAGAGAGCCTAGCGTGGCTCATCGACTCTCACGCTGATCCCTATTTCCCTATCGCCTAGGGGAAGGCGTGTCTGTCGCCATTTCGCGTGACGTGGCGGTTATTTCTTGCTCGGGTTTTTTACTTGAAAAAAGCGCATTAAAAGCATCCGAATTACCTTGCAATGTCCCTACGGGGTAAAGGCGCGCCCTATTGATGTGCGTATCATTGGACACATCAATACAAGATTTGACATCGAGCAAGGTGGGATCTTTCAGCCAGTATTCACTGGTCATGTCGCCATCATCTCTGATGTGGCCTTGCGCCGAGGCAAACTCTGGCTTAATTTGAACGATAATATTAAGAATATCTTCCCAGTGCTTGGCGATATAGAGATCGCTTTTCATGCCGTTGATATTTCTTGGCACGCCGGCAGGATGGCCAGATTTTGGCGGGAATGCGATCATGCTTAACGGCGCTTTAGGCGCAACATGAAAAATAGCTTTACTTGAGGCGTCTTCATTGTGATTGACGAAATCAGTGTAAGCACTGGCATACATGAGCTCTTTGCTTAACCAAACACCCGCGCCGAGCGTTTTCTCTTTGTGATCTAATGAAAAACTAGCGCCTTCAGCACTCTCTTGTCCACTAAAAAGGGGGAGCGTAGGTGGGATCTCAACCAGGGTGATCCCCGCGTTTATCCATGACGCCGCAATGTTTTCACATTCGTCTCGCTGTGCGTTTTTGGCATCAATTGCTTTACGGGCTTCTTCCATTTGTTCATCCGTTCTATATTCCGAAAAAACCCGGGGAACGGGTATGTTACGATCCATGGCGGGCGGCGGGGGTTTAACAAACAGTGCTTTCAATCGACTGAAAAAGGGTTTACGTTCCATAATGAAAATCCTCCTGAATAACGGCACTACTATTTTATCACATTTTGGGTAAAAAATCAGTATGAACAACAGGTAACAGGATAAGTGTCGACCTCCACGTAAAAAAATGTGGTCTATGTGGCTGTTGTTTTATCATGCTCACTGTGTTCTAATGAGGGAGTTTTAACAAACCGCCTAAAAACAAAAATGGACTACCATGAAAAAAATTGCCACGCTCATTCTGATCATTATCACCGCCGGCGTCTTTATCGCCGCGATGGTAAACAGCCCACTGCTTTCTGAAATGGCGCAATCTAAAGAGCTTGCTGAGCACGCAACGAACGGCATGGTCGATTTTTTAAAGTTTCTCGGATTATTTTGTTTGACTTTCATGTCGTTAATTGGGCTTGCTTTACTGAACAAAAAAGTAAACCCTGCCAATGAACGTTCAGACTCTTCGGTAAATTAAATTATAGAGCCAAGATAAACCGTGTAAAACATTAACAATTGGAGACTGTCATGTTACGAATTATTGTGATCACCCTACTCTTGGCATTAACAGCGGCACCGGCATGTGCGTCGATGAAAAAATATACCGTACCCGATGCGTTAGGGAGTAACTGTGAACATGTCGACATGACAAAAGCGGCCATGCGCCTCGAAACGCCTTGCGTGTTAAAAGTACTGAGACTGGCATATGACTATTTAGCGTTTTTGCCCGTCTTGCGTAACAAGGGGCTAATACCGGAAGAAATGCGACGAGATCACATTGTAAAAGCACGAGAAATATTTGAGCATTACAATCGGTTTTTACGAGCGTTTAATATGGAAGAAGCGGCAGTGGATCTCAAAAATGTGTTACCCACAATCGCCGAAGTGTAACCCTATATTTCGGTATCGATACGATTTTAGCTAACGCCAGAAAATGGTTGTCACAGCTACATTTCTCCTGAAACAACACCAACGAAACACGTGTAAAGGTTGACTTTCACATGTGTTTTTGGTATCGTACCGATCAACCAAGAAACACAAACAACAACACCTTAAAAAGAGACGCATCATGACAATATCAACAAATGAATTTAAAACAATCGCTAACACATTAAAAGAGCATAACGAAAAAATCGCTCGTTTCACGGGATTTCAGGCAACGTCCATTGACGGAGAGCACCAATTGAACATGGTTTTCTCGGCCAACGATGAACATAAAGAAGCCAAAATCATGGTACTTTCCGGTTGGAACGACCATGTCGAAACCGCCAAGCAATTAAATGCGCTGTTGATTAAGCCGTAAATAAATAAATTAACGGCCGGGTGAGCATTGCCTCACGAGATTACCGAGGTAACGTTATGATTGGTTATATTGAAGAGCCGTTTAAAACGCTTGATCGCTTTGAGTTGTTAAATGGCAACAAAAAGCAAGTGTTTGAGTTAAGACAAACGCTAAAAAAAGATGACAGCGAGCACATTCGGCGATTCAGAATAACAGCAGATCGCATGCCGGCATATCGTCAAGCGCAAGAAAACAAAGACCGGCCTTACATTTCGATCACCATTCATGAAAACAAGGCGCAAATAGCCGATTATTTACTTTTCTATACGTCAGAAAAAAACAGCCATTTATCACAAATATTTCGTGATAAAGACTGGGCGTCTCTGCGAGATGTCAATGTCACGCTCGACGAGTTAGATTGTTTTAGCTGGGTCGAAAACCATGCGACTGGGCGAAATAAGGACGGCGGCGTTATCGACCATTAACCTTGCCGTGTTGCATCGCGCGTGAGGGTTCAAAAACCTCTGGTTGAGCCTGTGGCTCATCGTCCACGTGGGGTGTGTAGATCTCGGTGTTTACTAAGGTTATCGAGACTGAAGGAGCAATGTCCGCCATGATCCGTTCAACACTGGCACTCGGGCATCCTTCAAAGGACACGCTGAGCGTATGAGAAACTTCGCCCAGCTCCAATACCAATGCATCAACCGTCACATCCAGCTCCGGGTTTTCAGCAAAGCGTTCGACTAACGTTTTTCGGTACTGTTTTTCAACAAAGGCATTTTCTTGTGCCTTGATGGGTAATGAGCCGATCTCAATGCTGTAGGTCTGTTTGAAACAGAGTTCAGGCTCTTCGAGCAATAGCATGTTATCCACCTGTTTGACGATATTACCATGATCGTGGCCATAGGCAAAGAGTGAGCCAAGTAAAACGTTGTGCTCGCGAAATTCGCTGTAATGATGAAGCACAAACGCTTTTAAGGCATCTACGCGCGCAGGCACATCCTTCGCGGCTTTCCACGGCGGGTATTCATCCAATGTTTCCTCTAATGCCTCGACAATGTCTCGTCTCGCGATAAGCGCCTCGCCATGACATAATTCATTCACCCGCAAGGCGTCCACGTAAATGTGTTCAATACCACTGTTGTAAACATAAAGGCAGTCGATCCCTTGAAAATACGATTGGTGACAGGTGGTTCCCCAGTCGGCAATAAAAGCCGCTTCATCCGCGTACCCGAAAGAATCAATGATCTCTGCAGAGAGCTCACCCTCTTTCGCAACATCATGTATAAACACGCCCTTGTCCAGATCTTTGTTATGAGGTGAAGCGGTCATCTCATTAATGTCGTCCCCGTATTCGCCAACGGCATAGGGATCGGTGCATGTGGTATGAAAAACGAACTGCATAACGGGCTCCTTGTTTGTCGCAATATAATATCACAAAACAAACGCTGTTAGTCGGTTCATCTTAAAGCGTTCACCGTTTTTCTTCCTCACAACGCTTGTGCGATGGGCGTTACCAAAATAAAATCACGATTGACGAAAAACTCCGACAACTGTCCGCATCCAAGCATCCCTATTCTTGCTACACTATTTTTCCACTCAATGAACAAACAGAAAAAACATGCCTACTAAAAAATTGCAAAATACAAACGGTAATTCAACAACCTATCGCCAACTGATCCTCAGGCTTTTTGCCGAAAACGGAGGGTGTCTTGAACAAGACAATGAAGACAGTGTCTGGTTTAACGACACCTAGTGTCTTGGGTAGGTGCGACTTCTTCCCTCTCATTATCGCCCCAAAATGCTTTGACGAAACGCCTGTTTTTTTTGTTGACACGATAAAAAACCGATCTAAAAGAGCGAGCCCCAACTTTTGTGATAGTATCTTTTTTGCCTGAGTGGGCTGGGCGGGAGCACCTAACAAGGTACGCCAAATTAACACTCTTATGAACATTACAAAATCCACACACAAATTTTTGTGGCTGAGGTTTGTAGCGCTCCCAGCAGATTAATAAACAGCACATTCATTTTAGTGAGGATAAGATCATGCCAAAAACAAGTACCAGTCGTCACCTACTAACCGATCAAAAGTTCAAAGACGTTACCAAAGGCATACATCGCCGACTCTGTGAAACGATCCCGCAAGAGTATAAGCCCCCTATAAATCGCGTAAGACAAGCACTCTCTCAAGAGTTGTTTTCAATGCCTTATGAGGAAGCAAAAAAAACCTTACTTAGCAAAGGCGAATTTATTTTACCGGCCGAGCGCAAGGAGAAACCCGATCACACCGTCGTTAAAAACGCTCCCCTTAACGAACTTAACGATCGCTTTGACGGGATCATCGATAACATTATGCGCCAAACAGACTTCGAAGGGGCGACGAACCTTGACGCCATTAAAGGGGTTATTATCAATGCTCATCGTCTAAACCAACACGTCCCGCTCTCGGCTTTTCCCGAACTCTGGAATATCAAGACATTGATCAAAAAAGTGGATGAGTGGGCACCTGGGCTGTTACCTATCGTCGCAAAAAACGGGGAGAATGGCTCTAATATCTGGGAAGGGCGTGCCGCAATAGGGTTGGAGGCACATGCTAAGGCGTTCTTTTATCAAACGGCGAATAAAAAAGGAACGGTGCTCTTGAAAAACTACCGAGAACACATCTCCTCTTTAGCGTCTTTTGTTGAGCTTTCGATGAATGAATCTATCCCGAAATCTCACCGAGCTGGTCTTTGGTCAATGTTGTCATCGATCAATTACAAACACGCAACAGAAAGTATGCCTTCGCCTAAGCAAAACCCCACAACTGAAGAGCAATATGAGTACATGATGATGGAGCAGTTGCTTGTCATCGACCGTTTATCGCATCATATGAAAATATTAAAAAAACAGGACGCTGCAGCGGCCTCCAAAGTGAAATGACGGTTTATCTTCCCGATACGTCGTCTACGACCATTGAACAAAGTAGACGACCGGCTATCATCAGGAAAGTACTGTAAACATGAAGTTTTAACCCACTTTACTTACGGGGTAACTGCGTTTGCGCTGGTAGCGTAATTGTCGCCCAAAAATGGTGTTAATGTACAATCTCATCGCCTCAATATTCCTCTCTCTCATCCACAACTCTAATCGCATCGGCAGATCGGGATCAAAGGTCTTTGGATGTACCATAGACATAAAACGCTCGGCGACGTTGGATAAGGCGAGTCTTTTACGGCCTGGTTTTGTGCCGGAACCCTCGACTTCTACGGCGAAGCCTCTCTCGACTAATTTTTGCACGAGTGTCGATTGTGTTCCGCCGGATCCTATTTGACGCAAATGACGCTCTGGCACGCGGTCGAGATATAGACCGGTGCCCTCCCAACGTTGCATGGTGTCCAGCAACTTATCCGCGGTCGGTGGGCTGGTTTGTTGGTGAAGAACACCCATCAACATAAACTCGTACTTGGTGATCACCGGATCTGCTTTGAGTTGTGCTTTTTTACACAACTCACCAAAGACAAAGGTTGCATTGGTGTGCCACCAGTGCTCAAACAAACGTTTAAGTTTTTGCTCTTGATATGCTCGATCATAAGCCGAATTTCCCCAAGGGTTATCCGAACGCGTGACCCATGCGTCACGGAGGCATTTCGGGCTATAAGCGTCAAAACGCATGATCCGCACGGGCGGCAACATTACCGAGGTTAGCCGTTCGAGAATTTGACCGGCGCCATGCGCTCCCCGTCGATTATGATCAACGGCGAGAACGATTTCTTCATAGAAAGGCAACTGCTCATTTAAGTGCTCCATGAGTGAGGATAGGATCTCGTCGGACACGTCGGGGGTTGGCGATTTAAAAAGTGGGGTGAGTTTCGCGTCGCAAAGTAAGGTTTTGTTGCCGCCTCGCCAGTTCGGGTTTTGCTTGGCTAAAAGGGAGAGCGTCGAACGCATTCTGCCACTATAGCCCGTAAAGGGGATTTGGTTGAACGTGAGCTCTTCACGGGCTTCTTGCCACAAGCCGAGGCCGAAGGTATAAACAATGTGATCTGTTGGATCGAGTAGTTGGGTGCTGGCAAGGGCTTTGCCCACTGCGTATTTTTCCGCAATAATTAAACGCATTATAAATCCTATCAATAGAAGGTGATAAGTGTCTTTTGCGTAGCTTAGCTACGAACTAAAGACATGTTAGGCAATTCAAGCGAAATAAGCAAGCCGTTTTTCAGTCTCTTTTACGGAACGCGCTTGCGTAGGCGAATTGACAAAAACCAGCACACCTGATACCATCATGGGATTCTAATCGTACCATCACTCAAAGAGAACGACGATGAAACAGACCTTTATCTTTTCAATTTTAATGACTTTTGCTTTTTCTGTGGGCGCGCAAAAACCGTCTACGTTATCTGATCTTCCGACACACCACCCCAGTTCATTGGGGGGGTTTACGGTATTTGGCGATCAAATCGTCGATATAACTGCGTATTTGCAACAATGCAATGGCCAAGGCGAGCGACTTACTTTTTCCGAAGGTACTAAAAACATCAGCCCCAACAGTGGATTGGTTTTTAGAATGACGAAAACGGATAGGCGAGAATATCGCTCTGTAAAAACCGTTTTAAAAAAACGCGATAAAAACAACATCATTGTCGAAGAGCACCACGACAGCAAACAAGACAAGAGCCTTTCATCGGCGCGGATAAAGGCCTTTTGTCAAAAGCCCGCCACGTATCTCTCAACCGTCATTGAAAATGCCCATGATGGCTATGTACATGTTCTCTCTCCCATCACCTGTAAATCATCACCCGTCGTCATGTTCAACACTGTTCAAGCGCGTCATTTTATCACGTTGAACAGTGACTCCGGCGCTAAAAATGTTGCGTTTAACTTCAGTGAAGTGGTCGATGGAACCGCTAATGGCTTTATTATGGCGCTAGCTAAAAACATGGGCGTTAAGGGTTATGTTATCGACAAAGGGATTTATAACTTCATGCCGCATCATATAGAAAAGGGGATCGCGGAGGGGCTACTCGTAAAAAGCACGGATCTGTTCGATGTCACGTTAGCGTGCCGGATTTAACCTTTATCTTTTAGGAGCAATGCGTAACGGTAACGTTTTTTCGGGGGCAACGGGGTTATCGAGGTATTCTGCGATCACCGCGCGTTGTTCATCGAGTAAACTCACCATCTTAAAGCTCGACTGTTGTATCATGGCTGGCGTGACAAAGCCTGCTTTTCGATCAAACTCCCCATCTTTTACCGTGTACTGCGCGGAATCTGTAAAGTCGGCGCGATAGAACTGCTCCAGTGTGTTGTGTTTCTCGTCCATTATGGCAAAAGAGCGGCTCGTGGAGAGTAATTCACCATCGACGTATACGTTGACCGCTTTATAGCTTGGGTCTTCGTCAAAAATTCGCTCTGAGAGAAGCAGTTGTTGATCGGTTTTGTGGTGACGAGCCATGATTTCTTGATCTACCTCTTCCTTGGCCGTGTCCAATGCATGGATCCCCTCACATCGACCAGCCGGGAACTGCCAGCAAAACGGCTCTGTGGGCGCGCCTTCATCTCGCTCGATCATTAACGCACTACCGCCCTCGGTTTGGGCCATCACGCCGGCAGAAAACAGGTACCCTGCATGTTGCCCGGCGCGTAGTTCATTGACGGTCGGCATATCTGACACCTCATCCGCTAAAACCCCCCATTCGTTTAGACGCGCCTGGATCGTCAACAGCACGTTTTTATTGAGCGCAACAAGACATTGCTGACGATCAATCTGTATGTCGACGTGTGTTGAACTTGGATCGATTTCTTGGGCGTAAAGGAAAAGTTTGTCGGCGGTTTCATCCCGTATGGCCTGTGCACAAGGCGCCGATCCTTTCGTAAGGGTCAACAGGGCTTCATAAACGGTAAAGTTTTCTTGATAAGATAGCGGCGAACGAGATGTGTTAGGCATAAAACCTTCCTTATCTTGGGCAATAATAGGGTGCTTAAGCAGATCTGTTGCCACGTCGACAGGGTTGTGGTCGTTTTTCAACAAAGACAACCACTGTGGGGCAGAGAGGGCGGTCAATTGCTCAACCGTCTTTGCAAACGACGGCGTGTGCGTTTGTTTAACGCTAAAGTCGGCTAACACGACCTCTTCATCCCGGAAGGATAAATAATGCGTAGTGTCACTGTTTTTGGGTAAGATTAAACCATCGGCAATTTTTTTCAACAGATCGCTGGCCAGTGCATTATCACAGAGCGTCAGTATGTAATGTAAATGCGCGGTAGTCGTTTTTGTTAGATCCCACTGCTGTCTCGCGGTATGTACCTCAATGCCGTCAGACGTAAAGTCAACTTTGGGCAAGAGGCGATCTGGGCTATTGGGGAGCTTTTTTATTGCTGCCCGCGCTTCTTTGTAAAAAACGTGCGCATCCTCTTTTTGCGCGAGAGGAAATTGCGTCGTTTCCCGGCCATTAATGTCGGTGGCAAGTCGTTGTTGGATGGGCGACGGCAACTGTGAAAAAGCGTGATCCAATTCTTGGCACTGCGATAGAGAGAGCGAGGTTCTGGCATCGATAGTTAAAAACGGAGCGGTGTTCAAGTGAACCAGCAAGATTCGCCCTTCTTCTCCCGCATATTCTTGAGCGCTCATGAGTGCTTGTGTGAGGTTTACCCCCACCCCATCTTGAGAGCCGTTACTCCCTTCGTAATACTGAGGGGTTAGTAAAGACAAGTTGTTTTTTTTTGTGCCGTGATAAGTTAGCATACGCGAGGTGTCTTGTTACGGTTCAATAAGATGATGTTATCACATTTCTAATCGAAAGCGTTGGTTTTAGAGTTTCCTTTTAGGGCGGGGTTTCATTAAAAAATGCGCCGTATATTGCAAACGACCATCAAACATGTTGTAATAAAAACGCCAAAAAACACGTTGGAACGTGCGCGTCGTTTAAGACAAAAAAATAGAGTCCAATACCTTTTTTTAGCACTCAAGGAAACCCCATGGATCCGCACCAAAACGTTTCACGGCAATTATTTGCTCGCATAAAAAAACACCGATAATGTGATGCGATTGTTAGAGTCCAACAGCATCCAAAAAACGTTTTTAACAATACTTTAGAGATTTTAAGTTATGCCCTATTTAAAAGAGGCTCATAAGCCGCCTAAACCACACCCTGCCCACACTAAAATAGGGCTCATTCCCATTGCCAGTGTTAAGCGAAGACCCATCGAATTATATAAGGGCGCTTACCTGGGGATGTCTATTCGATTGAAATTTGAGGAAATCCTCTTTGGCAACGAGGCTCATTACCGTGCATTCATTAACAAAAAGTGGACGAAAATCAACGGCCATGACATCACGAGTTTGTGCTTTCTAATCGCCAAATATATCGAAAAAGTTAAAGAGAACGAACAAAACTCAGATATTCCTTCACCAATATTACCGGCGAGCACTTAGGGGACGTTCGGCTTTGACCGGAGGCTCCACATCGGCGGGCGAGATAAGTTCCTGATGAGGCGTCATATAAACTGGATCGGGCAAAGTACCGCCTTTTTCAAGATGATGCTCGATAGCCCCTTCTTCAAAATGACAGCCAAATTGTTGTCCAAGGTGCTCATTCACCGTACGCGCCAGTTGCCCCACAGAAAGATCACCCACATAACGAGAGATCAGTTCATCAACAAGTGCATTGCGCTCCCCCATGTGTTTCCACAATGGTGCGATCGCCTCAATGGTTTCAAGATGATGCTCGATTTTAAAACGAACCACCGTCTGTGGGTCGCACTGTAAGCTGTTCGACAAAGCCTGTAAGGCGTTGAGCTCTTTGGCCAGCGGGGTTTGCTGAAAAAAGTCGTAAAATGCGGGGACGCGTGCGGACATGATAGTGTCGACATCCATTCCTTTGGGGAGGCTTGCTTGAGCGGCAAAGTAGGCGAGGTATACGGCATCGGTCTGATAAGGCACTGTACAAAGTGCATGTCCATGTTGCAAGGGGTTCGCCGCGATTTTGGCTAACATGTCGTCGCGTTCGTTACCGATCCCTGTATGGTGGTTAACGGGAAGTACACCCTTATTTATTTTTTCCATCCAGTGGTCGACATCTGCACGCAAGGCGGGATCGACATCTTCATTGCCAAAACCTAAGCATTGATTGATCACGTATTTTTCAGGGTCGTCTTTATCTTTGTTGAGTTCTATCGTGGCGAGCCGCTGCGTACTGACGGGATCGCGAACGGATAAGATCATCGAGTCACCGGTCAAGCATTTTGAGAGGTAACTAAAAACGCAGTGCGACATTTCGCGTCCTTCTTCGAGTAAGGTGGTTTTGTCACTTATCGACTCGATAGTAAAATCGCCAATAGTGGTGCGGTCTTCAATAAACGCCCCCCAGTTGATCGCTTGGATCGCTTCTTTGCTTTTGAAATTTTCGGCATCGGTATTGTTAAATTCCATCACCAGCGCATTAAACCCCATGTGTTGCTCATGGTTTTTTTCGACCATTTCTTTGAAATGCGTACCCTGTTGTTCGAGGTGTTCTTTAATGTCATGCGATGACAATAGTCGAAACGACTCACTGCGCTGGTATTCGTCAGGGGATAATACCTTAGCGCAGATCAAGTTATCGAGCACTTGGAAGGCATTTACCGACAACGCCCCACCGAGGATAACAACGGGATCTTTACGATCTATTTCGGGGAAAGACATCAATGAGCGTAACATGACGCCATGAAGCAGGTCTGCGATGATCTTTGGGTAGTCTTCCCATGTTTGCTTAAGCCGATATTTGTTATCCATATCATCCAAAATAGCCCCTAACGGACGATCAGAACGTTGACTTAGCCATTTCCATTGTTGAACCAGGGCTTTTTGTCCCGGTTTGTCTTGTTTAGCCTGCAGGTGATCGAGTTGTTTGCCGGTATTGAGTAAATAAGGCTTTAAGGCGTTGAGTTGCTGGGTGTGTTTCGCGACAAAATCGTTGTTTTCTGTTTCAAACAACGTGTTGTTATCACCACCATCAAGTGAGAGCCATTGTGGGGGCAACTTAGACCAAGATAGCGCCTCTTTAATATTCATGCTGGCCAATGAAAAAGGTGTTTTCTCCGGGGCGGTGGCGATGGCTCTTTGGTTTTTAAGCGCGACGCTGCGGGCAATCGATAAGCGTAGCGTTTTCATGGACGAGGCAAACTGCTTTTTACTGATCGCCTCAAAGCCCTGTTTATGAACAAAATGCTGAGCAGGGAATTTACCGGCATCGATTTGCGCGATCGCGGTGAGATCGTCTTGCCCTTTATCCGTTAAAATCGCCCGATAAAAAAACTTTTTATAAAAATCAACTTTCGGATCTACCGCCCCAGAGCCGGTAAGTAATTGAATGCTTTTTTCAATGAATTCTTGTCTATACTGCCTAGCCAAGTCATTTTCTGCTTGCGCAATGAATGTCCGCTCTTGGGCGGAAAATTCCGGACGCTTGTTTTCAAGTGAGTGAGGAGGGGTAGGCATAAGAAATCACGGTGGGTTAATGTTCCCCTGATCATATCACATTTTCCACGAAATCGACGAGAGAGAAGAGGGTAGACAACATCATAAAAGCAAACACCCGGCGGGTGTATTTTCCCAGTTGGCGAAACGGCCATGGCAGCAAGCCTTTTAAAAACGGGCACATTCCACCACCCACCCGGTAACCCGGCAGGTGAGTCACTTCACCATAACCAGCGACGAGTTGTTTTATTAAAAATATTGAGAAAGTCCGCCGGCGGATCTTAGCGTTTTAAAAATGCGAAAATGCCCCTGTAAATTGGCTTCAGACTCCGCGTTTTTCCAGCGTTTATTCGCCTCAATGTTTTCATCGGTCCCCTCGTCTGTCGACATGGCGATCTCTTCATTGGTAAGTATAATATGTTTCAGGGTTTCGGCAAAACCTTCCGTATAACTGTTTTCAGTGTTACTTTCAGGATCATTGCTGATAAGCTCTCCGCCGATCACAAGGTTTACCGCCTGTCTGATCAATGCTCCCCAGCCGTCATTCAACAAATACTGACTCTCTTCATCGATTTCCAGCGATAGAATAAAATCATCTATTTGCTCTGAAATGGTCATTTCAGGATCGGCCAATAGTAAGAGGGCACATTGTTTTGAGGTAGCAAGAAAATCCGCCCCGTCTGAAAGCATGTTGTAGTCAATTGACGTGTTGCGGGTAATAAAGTGGATGGTTTGGCTTTGCGTTTCCTCTGAGCTCATAATGTAAGCCCCCTCAATAACATTATCACCATCACGCAAGCGCAACACAGAGCCTTCAAAATGCACGTAGGCGGCATAAAAATCGTGAATATCGGTCAGGGGACGCAATGTAAAGTCGCACTCGCCTATTTCATCAACGGCCTCTTTCGATAAATGGCAGATCATTTGATCTTTTTCTTGCCAATTGGCCACCGAAAATAATAAATCGACAAAGTCACTGAGCAGAAATTCATAATCAGGAACATGTGTTGCATTACCCGAAATTTCTAAGGAATCAATTAGAGCGGACGTATAGGCTTCATGAACAACGAGTCCTTTGTGTTTTTTTAAGTCAGCGGGCAAAATAGTATCCGCTTTATGTTTCATCGCACCCAACAATTCATTCATTGACGGCAATAATCGTGAGGTGTGATAGAGGTAGTTCATCTGGGCTCGGGTTGTTTTGAGGGGCGTTACGCTATATTAACAAAAACAAGGGCAGGGTTCAATTGTTGAATACGGTTTGTTAAGAGAGACATGTCATACCTTATAACGTATGACATGTCTCTCTTAACAAACGATACTAGGGATATATAACGATCTCTTCATCATTTTCAGGTAACCACGTACCATAATAAGACCAATGCGTTTTTGGGCGACACACGGAGAAACGAACGCTTTGCCGACGTGCGCTAGGAACGCGTTCAGTTCAATACATCATGATACCGTAGGGGTCATGGTGGTTTGTGTGGTTAACCTTCAGGAGTCCATCAAGACTTGCCACCGACATGGTGAGATCGGCAGGGAGACACAACGCCCTTTTAAAACATGGTAACACAATAATGAGAAAGCGCATTGCTTAATTCCACTTTATGGCGCCGCTTTCGATTTGTTTTGCGTACACATTGACGAAAAAAAGTAAATATGCTCTAATAAAACAAAGCAGAAAATTACCTTAAGGCGGTTAGGCAATGTCACATCTTGAAACGTGTTTAGATTCTTGTGAAGGGGAGTTATGGATCACCAAAGATGGTGCGGGCAACTATTTGGCGGTCTCTGGCAGTCCGGGGGCGCTTTCTTTCTATATAACGCCCCATTTCTCTTAGGGGCGTTTTTCGTAGTGTGCAATGAATACAAAACCGCGAACTCAACCCCAAAATGCCTTCAGAATAAACCCCAAACACTTGTAAAAACTAACTTTCCATGCTATTGTGGCATCAACAACACAAACAACAACAACCCCGTTAACTGGCGGGGGGGGGGAGATAGCACCATGAACTTCATTAAACTTTTGTTCTTAACCTTAGCGTTTACGACCACTTTATCGGTAATGGCACAAGAAACATGGCGAGGCTTGGTGGTTGCACCAGAGGATCGATGCTCACCCTACGACAAAAAAGCTCAGTACCCATACCCGCAATCTGTGGAAGATACGATTGTAGATCGCATGGGTGGGCGGATCTATGGCCCTTATTCAGGTCGTTATTTTAAATCTGACTACGAAACGGACATCGAGCATATTCTTGCTGTCTCAGAAGGGCATGATAGTGGCCTTTGTCGAGCGTCAAAACAAAAACGCATCGAATTTGCCACAGATCAACTTAACTTAACGCTTGCTTCCCCTAAAGTGAACCGTTGTGGTAGAGGTGGAAAATGTGGGTTCGATGCCGCTGATTGGATGCCAGAAAAGAACAAGTGCTGGTTCGCCAATCGGATCGTTGAAATTAAAACCAAGTATGAACTGACCGTTAACCGTTCAGAAGCCAATGCACTTGAATCAACATTAGCTCAGTGTGACAGCTTTGAAATGGTTTTTACAGATGGAGCTGCGACAGGAAAATCTACCATCGGACAGTCTATCATTAACTTTAAAGCGCGAACGATAGCGCGAGTGAAAGATAAACTTCAACCGACCAGTGCACTCGAAAAATATGATGACAATGGAAATGGCCGCATCACTTGTGCGGAAGCACGCTCTCATGGGATCGCACCGGTAAAAAAAGCAGATCCCGCTTACCCGTTCATGAAAGATGGCAATAACGACGGGGTCGTTTGCGAGTAACATAAAATAACATCACCGACAAAAACGAGTACTTTAGTCGATAAAGCGCTCGTTTTTGTCGGTGGTGTTCGAAAAACCCTTTTATTTTAGCACTGCACTTCAAAGGAGCCCCCATGTATATAGCTAACATTAACACCACGGAAGAAGATGCCTTAAACATTGATCCCAACACCAAACGATTTGGCGTGGTGATCTCATCATTGTGTAGCCAGTCGTTATTCGATAGTTTAGAGCGGTTTTACCAAGATCTTAACTTAGGTTTTGCTGAAAAATCGAGTGGGTTCAGTTACCTCGGCGCTCACTACTTACAAGTGCACACCACTGAAGATAGCCGCGAGTGCGCCTTTAACAATCTATTACCTTACGTTTACGAAAGTGAAGCACAAGCGCACGCCGCTCTTAAAAACCTAAAAGCAAACTCCGGCTACGGTGCGACCAAGATATTCTATGAATGCGCCATTGTTGATGTCGAAAAAGTTGAGTACCACTTATCAATCCACCCTTTTCATTTCTGCAGTGCCAACTCGCTGGTTTTTGACAAGCCCAACATCAAATTAGCACGCGATGACGAGGAGAAACTGTGCTTGTTTTTTGAGATGGTAGATCGATTACTCTCCCATCAACTGGAGCTGACCGGCGCCCTTGACGGGAAGCCGATCAGCAGTAGCTTATCCTTGATTTTCACCATCAAGAAGGGAGGTGGTTCCGCAAGTTATCGGCTTAAAGCAAGCGAATTGTTAAACGAAAAACAAATTGACGCACTCGCCTTAAGAATAGCGACGACGCTGGTGAAAGATATCGCCCCCTACGTGCTACTTAAACAGCACGATTGACCTCGCCAAAGGGATAAACAGAAATATCGCGTATCCGCTAAAACAAAACGCCGCACGCGACGATTTTAGCGGCAATAATCGCTTAACAATGACTTGAACAATCGTTGTGCTAAGTGGTTATTGCCGTGGTGAGTGATGACAATAGTGTTGAAGCCATCAAAACAAAAAAACCACCCGAAACAGTAAACAGTTGAATAAATTCACAACAATCGCAACAACAGTTGACATGGGTGTTTTTTATGTTTATTGTTGAGCTTTATTTAGTTGGGGTGTTTTATGTGGGTGTCAACAACAACATTATCTCGCATTGAAGGGGTA
>Ga0233426_10000695_pt1 | contig 34341 bp, 37 predicted proteins | sample SI_118_April2016_6_FD_179875 | JGI IMG/M metagenome (GOLD analysis project Ga0233426, IMG submission 179875) | Seawater microbial communities from Saanich Inlet, British Columbia, Canada - SI_118_April2016_10_MG | ecosystem: Environmental > Aquatic > Marine > Inlet | place: Canada: British... | reverse complement strand
CTACAACTTACAATAAGCGAGTACTTAAAATCCATGAAAGCCTTCAATATCCTCACAAAAATATGCTTTTGATAGACAAAGGAAATGGAAACGGTGAAAAGAGTTTTGTTTATATAAAAGATACTGTATTTCAAGGGTATGGATACTTTAAATTAAACCATCAGATTAAAACAATAAAGGCGATAGAAGCACGATTGACCCCAATTGAAAACAATAGAGACACTCAAGCTTTGGTTCGTAGCTTCATCAGAAGAAAGAAATATAAAAAAATCATTGATTTAGATGCAGTATAAAAATTCTTAACTTAGTACATATATATGAATTCTAAGAAAATACCCTACTGGAAACACCGTTTACATGAAATTGTTTACGAAGCGGATACTAAGGCCGGAAGACGTTTTGACTTAATACTCTTGGTTCTTATTATTCTCAGTGTCGTGTTAGTAATTTTAGAGAGTGTGCCTGAGATCCACAATGAATACGATGCATTATTCGATGCATTAGAATGGATCATAACCGGTCTTTTTACGTTAGAATATATAACACGACTCATCGCGATTAAAAAGCCGCTAAGTTATGTTTTTAGTTTTTACGGCATCATCGATTTATTATCAACCATACCCAAGTATATTTCTTTATTCCTAGTAGGAACGGAATCTCTAATAGCTTTACGAGCTCTAAGGTTATTACGTGTTTTTAGAATTTTAAAAATTACCCGATACATTGGAGAGTCTAACTTTTTAATTAAGGCATTATACGCGAGTCGTGCCAAAATATCTGTCTTCTTATTTGCAGTATTCATACTCTGTATCATCTTTGGAACTTTAATGTATTTAATCGAGGGGGAAGTAAATGGGTTTACGAGCATTCCGAGAAGTATTTATTGGGCTATTGTAACCATGACAACAGTTGGTTATGGAGATATTGCTCCACAAACTCCTTTAGGACAACTTCTAGCTTCTTTCATCATGATTATGGGTTACGGAATCATAGCTGTACCCACAGGAATAGTGTCTTCAGAAATAACAGCTCAGTCCAATCAAGTAGATACCAATACACAAGCATGTTTGCAGTGTAATAACGAAAATCATAAAGACGGAGCTGTTTTTTGTCATGCATGCGGAACTACATTAAACGATGAATTCTAAAAGACTTCTTTATGTTGCGGGCCCTACTGCTTCGGGCAAGACAACGCTTGCTATTGCATTAGCTCAAAAATTTAAAACAGAAATCATCTCCTGTGACTCCCGACAGTTTTATAAAGAAATGACCATCGGAACTGCAGTACCGGAAACCAATGAATTAGCTGCTGCTCCTCATCATTTTATACAACAACGAAGTATTCACGAACCTTACAGTGTTGGAGCTTTCCAAAGAGAAGCTTTAGCTGTTTTAAAAAGATTATTTAAAACTAAAGATACCGTTATTTTAGTTGGAGGTTCAGGAATGTATGCTGATGCTCTGATCGAAGGGTTGGACGTATTTCCTGATTTAAATCCACAAATCCGAATAGGTTTGAAGGAGCAACTTGAAAAAGAAGGACTGGACAAATTAGGAAAGAAATTAAAAGAATTAGATCCTGGATACCATCAAAAAGTAGATTTAGGCAATCCCCAACGTATAATTCGAGCTCTAGAGGTTAGTATAGCTAGTGGTTTGCCCTACTCCTCTTTCTTAGGAAATAAAAAAGTACCTGATTTTTTTACCACAAAAAAAATTGTGATTCAATGGGAGCGTCAAAGTCTGTATGATCGCATCAATAAACGTGTAGATTTAATGGTTGATGCAGGTCTTGAAGAAGAGGTGCGAAATCTTTATACACACAAAGAAATCAATGCTTTACAAACAGTTGGTTACCGAGAATGGTTTTCTCATTTTGATGGAGCTTTCGATAGAACTACTGCGATTGAAGAAATTAAAAAAAATACAAGACGTTATGCTAAACGACAAACTACTTGGTTTAAACGGTATACCGATGCTGTTCTTGTTCAGGGAAATTCTGAGATTAGCTCAATTCTTAAAGAATTTTAACCTGCTAGTTATCCATAAAAGCAACTGCTAGTTTTAGGTCATCATAGCTGATGGTTCCCCCTAAACGTCTGTGAACAGAAGTCAAACTGATGGGAGCATTTTTCGGCTCTTTGTCATAAGCTAATTTTACCTTTTTAATTAAGGATACTTTAGGTCGGTAATAACTTAAATCTTCGGAGGGGTTGTCTTTTCTTATTTTGATTAAGTGACCCGATATGGTTCCCAGCGTAAGGCCTCTAATCTCGGCTATTTTCTCAAGGCTTACTTGTTGTTTCAAGTGCATGAGGGTTACTTCATAAGTAGGCTGTTTACCTTCACTTTTTGCTTTTATTTTATTCTTCTGCTTGGTGATTTCTTTTTTATTGATCAAACCACCGCTATTACGAATAAACGTTTTTGATAAAAGACCCAACTCCTCTAGATTAAAAGCATTATCTGCATCCTGAGATAGTTCTTGAAAACGTAAATCTGCTTTGTATGCAAGGGAATCAACCTCTAGAGCTGTTTTATTCAATCCCTTAAGATTCAAGCTCTCTAGCTTTTTTAATCGCGATAAGGCTACATATCCTTGACCCATTTCAAAGGTTTTAGAGAGATCAATTTCTGCTGAGTCTAGCGTCATTCCTTGACATTTGTGAATGGTAATCGCCCAAGCCAAACGCAATGGAATTTGATTGTAATTAGCCAATGTTTTTCCAGTATCGTCCATAATGCTCCAGTCCTCCTTGGCTGCATAAATAGTTCGTCCATCCAGTAACTTCACAGAAGGAATACCTTCGTCATTAAAGCCAATTACTGTTCCCAGAGACCCGTTTACATATCGTTTGTCTTTATCGTTCTTTACAAACATAACTTTTGCTCCTACTTTAAAAGTTAGCTCCTCTCCTGCCAATACAGATTTCTTAAGTGTCTCTATCAGTAATTTATTTCCTTTTGTTTCTGCTACATATTTCTTAGAAACACCCGATAATTTAGATAGATGTTCATTGTTTATACGATCGACATCTACATTATGGGTGTATAATTTTGTGGGCTCAACGTCAGATTTTAGTTTGTTATCCGATGACTTTAGAAGTATATCATAATTTTCATTTGAAATACGACCCCTTCTAATTTCATTTAAAATTAAATTGAGATCATTATCATTCTGCCGATATTGCTCTGTCAAGTAACAAACTGACATACTTGCATTTACCCATGCCTGTGACATGAATGCAAATTTTTCTTTGCTTGTTTCCACAGGACTACCAATAGGCGGAAGCTGAAAAAAGTCTCCACACAAAACTACTTGTACACCTCCAAAAGAAAGAAGAGGATCTTGAAAATATCGAAGTACCTGATCAACTGCATTGAGCTGATTTAAATGCAACATAGATATTTCATCAATGATTAGAACTTTAACCTTTTCTAAGTGGGTCTTCAGGTATTTCTTGGTTTTCATATTAGCCAAATCTCTTTGGGTAACAGATTCTTTAATACCAATTCCCGACCAGGAGTGGATCGTCATACCATTCATATGGGTAGCAGCAATTCCTGTAGATGCTGTTACGGCAACAATAATTTTTCGTTCTTTTAAAAACCTAATGTACTGGTTAAGAACAAAGGTTTTACCAGTCCCTGCAGAACCTGTTAAAAAAACATTTTTTCCAGATTTTAATAGTGCTAAGGCTTTTTCTTGTTGCATTTTGTGAATGTATTAAAATAGAGATACATTTCTATAAAAATTGAATGAATATTTATGTTTAAAACAATACTTATATTCAAATCTCCAAATGAAGTTCAACTCTTAAATTCAAATAAAGAAATACAACACTAAAATCTTAATGAGTCTAAAAAACTAATAAAATGAGAAATAGGTAAAATAATCAATATCAATTAATTACTTTCTTCTTCCCTCTCCTTCTTTTAGGACTACTCTAGACGGGGTATCCACTCCATTAATAATCGTATGGGTTCCTAGAGCTATTGCACGAATAGTTTCTGTAATTATTTCCATATCGAGAGTATCTGCTTCATCAGAAACCTTGTGATAATGCTTATCTATATCGATAGGTACCGTAGAAAAGGTATGTGATGGAATCCCTAAACGGGCCAAACTAGCGTTGTCTGATCTAAAAAACAAGCGTTGCGTTGGATATGGATCTGGAAACAACTGATATCCTGTTCCTTTTAAGTTTTTTTGGATGATAGTCCCAAAGTCAGAACGATCAAAACCCGTTAACCATGCCGTTTTTGAACCATAACTAGAATTTTTACCAATCATTTCGATGTTTATTCCAGCTATGAATTGTGCTGCATTTACATCTTTTCCGAAATGTCTAGAGCCCAATAAACCCATTTCTTCCCCTGTGAAAGCTACAAAAATTAAAGTACGTTCGTTATTTCCTAGTGCAGTAAAATATTCCGCTAGAGCCAGAACAGCAGTTGTTCCAGATGCGTCATCATCTGCTCCATTATAAATTAAATCCCCTTTTCCCCCTTCTTTTACACCTAAATGATCGTAATGTGCAGAAACAACAACATATTCATCTTTTCTACTCTTCCCCTCCAATACGCCAATGACATTGAACATTTCAATATCTCGAGCAATGAAATTCTGACGATAGCTCGATAAATTATTGTATTTGGTTAGGCCTATTCTCTCGAATTCTGATTCAATATATTGAGCTGCTTTCTCAATCCCTGTAGTTCCAGTTTTTCTTCCTTCCATAGCGTCAGAAGCTAGGGTGTACAAGTGTTTTTTTATAGTTTCTGTTTTTATAATCACTTTGCTTTCTTGTGAAACAACAAGCTGAAAGCTGATGAAAAATAAAATAAAAAGGGAGGTGTTTTTCATGAGATATGTTTTAAATGGTTGGATTTTAAAATAAAACTAATTTACTCCATGCTTAATTCTCCTGGAATAAGAACAGCATGTGCTCCATCTGTTAATTCATTTACTCGAAGTTCCATTAAAGGAGCGTATTCTTTGGAAGTAATGAAACCATAGGCCAGATCTTTGGTGGGGAACTTCATGAGTACAGTCCAATTACCAAAAGTGTTCCCTTCAAGGGTTCTAGCATTTTTAGTTGCTGCCAGTAAGGATCCTTTAAATTTTTCTAGAATGGATAAAAAAGGAGCACCATATTGAGAAAAATAATCTTCATGATTCTTTACTGCCATTTGTCCAAAAATATAAACGGAGGTTTCCATTAATTGATTGATTTAGAGGTTATACATTAAATCGGAAATGCATTACATCTCCATCAACCACAAGATACTCTTTTCCTTCAACACGCATTCTTCCAGCCTCTTTTACTTTAGCTTCAGTTTCATGTTGAACATAATCTTCGTAAGAAATAACTTCAGCACGTATAAACCCTTTTTCAAAATCGGTATGAATTACACCAGCTGCTTGTGAAGCGGTAGATCCAATGTTAATTGTCCAAGCACGGACTTCTTTAACTCCAGCTGTAAAATAGGTTTGTTGTTTTAGTAGTTGGTAAGCCTTACGAATAAGTTTTGCTGCACCAGGTTCTTCTAAACCTAAATCGTCCAAAAAGAGTTTACGCTCTTCATAGGTTTCTAATTCATTGATATCAGCTTCCACACTAATTGCTAAAATCAAGACTCCTGCTTGTTCATCAGCAATTAATTCTTTTACTTGTTCTACATATGCATTACCAGATGCCGCTGCTTCCTCTGAAACATTACAAACATATAAAACAGGTTTGTCAGTAATAAGCTCAAGAGTGCTTATAATTTCTTCTCGTTCTTTTTCTGTAAAATCGAGAGAGCGAACATTTTTTGACTGCTCTAAACCTTCTTTAATTCTATTTAAAACTGCTTGAAGTTTTTGGGCGTCTTTATCTCCTGTTCGAGCAGCACGATTAACTTTTTCGAGTCTCTTTTCGGTTGTTTCAAGGTCTTTTAATTGAAGTTCAATATCGATGATTTCTTTATCACGAATTGGATCAACAGAACCTTCCACATGAATGATATTATCGTTATCAAAACATCTCAACACATGAATAATAGCGTCTGTTTCTCTTATATTGGCTAAAAACTGATTCCCAAGCCCTTCCCCTTTACTCGCTCCTTTAACTAGTCCTGCAATATCTACGATCTCAACGGTTGCCGGAATTACTTTTTCAGGGTTTACAAGCTCTGATAACTTCTCTAAACGAGGATCAGGAACATTTACTACTCCTATATTAGGTTCAATAGTACAAAAAGGAAAGTTTGCACTCTGTGCCTTTGCATTTGATAAACAATTAAAAAGGGTTGATTTACCTACATTAGGTAATCCGACGATTCCTGCTTTCATTTAGAATATTTTTTTTGCGAATATACAATCTCTATTTTCTGCCTAATATATAATTGATAAAAAAATTAAGGTTTAATAAAAAATTCATTTCAAGTGTAGTGAAATTTCATCCTATTTAAATTAAAAAAGGCTACTCAATGAGTAGCCTTTTTTAATGATATGAATCAAAGATTATTCTGGGTGCATAAAGCGTTGTTTCCCCAAAAGCACTTCTTCGCTTTCAACATTATCTTCATCAGGAACGCAACAATCTACAGGACATACCGCAGCACACTGAGGCTCGTCATGAAACCCTTTACATTCGGTACACTTATCAGGAACAATGTAGTAAAACTCATCAGAAACAGGTTCTTGAACTTCATCGGCATCCACTTCTTTTCCGTTAGGCAAAACAACAGCACCTTCTAATGAGGTTCCGTCTTTATAACGCCAGTCATCAGCTCCCTCATAAATTGCAGTATTAGGGCATTCTGGTTCACATGCTCCACAATTTATACACTCATCTGTTATAATTATAGCCATAGTAGGATTTCTTTTAGTTAAATTTGCTTCAAAAATAAGACCTTATAGTTTATTCTACAAATAATGATCCAACAAGAACAACGAATAATTGCATTTAATCACCTTGGGAAATTTTTAAGAGAGATTAATCCTGAAAATCCAACCTATGATTCTCTTTTTGAAGTAGTCCATAAAGCGAAAGATAATAACGGATGGTTTTCTAAGGAAAATGTTTTAAAATCTTTTGCTGTATGGGGTGAATTACTCAATAAACAAGACCTAACGCTTTGGACTGAGAAGTACCAATTTAATCAAGCTGAACTTAAAACAGTCGGTCTAGTATTGGCTGGAAACATTCCTCTTGTAGGATTTCATGATGTTTTAAGCGTACTGATTAGTGGAAATAAAGCTCTTGTTAAATGCTCTTCTTCCGACCCTTTACTCATCGCTTTTCTGATTAATAAATTACAAGAATTTGAGCCTAGATTTAAAGATTATATCGAATTTACCAAAGAAAGATTTACAGATTTTGATGCTGTAATTGCAACTGGAAGTAACAATGCGGCTCGCTATTTTGAATATTATTTTTCTAAAGTTCCAAACTTAATACGTTCTAATAGAAATGGAGTTGCTATTCTTGAGGGTAATGAAACAAAGGAACAACTCGAAGCATTGGCAATTGACATTATTCAATATTATGGCTTAGGATGTAGAAGTACTTCAAAGGTTTTCGTTCCTAGAGGATATGATTTAAACTTAATATTTGGTGCGCTTTACCCGCACAACAACCTAATGGATTCTGCAAAATACGCCAATAACTACGATTACAATAAAGCGGTTTATTTGATGAGTCAGTTTGATATCCTCGACAATGGATTCTTTATCCTTAAAGAAGATTCTTCTTACTCTTCCCCTGTTGCGTGCTTACATTACGAGTATTATGAAAACCTTAAAGAATTAGAAAATAAATTAAAAAATGATCGTGATTTGATTCAATGTGTTACTTCAAATTTTGAAGAGAAAGGTCATTTTCCTTTTGGAAAAGCACAAGAACCAAATCTTTGGGATTATGCAGATGGTAAAAACACGCTGGATTTTTTAAACATATTAACTTAATATGTTAAAAATTCAAATAAAAAATGCAGGATTAATAGGCATTTTTTAATAGGTAATACAGATATTTGCACCTTAAATATATATATGAAAAAGCATAACTTTAGCGCAGGTCCTTCAATACTACCTGCTTCAGTAATGAAGAAAGCCTCTGAAGCCGTAATAGATTTTAATGGTTTGGGACTTTCACTGATCGAAATCTCACACAGGAGTAAAGAATTTATTGCTGTTATGGAACGTGCACAAGATTTAGCGCTTGAACTTACAGGGCTTAAAGGAAAAGGATATAACGCACTTTTTCTTCAAGGAGGTGCTAGTTCTCAATTCTTAATGGCCGCATATAATTTATTAGAAAACAAAGCGGGTTATATTAATACAGGAGCTTGGTCTAACAAAGCAATAAAAGAAGCTAAGTTATTTGGTGAAGTATCAGAAATTGCTTCCTCTAAGGATCAAAACTTCAACTACATTCCAAAAGGAGACGAAATTCCTGCTGATCTTGATTATCTTCATATAACAACAAACAACACCATATTTGGAACTCAGTTTCAAGAAATTCCTGAAACTAACGTACCCCTTATTGCGGACATGAGTTCTGATATTTTTTCAAGAGTAATTGATTATTCAAAATTTGATCTTTTTTACGCAGGTGCTCAAAAAAACATGGGTCCTTCAGGAACTACCTTAATTATTGTAAAAGAAGAGATTTTAGGAAAGGTAAATCGTACTATTCCTTCAATGATGGATTATAAAGTACATTTAAAAAGTGACAGTATGTTTAATACACCTCCTGTATTTCCTATATACACTTCTATGTTAACCTTACAATGGTTGCAGGAAAATGGTGGTTTAGCTGGCATTGAAAAACACAACAAAGAAAAAGCTGCTTTGATATATAATGAAATCGACCGCAATTCTGCTTTTGTTGGTTTTGCAGCGAAAGAAGACCGTTCCTTTATGAACGCTACATTTAATTTAGCTGAAGGAATTGAAGGAACAGCATTTGATAATCTCTGGAATGAAGCAGGAATTAGTGGATTAAAAGGACATAGATCTGTAGGTGGATATCGTGCATCTATTTATAATGCATTACCAATAGAAAGTGCACAACTTCTTGTAGAGGTTATGCAAAAATTTGAAAAAACTCTTTAAAAAATATAAATGAAAGTATTAGCAAACGACGGAATATCTCAAAGTGGTGTAGATGCCCTTAAAGCAAATGGATTTGAGGTTATAACTACAAATGTAGCTCAAGAGCAATTGATTAGTTATATAAATGAAAATGAAATTACAGTTTTACTGGTTAGAAGTGCAACCACTGCTCGTAAAGATTTAGTTGACTCCTGCCCTTCTCTAAAGATAATAGGAAGAGGTGGTGTTGGAATGGATAATATTGATGTTGAATACGCTCGTGAAAAAGGGTTAAAAGTAATCAATACTCCTGCTTCATCTTCTGCATCTGTAGCAGAATTAGTTTTTGCTCATTTGTACGGTGGTGTTCGTTTTTTATATGATTCAAATAGAAACATGCCTCTAGAAGGAGAATTAAACTTCAAAGGACTTAAAAAAGCATATGCCAAAGGGATTGAGCTAAGAGGGAAAACAATCGGTATTATTGGATTTGGACGTATTGGACAAGAGGTTGCTAAAATAGCTTTAGGAGTTGGTATGCGTGTCATTGCTGCAGATAAATTTATGGAAGCAGCAACAGTTCCTGTTGCATTATTTAATGGTCAATCTTTAGATGTTGAAATTAAAATTCAATCTCAAGAATCATTATTAGCAGAATCTGATTTTATTAGTTTACATGTACCTGCTCAAAAAGAGTATGTAATTGGATCTTCAGAGCTTGAACAAATGAAAGATGGTGCTGCTATAGTAAATGCAGCTCGTGGAGGAGTAATTGACGAAGTTGCTCTTTTACGGGCATTAGAGAGTGGAAAATTATCTTTCGCTGCTTTAGACACTTTTGAAAATGAACCAAAACCTGCAATGCAAATACTTATGCATCCAAAAGTTTCTTTAACTCCGCATATTGGAGCAGCAACTGGTGAAGCTCAAGATCGTATCGGTGAGGAGCTTGCTCAACAAATAGCAGAAATACTCCTTTAATGAGTTATTTTGACCGTTTAAAAATTAAATGGGCTGTTAAGTCAAATTTTCAGCTCATTATAATATTTATTGTTTTCGCCATCACAGGCTCAACTTCGGTAAAAGTAGCAGGTCCAATATTAAATTATATTGGAATCTTACCCAATGTATTTGACGATTTTTTTCTTGGCGGAATCATCTACTGGATTTTAAGAATATTAATTGTATTCCCTGTTTATCAAGTATTACTTATTTTCTTTGGAACGTTGTTTTTTCAATTCAACTTCTTCTGGAATTTTGAAAAAAAAATCTTAAAAAGCATTGGCTTAAAAAGATTTTTTAAAGACTCTTAAGACAAGCTAGAAGCAATTAGTTTTAGAAATTCATTTCTAGTTTCCATCTCTTTAAATGCTCCTCTAAATCCTGATGTAGTAGTTGCAGAATTTTGTTTCTGAACTCCCCTCATCATCATACACATATGTGAAGCTTCAATTACAGTGGCTACTCCAAGTGGTTTTAAAGTATCGCTGATACAATTCAAAATCTGATCCGTTAAACGCTCTTGAACTTGTAAACGTCTAGCAAACACATCTACAACCCTAGGAAGTTTACTCAATCCTACGATATGACCATTGGGTATATAAGCAATATGAGCTTTACCAAAAAATGGAAGCATATGGTGTTCACAAAGTGAATAGAATTCAATATCTTTTACAATAACCATTTCTTTGTAATCTTCCTTGAACATGGCTCCTTTTAGTATTGCTGCGGGATCAATTTCATAACCACTAGTTAAGAACTTCATAGCCTTACTTGCACGTTCGGGAGTTTTAACAAGCCCTTCACGGTCTACATCCTCTCCCAAAAGAGAAATAACATCTGTAAAGTTTGTTTGTAGTGATTCAATAATTGGAAAATTTTCTATGTCAAAGTTGTCGTTAATCATATACTTTTAAAAGATGTTTAAAATTTTGTTTTAATTTTTGGATTTTGGGAGATATAATATAGGAGCAATAAGGTTGTTGCTCATTATCGTTGTAATAATTTCTATGCTCTTCTTCCGCTTTATAAAAGGGTACCTCGGGCAAAAGTTCAGTAACGATAGGATCATCGAAAGTAGAATTTTGTAATTCTTTAATTAAAGATGAAGCAATGATTATTTGTTCCTCTGTTGTATAAAAAATTGAAGAACGATATTGTGTACCAATATCGTTTTGCTGTCGATTAAGAGTTGTTGGATCGTGTGTAGCAAAAAAGACTGTTAAAAGTTCATGATAAGAAATTAAATTGGAGTCAAATTCAACTCGAATACCCTCTGTATGACCTGTAGTTCCAGCACAGACTTCGCGATAAGCAGGGTTTTTAATAAAACCTCCCATATAGCCGGACTCTACCTTAACAACACCTTTAAGGCGTTGGACAACAGCTTCTGTGCACCAAAAACAACCTCCTGCAAAAAATGCAATTTCTTTAGAATTCATATGTTATTTTGTTTAACAAATGTATGTTATTATTAAACAAAACAAGCGCTAAAATTTTAATAAATTTAAAAAAACTCTGAAATAATAATTAAAAAAAAAGGATTAAAATAGTACTTTGTAAACAATATGAAAAAAATGATTAAAGCTCAGCATATAAATAAAAAATTAGGAGCAGTTAATATTCTAAAAAACATCAGTTTAGAAATAAATGCAGGTGAAATTATTGCTATAGTTGGTCCTTCTGGTGCAGGAAAAACAACGCTTCTTCAAATCCTAGGCACACTTTCCTCTCCTGATTCTTCTAGTACTACCTTTTTACAAATTGATGAAGCTAATATCCTCAAACTAAAAGAAAATGAGCTATCAGAATTTAGAAATAATAAGTTGGGATTTATATTTCAATTCCATGAATTGCTTCCCGAGTTTAATGCATTAGAGAATGTTATGATTCCAGCTTATATAAAAAAAACACCTCCAAAAAAAGCTGAAGAACGTGCTTTAGAATTATTAAATCAATTAGGACTCTCTGACCGCACAAACCATAAACCATCGGAATTGTCTGGAGGTGAGCAACAAAGGGTTGCTGTCGCTCGAGCATTAATGAATAATCCTAAAATTATATTTGCAGATGAACCAAGTGGGAATCTTGACACCCAAACTGCAGATGAATTACACCAACTGTTTTTTGATTTAAGAGATAAATACGGCCATACTTTTGTTATCGTTACGCATAACAAGGAATTAGCTGAAAAGGCAGACCGTAAAATAAAATTAATTGATGGAGAGATTATTAAATAATGACCTTTTACGAACTTAAAGAATTTTTAGACCTTAAAGCTGAACATTACCAGTCACAAGAATTTATTACCGCAGACCCGATTCAAATTCCACATCGATTTTCAAAGAAAGAAGATATAGAAATAGCAGGTTTTTTAATTGCTACTATTGCCTGGGGAAATCGAACAAGTATCATCAAAAATTCAAACAAAATGATGCAATTGATGGATGACTCGCCCTATGATTTTATAAAAAATCACAGTTCAGAAGACCTTAAGGTATTCGATGGATTTGTTCATAGAACTTTTAATGACAGTGATTTAAAGTATTTCATTATTTCCTTAAAAAATATCTATGAAACCAAAGGAGGTCTTGAAAAATGTATTGCAAACCATGCTTCCAAGATGGATATTCAAACAGCTCTTCATTATTTTAAAAAAGATTTTTTTGAACTACCCCATTCGCAAAGAACTCAGAAACACGTTGCTGATCCTTTAAAAGGATCTGCTGCTAAAAGGATTAATATGTATTTACGATGGATGGTTAGATCCAACAAAAATGGTGTTGATTTTGGAATATGGAAAAGCATTCATACTAGAAATTTATCCTGTCCATTAGATGTTCATTCGGGAACAATAGCTAGGAAACTAGGGATACTTAAAAGAACTCAAAATGATGCAAAAGCTGTTGTTGAATTAGACACACAATTACGTATTATGGATCCAGAAGATCCAGTTAAGTATGATTTTGCTTTATTCGGACTGGGAGCTTTTGAAAAATTTTGAAGCTCATTTAATTTATATCTTTTAGATTCACATTAGTTTTGTACTTTTGTGTACACATTTGGAACTTGTATTACAATTAATGAAAATACTCCTTAAAAAAGCGACTTTAATTGACCCTAAAAGCGCATTCCATTATTCCACCAAAGACATTTTAATTACAAACGGTATCATTACTGCCATCGAAGATACTATTGACGGTGAAGCAGCAGAAATGATCACCCGGAATAATCTTCACGTTTCAAGAGGATGGTTCGACAGTAGTATTTGTTTTGGTGAACCTGGATATGAAGAGCGTGAAACTTTAGATAACGGATTAAGTACTGCTGGATTAAGTGGATTCAGTCAAATTGCGTTAAACCCAAACACAAACCCGGTAATTGACAACCAGTCAGCGGTTTATTTTTTAAAACAAGCAGCTTCAAATACTGCTACTCAAATTGCTCCAATTGCTTCTTTTTCTAAAAAGCAAGAAGGTAAACAATTAACTGAATTATACGATTTACAACAAAGTGGCGCAATAGCTTATGGTGATTATAAAAAACCAATTGAAAATGCTGAACTTTTGAAAATTGGACTCCAATATGCACAACGTTTAAATGGGTTAATTCTTTCCACACCTGCCGACCGAAACGTTGGAAATAAAAGTGGAGTTCATGAAGGTAAGGTTAGCACTAGAAATGGACTTTCGGCAACACCTACCCTTAGCGAAACCCTTCAAATTCAACGTGATTTAGCAGTTTTAGAATACAGTGGTGGTAAACTACATATCCCTTGTATATCATCAGCAGAAGCAGTTGAATTAATTAGAAATGGAAAGAAAAAAGGATTACAGGTTACTTGCAGTGTTGCACTAGCAAACTTAGTATTTACCGAAAATGAATTATCTGATTTTAATTCAATTTTCAAACTTGAACCCCCATTACGAACTGATAATGACAGGACCGAGCTAAGACAGGCAGTGGTCGATGGAACTATAGATTTGGTTACTTCAAATCATGAACCTCTGAATGTTGAATTAAAACACTTAGAGTTTGAATACGCAACTTCTGGAACCGTTGGTCTGGAAGCTATGTTTGGAATTTTATCTACTTTATTCCCAATGGAAAAAGTAATTTCAATTTTAACTAAAGGAAAAGATATATTCGGGGTTAAAGACCAAACTATTGAAGTTGGTCAAGAAGCAAATCTGACTTTATTTAACCCAAATGGAAGTGCTGTTTTTAAAGAAACTGACCTAATTTCTACTTCAAAAAACTGTGCCTTTATAAACAGTCCGATCGAAGGGACTGTTTATGGCATTATTAATAATTCTCAGTTTACCATAAAATGAACATAGATTCTAATCAAATTCTAGAATATTTATATCAACCTCCTACCGAAAATACTGACAACCCACCTGTTCTCTTTTTAATTCATGGATACGGGAGCTATGAAGGAGACTTATTCTCTTTCGCTAAATACCTACCAAAGCAGTATCATATAATCGCTCTAAGAGCTCCTATTGTACTCGGAGAAGGGAGTTATGCTTGGTACACCATTACTTTTGATTCAGACATGAACAAATGGTCGGATGATGAAGAAGGAATTCAATCCAGAGATTTAATTCATTTCAATATAAAACATCATTTAAAACGCATTAATTCTAGTTCGGAAAAGGTAGATTTACTTGGTTTTAGTCAGGGAGCTATATTAAGTTGGTCTTTAGGGCTTACTTATCCGAAATCAATAAATAAGATAATGGCTTTAAGTGGGTTCTTTAATCCAAATTTAGTCGAGGAAACTACAGAGCGCACAAAAGACTTAAAGTGTTTTAGTTCCCACGGTATTATTGATCCAGTGATTCCGGTAGAGCATACTCGTGCAGGGATAGATGCTTTGAGAGAAAAAGGATTAGTTATCGAATATAAAGAATATGATGCTCCACATACCATAAGTCCTGATAACTTTAGAGACCTAATTAACTGGCTTCAAGTTTAAGTAATTATTCAAAAGAATACATAAAGTGATCTAGCAGTTTAAATGATATTTCATTTTTATCATTCACACTATATTCAATAAATAGCTCTCCCCAGTTTGTTCCATCTGAAAAATCTGCAATCAACCACTTTTGGTTTATTACATGGGTTTTATTTATCAAAAACTTCCCTCCTTTTTTTAAGTAAGGAATAAGGTTTTGGTTTGTTCCAGATTTATTTGTTTCTAACAGTGCCTCTTTAATGGTTTTGCTGTCTATATTTAATTTAGATAAATCCAGTTCTTTGATAGAATTTGAATTTGTTTCAAGTGAAAAATACGTGCTTTCAAAAAAACTACGCTTTTCTTCTTTTAAGGAAGCCTTTAAATCATTAATCCGCTCTTGTTTGTTTTCAAGTCTACGTTGCTGATCCAGCATAATCTTATTGCTATTCACGATTTGAAAAATCAAGATTAAGCCAACAAATGAGAACAGATAAATGAATATATTTTTTTTCATAAATAGTAAAACTAATTTGAAGTTATTTGTAAAGTGTCGTATGCTAGGTGGACATTTTTTGGAAGAATTGATTCGACTTCGTCATGGAAACCCAAAAGGTGACTGATGTGTGTGAAATAGGTTTTCTTGGGATTAATTAGAGCTACTAAGGAGAGTGCTTCTTCTAAGTTTAAATGAGAAGGATGGGGTTCAATCCTCAAAGCACTTAAAACTAACACATCGATGTTTTTTAATTTATTAAGCTCTTCATCAGGGATAGTTTTAACATCTGTTAGATAAGCAAAATTTCCAAATCTGTAGCCCAAAACAGTTATATTATGGTGCATGACTTCAATCGGTATAATCTCAATATTATTTATATTAAAAGGTTTATTTTTTTTTACTAAATGTTTATTTACAGAAGGAGCTCCTGGATATTTATTAAAATCTTCCATTATGTAAGAAAATCTTTTATCTAACTCAGTAAACACTTTTTGAGAAGCATAAAAATCAATATTCCCTTGTCTGAAGAAAAAAGGTCTAATATCATCCAGACCAGCAGTATGATCAGAATGCTCATGAGTAAATAAAACTCCATCAAGCCGATCGATGGGATTTCTTAAAAGTTGTTGCCTAAAGTCTGGGCCACAGTCGATAATATAATTATATTTTTCCCAAGAAATTGAAATAGAAACTCGTAGTCTTTTATCCTTCGGATTCTGACTTAAACATACAGGATGTTTACTACCTATAATGGGAATCCCTTGAGAAGTCCCAGTTCCTAAAAAAGTTATTTTAAACATAATATCAAAGGTAGATATTTGTCTTTAAAATAAACAAACTTTGTACATTTGTTAAGTAATACTTTTACTATGTCAATACAACTACCTGGAGAACGCGCATTAGAGAATAGACCTTCAATAGAATCGAAGGCATTACGAATAAATCTCAATGATCATATTTACGGAACCTTTGCCGAAATTGGCGCTGGACAAGAGGTTGCAAGACACTTCTTTAGGGTAGGCGGTGCTTCTGGTACTATTGCAAAAACAATTAGTGCCTACGACAAAAATTTCAGTGACAACATCTATGGAGAAGAAGAAGACGGTCGTTATGTTACCGAAACTCGTTTGAATAAAATGTTGGATCATGAAATGAGTTTACTTGAAGATCGTATTCCAAGATCTGAACATCCTGATAAATTATTCTTTACCTATGCCAATACGTTAACAACAATAGATTTTGCTAAAAAATTTAAAGGACATGGATGGATGGGAATTCGTTTTCAGACGAGTCCAGATGAAGATTTTAGTGAAATTGTATTACACGTTCGTTTTCATCAAACAGAAGCCCGATTTCAACAAGAATCCATAGGAATTATGGGGGCTAACTTAATTTATGGTGCTTTCTACAAAAATAATCGACCAAGAAAACTATTAAAATATTTATACGATCACATTGATAAAGACGCCATTGAGATTGACACAATAAACTTTTCAGGACCTAAATTCGAAGGAATTGATAACAGGCTAATGAGTTTACAGTTGGTGAAAAATGGAATGACAGAAGCTGTTATGTTCAACCCGGAAGGGAACAATGTATTACCTGCTAGAGAACTTTATAAAAAAAACATTCTTGCATTACGCGGTAGTTTCAGACCCGTTACCAAGGTTAATATTGACATGTTCGAAAAATCTCTTGAGGTGTTTTTACAAGAACAAGAAGTTAAAGAAAATAAAACCGTTGTTATTTTTGAAATAACGCTTTCAAATCTTACTTCTCAGGGAGAAATTGATGAGAACGATTTTATGGACCGAGCGAAACTACTTTGTTCTCTCGGACATGTAGTTATGATTTCCAACTTTAAGGAATATTATAGACTTGTTGATTATTTATCCCAATACACTAAGAAGCAAATGGCTCTTGCGATGGGAGTAAATAGTTTTGTTGAGGTATTTGACGAGTATTACTATAAAGATTTAAGTGGAGGGATATTAGAAGCATTTGGTAAAATGTTCTATAACAACTTAAAGGTGTACCTCTACCCTATGAAAAATGAAAAAGGTCAAATTGTTACCAGTAACAATTTAAAATTACATCCTCGTATGAAAGATTTCTATAAATTCTTTAAATACAACGGTAAAGTTGTAGATATCTTTGACTACGAACCTGAATTTTTAGATGTTTTTTCAAGAGAAATTCTCAAACAAATTAAAAACAACGAAACAGGCTGGGATCAACACTTACCAGATGGAATTCGCGAAATGATTATTAAAAATGGAATGTTTGGATATGAACCTAAAACAAGTAAAGTAAAGTCCTAACCCTCTGGATTTAAAATTTGTGAAGCATGAACTTTTGTTTTGACCTTGTCAATAACGCGTACAACTTTTCCTTCTTCATCTACAATAAAAGTTTTACGGTGAATACCGTCGTATTCCTTACCCATAAATTTCTTGAGCCCCCAAACACCAAAAGCTTCAATAACTTCCTTGTTTTCATCTGCTAAAAGCGGAAAAGGAAACTCGTATTTGTTGGAAAAATTCAGTTGTCTTTTTTGACTATCTGCACTTACACCAAGAATAGAATATCCTGCATTTTTTAACTCAGAGTAATGGTCACGCAAATCACAAGCTTCTGCGGTACAACCGGGAGTACTTGCCTTCGGATAGAAAAATACAACTAATTTTTTCCCTCTGTAATCTTCTAAACTATGAACTGTTCCTGTTTCGTCAGGACAACTAAAATTTGGTGCTAAATCTCCTACTTTAAGTGTATTCATCTGTTATTTTTTTTCTAAATTACAAAAAAGATTTGTTTGTTTTAAAATGAAATATGAATGTTTTAAATTCAAAAACTAATCGATTGAAAGACAATCTAAATGACTAAAAAAGAGAAAGTAGACTTTGTAATTGAAACACTTGAAGATTTATATCCAGAAATCCCAATACCGCTGGATCATAAAGATCCATATACACTATTAATTGCAGTTCTTTTATCAGCACAGAGCACCGATGTTAGAGTAAATAAAATTACTCCATTATTATTTGCTCGGGCAAGTACACCACAAGAAATGATCAAGTTATCGGTTGAAGAGATTCGTGAAATAATTAAACCCGTGGGATTATCTCCTATGAAATCAAAAGGAATTCATGGTTTATCGCATATTCTCTTAGAAAAACATGAAGGTAAAGTACCACAAAGCTTTGAAGCACTTGAAGAACTTCCAGCAGTAGGACATAAAACAGCAGGTGTTGTTTTATCCCAAGCTTTTGGAATTCCGGCTTTCCCTGTAGATACCCATATTCACAGACTCCTTTATCGTTGGGGATTTACAAAGGGAACTAATGTAATCCAGACGGAAAAAGATGCTAAAAGGTTATTCCCAAAAGAAAAATGGAATGATTTACATCTTCAAATAATTTGGTATGGAAGAGAATATTCTCCTGCTCGAGGTTGGGATATTGAAAAAGATATAATTACTAAAACTATTGGTAGAAAAACAGTACTGGATTCTATCCGAAAAAAATAATTACAACTTCTTAGTGTTATCTATTTCCTTTTCGGAACTGAATGTATTCATTGCTTTAGAGAACGCAAGAATACGCTTAATCGTAAGAACGCTTGGACCTTCGGTGTTTTTATTAGGTAAATCTTTTGAGTAGTTTTCTTCCATAAAAAGTTTAGCTTACTTATACAGAACGAAAAAAAAAATAAAATAGTATATGTTAAGCAGACAAAACAATTTGATTCTCCTCAATTAACTTTCTGATATTAATTACTGCATAACGCATTCTTCCAAGAGCAGTATTAATGCTAACCCCTGTAACTTCTGCAATTTCTTTAAAGCTCATGTCTTTGTATAAACGCATTGTTAAAACCTCTCTTTGGTCTTCTGGGAGCTCTACAATTAACTTTTTCAAGTCTTCAACAACTTGTTTATCAATCATATTGCTTTCGATATTGGGAACATCATCTCCTATAATTTGAAAAATATCAAATTCATCTTTACTCTCAAAAATTGGAATACGATTACTTTTTCTAAAATGATCAATAATTAGATTGTGAGAAATCCGCATCACCCAGGGAAGGAATTTTCCTTCTTCATGATAGGAACCTTTTCTAAGAGTTTTAATTACTTTAATAAAAGTATCTTGAAAAATATCCTCTGAAATATCTCGGTCAGCGACTTTAGAATAGATGAAGTTATAAATCTTTAATTTATGACGCTCAATCAAGACTGCAAGAGAACGCTCACATCCATCTATATACTCTTTAACAAGGAAACTATCTTTTTCTTTTGTGAAGGAAACTGACATACACATTACTTTTAAACACCCATAGGGAGTTGGTTTTCGATAAATTTAAAAGTAGAGTTGTTGTATATGCATATATTTTAATAAATCAAATATAGTGTTTTTATTTTACTCAACAATAATTCAAATCTGTTTTCGTTATTATTTAATTGAATACAGAGGTAATTTCAAGTTTAGTATTATAATTGTATGAATTAATATTTAAGAATGGATCACAAACCTAAACGACAAATAAATAATCCTTTACATGGTGTTAAATTAGTAGATATTCTAAACCATCTGGTAGAAATATATGGTTTTGAGGAACTAGGAAAAAAAATATCAATTCGATGCTTCACACACGACCCATCGATTAAGTCAAGTTTAAAATTTCTGAGAAGAACCCCTTGGGCAAGGACTAAAGTTGAAGAACTATACTTAAGAAATCAAGATTTAAGAAACTAAACTATATTTAAATATTACTCATAACATAAGTAATTCCTGAGTGAAAAATTGAGAGATAAGTTGTATCTTTCAATCTTCATCTTTAGTATGCAAGACCTTAGAAAACTAGATCCAAAAGATCATATAATTATATTAGGAGCTCAGTTACACAACCTGAAAAATGTTGATGTTGCTCTAGAAAGAAATAAACTGACTGTTATAACGGGACTCTCGGGTTCTGGAAAGTCATCGCTCGCATTTGACACGCTATATGCAGAAGGACAACGCCGTTATGTAGAAAGTTTGTCTTCCTATGCGCGTCAATTTATGGGAAGACTAAACAAACCTAAAGTTGATCAAATTATTGGAATATCCCCAGCGATTGCTGTTGAGCAAAAAGTAAATTCCTCCAACCCAAGATCTACTGTTGGAACCAAAACAGAAATTTACGATTACCTAAAACTTCTTTATGCTCGAATCGGTGTTACCTACTCTCCTATTTCTAATACTATTGTAAAAAAAGATACCACTACCGATGTAGTTGATTATGTTTTTAGTCTAGAAGAAAATAAAAAATTACTTTTATTAACTTCCGTAGCAAACACAAAAAAAAGAAGTCAAAAAGAAGTTGTTAAAATTCTGATTCAACAAGGATTTGCAAGAATCTATACCGACGGAAAAATGCTCAGACTGGATGATGTTGCAGAGAATCCACCTGAAGAATTTGAGCTTGTTATTGATCGCATTATTTTAAAAAAAGATGAAGATTTTAAAAATAGACTATCAGACGCTATAGAAATTGCCTTTTTTGAAGGAAATGGTTGCTGTTCTATTGTTTCAATTGAGGGTGAAGAGCGTAAAAGTTTTTCTAATAATTTTGAGGCTGATGGAATACAATTTACAACTCCTAACGTGCATTTATTCAGCTTCAATAATCCTTTCGGAGCTTGTTCCGTTTGTGAGGGTTATGGAGATATAATTGGAGTTGATCCAGAGCTTGTTATTCCGAACACGGGGCTTTCTGTTTTTGAAGAAGCAATTGCGCCCTGGAAAGGACCCTCCATGAAAAAATATTATGACGATCTAATTAACAACGCGTATCGTTTTGATTTTCCAATACACAAACCTTATTTTCAATTAGATAAAAAGCACAAAGACTTGCTATGGAAAGGGAATTCATATTTCACAGGACTGAATGATTTCTTTAGTAAAATTGAAGCTAAAAACTATAAAATTCAAAATCGTGTACTTCTTTCTCGTTATCGAGGAAAAACAAAATGTACTGGTTGTGAGGGAGCACGATTACAAACTGAAGCATCCTATGTAAAAATCAATGGGAAAAGTTTATTGGATCTTGTAAATGAACCTTTAGATGACTTATTGGAATTTTTTAATTCCATAAAATTAAGCAAACAACAGCAAGAAGTTGCCGATCGTTTATTGATAGAAATAAAAAGCAGATTAAACTTCATAAAAGATGTAGGATTAGGGTATTTAACCTTAAACAGAAAATCAAATTCGCTTTCTGGAGGGGAATCCCAAAGAATTAATCTTGCAACTTCTCTAGGAAGTAGTTTAGTTGGATCCATGTACATACTAGACGAACCTAGCATTGGACTACATTCAAGAGATAACGAACGTTTAATAAATATACTTAAGAAACTTCGCGATCTTGGAAATACTGTTCTTGTAGTTGAACATGATGAGGAAATAATGCAAGCATCAGACTGCATAATTGATATGGGACCAGAAGCAGGAACATTGGGTGGACAAGTAGTTGCTCAAGGAACAATGAAAGAGATTTTAAAATCTAACTCCCTAACTGGCCAGTATCTTACTGGAAAACTGGAAATTGAAGTTCCAAAAGTAAGAAGAAAAAGTAATGAAAAATTAGTTGTGGTTGGGGCTCGAGAAAATAATCTTCAGAACATTACCGCTACTTTTCCATTAAATTCAATGACGTTAGTCACCGGAGTTTCAGGAAGTGGGAAAAGTACATTAGTAAAGAAAATTCTTTACCCAGCTCTTCAAAGAGAACTTGGAGTTTTTGTAGAAAAACCAGGTCAGTTTAATGGCTTAGAAGGTAATTATGAATCCATTAAACATGTAGAGTTTATTGATCAAAATCCAATTGGTCGATCCTCTAGATCAAATCCTGTAACCTATATAAAAGCATACGACGATATTCGTTCTTTATTTGCGAGTCTTTCGCTCTCTAAAATGAGAAACTATCAAGCTAAACACTTTTCATTTAATGTTGATGGAGGTCGATGTGAGGCTTGTAAAGGAGAAGGAACAGTCACCATAGAGATGCAGTTTATGGCCGATGTAGTTCTACAATGTGAAGCTTGTAAAGGGAAACGATTTAAAAAAGAAGTACTAGAGGTTCAATTTGAAGGGAAATCGATTGATAATATATTAGAATTAACAGTAGACGATGCGATTTCGTTTTTTGAAGAATACAAACAGTATAAACTAGTTAAAAAACTTGCCCCTCTTCAAAAAGTAGGGCTTGGATATGTTTCATTAGGCCAATCCTCTGCTACTCTCTCAGGAGGAGAAGCCCAAAGAATTAAATTAGCTTCCTTTATTGGCAAAGGAGATCACAGAGATAAAATACTTTTCATTTTTGACGAACCAACTACAGGCTTACATTTTCATGATATTAAAAAATTACTAACCTCCTTTGAAGCACTCTTAGAAAAAGGACATTCTTTGATTGTTGTTGAACACAACATTGATTTAATTAAATGTGCAGATCATATCGTAGATCTTGGCCCTGAAGGTGGTAAAAAAGGAGGACTGCTTTTAGCGGAAGGAACTCCAGAAGAAATTATCAAAATAAAAGAATCTTTCACAGGAAGTTATTTACGAAAAAAAATAAAAATCTAATAAACAGTGTTTTACAAATATGTGTTTAGTTTGGCACATTAATTGATAACTTATATATATCTAATTCCACATCATAATTAGTTAATGGTTTAATGATTTTGTTTTGATAGCCTGTAGCTACAATCTACAGGCTATTATTTTTTTATAAACCGATTTATAAAGGAATTTACCTCTTCCGAAAATTTGAGAAAATAGCTAATCGCTAGATACAAAATAGCTATTAATGAAGATTTTACAACTATTGAAAACAAAGGTTCTATTGGTAATACTAAATTTTCAAAAATGAAATATAAAGTGGTAATTAAGATCAATATCCAAAATGACTTTTTAGTAAAAGGCTGTATTTTTAATTTGTAGTAAACTAAAAAGACTTTTAGAAGGTTAAAAATAATTACAACTACAAGTGTAGCCATTGCTGCACCAATAAAACCATAGGTAGTAATGAATTTTATATTTAAAACAACAGCAAGGGAAGCTGCTCCCAAAGAAAATAATAGTAAATAACGGTAATACTCAGAATTGGTTATGATATTATTTAAACATCCTAAAGAAGCTGAAAATAATTTTGTAATAGAAATTAATAGAATAATCGGCAAACCAGCAGCATAGCCACTTTCTTTATTCAAAAATTGGATCAATCTATAAATATCATCCAAATTGGTCGTAATCAAAACAAATAACAAACCGGAAACAAAAAATAAATTAAGAGAGCTTTTCTTTAAAAGCTGTTCTAAACGGTTTTTATTATCTGAATTGATTGCTTCTGCTACCAAAGGACTAACAATTTGAACCATTGCCCTGGAAGGAGCGTCAATAACTGCTGCAATAAAAATAGCAACGGTATAGAATGAAACATATTCTGGTTTAAGAATTTGTTCAATCATGGATTTATCTAAATCCAAAATAATACTCGCTGAGAAACCCGTTAAAAAAATATAGCTGCAATATCGAAGTACAACCTTTGTATTAATTGGTAATTCCCAATTAATAGTGGGGCTATACACCCACAATGCATAGGAAAGAATCAACAATAAACGGAGGTAATACCCAATAATCAAAGCGATTACAAAACCATCAAAATCAAACCACCCTAAGAAATAAAAACTAAGTAAAACGGTAATCATTATACGCTGATAAACCTCTTTTAAGAAATTACCTAATACAGTCTTTTTTTGGATTCTAAGCCAGCTATAAAAAATCTCAAAATATGCTGTAGCAATGGCGACACTAAAAATTAAATATAAAAAACTACGAGCAGGAGAATCTTCTTTAAAGAAATAATTTGAAATAAATTCAAATTGGTATACTGACATAATTATGGGTAAAATGACCAATAAAGGTAACAAAACAGAAAAGACGAGCAGGTTGTCTTGCTCTTTTTTTGTTTTACAGGCAGAATAGAACTTAATAATAGAAAACTGAATACCGTATGAGAAAATGGGCTGTATAATATTTGAGTTTGCCAACATAGCAACAATAAGTCCATGAAACTCAGGCCCCATAACTCTAGGATAAAACACAATCGTATTGAGTCCACCTAAAGCGAAAGCAAATAAGATACTCAGAACATTATAAAAAGATTGACGTGTAACGATCCCCATAAATTAAAAGTTACTGTTTTTATATTGATTTCTAAATCCAAAACCTATTAAAATTAAAAACACTGCTAAACTAGCACATTGAATTAAACCACCTGTATGAACTACTGGAGGGTCAAAATTAAACTCTATTGTATGTTTTCCTTTTTTAATATTCATTCCTCTAAGAATATAATTAACTGAGAAATGAGGTTGTAAAATACCATCTACTTTCGCAAACCACCCCTTAGGGTAATACATCTCAGAGAACACAACAAATGAATCTTCAGAGGAGTTACTTTCATACTTCAAGTATCCAGGACTATTTTTAACCAAACTAATAGAAGCAAGAGAATCTTTTATGTAGGAAGATGAACCTGATTTTAATTCATTTGACTCACTAACTGCTGCTGATGAAAAATCAATAGTAGCAAGACTTTGATAAGTTTCGTCAGGAGTATTAGTTTTCTTAAGATTTTCAATAAACCACGCATTCCCTAGGTTTTCAGGATTGATTAATGGTTTCAACTCCCCCTCTTCACTTTCGTAAAGGACGTACTTAACATTGAGGATATTTAAAATTTCTTCTCGCTGAAGGGTTTCAAACATTTCAAATACTTCTTCATAACGACGCGGCTTTGCGCCATGATAACCTCCAATAGCGTTATGAAAATATGAAGTTCTTGCTCCTGCCAAACGCATTCCAGATTCATAAACTCTATAGCGGGAAGTATCTTGAAGAATTACCTGATCTGAACTCGTAAGAGGAAATACAACATTAGAACGAGATTTAGAGGTGAATAAATCTCGATTTAAATAACGGTTAGAAACACCTCCAAGGTCTACAAGAAGTAAAAAAACAATAATAATTAATGCAAAGGATGATTTTAACTTTTTTAGTGAATATAAAGCTAAAACACCTCCTGTTAAAGAAACAAAAATTAAAACACGAATTAGATCTTCATTATAAATAGCTTTTCTAGCTTTAAATACTTCGCGCATAAGATCAGGACCTATTGCTTGTGAATAATATGTATCCGAAACTCCCTCAAAAGACAACATTCCTTTAATCAAAAACAAGAAAGTTACCAATCCAAAAAAGCTGATCATAATATTTTTTAAAACTCGAAGTTGAGTGTTTTTTTGAGCTTTAAAAAACTCATACAATCCAAAAGTTGCAAGGGCTGGAAAAGCTAGTTCCAAAATAACTTGAATAGAAGAAACAGCTCTAAACTTACTATACAATGGTATGTAATCTATAAAAAACTGGGTTAAGAAAGGTATGTTTTTTCCCCATGAGAGTGAAAGTGAAAGTATGATCCCATAAAACAACCATCTTTTATTTGTAGACCAACCCAAAAACAAACCTAATAAAGCAAAGAAAACAACTACAACACCAACATATGCAGGAGCTTCTAAAATTGGCTGGTCACCCCAGTAAGTGGGTACGTTTTCAGAAAAACCTTTTGCTTGTTGACGAGTGGCTCCTAGTTGTATTAAAGATTTATAAATTTCGGATGAAGTTCCTAAATTCTCAGTTGATCCACCTCCTTGAATTCTAGGTGCAATTAAGTTTAGACTTTCAAAAATACCGTAACTAAACTGAGTAATATAATCATAAGAAAGACCCGATCGAAGTTCAATAGGCTCTCCAGTTGCAGATTGGGTTAACTCACTTTTCCCGCGTGTACTGAACTTTGTGTATTCTGAAGTCGCTAATAGAGATGTTGCATTTAAACCCAAAGCTAAAATTCCAGCTAAAGCTAAAACTCCAACTTTTTTATATAAATCGGGTAGTTCATTTTCTTTATAATGCCTCCATAACTGAACAAAACCAAATACAAATAAAAACAGCAAAAGATAATATGTCATTTGGTAATGATTTGCTCTTATTTGTAATGCAATAGCAAAAGTACTGAATGCAAATCCCCAAAAATATTTTTTCCTAAAAACCCATTGAACCCCAGATAAGACAAAAGGCAAATAACCTAGGGCTTGAGCTTTGGTATTGTGACCAACTTGAATTATTATCAATAAATAGGTAGAGAGTCCATAAGCTAAAGCTCCAAAAACTGCGTACTTCATTGGAACTCGCATAGAGAGTAAAAACAAATAACAACCCAATAAATAAAGAAAAACTAAAAATGTTGGGTGCGGTAATAACTGAAAAATCTTATGGATTGGAGTTAAAAAATCAAAGGGATATTTTGCTCCAAGTTGATAGGTAGGCATACCACCAAATGCATTGTCAATCCAAAATAACTCCGCCCCGTTTTCGCGTGCTTCTTGTAATTGCCTGGACATGCCTTTGTACTGTTGAATGTCCGATTGCAATAATTTTTTACCTTGTAAAACAGGGTGAAAAAGGGCCAATGAAACAAGTACAAATCCAATTATAACAGTAAGATGAGGAAAGATTTGTTTAGACTCAAATAACTCATTCAATTTCTTCATAGTCAATGTACTCCCCGATTTTACTTGAAGAAGTTTTTGTTTTATTGGATTTAGTAGAATTGTTATTTTGCTGTTGTTGCTGTTTAGCATGTTTTTCAACTTTGTTGTAGAGTCTATTTAGAGCATATTTCAATATCCAAGGAGCTAGCTTCCTTAGGAGGTAAATTAATCCGAAAAATATCAACAAGAACTCTATCAAAAGAAAAAAATAATCAATCAAATTTAACTAATTAAGGCGATTTATTTACAATCTTGTCAACTAAAATAAATAGTTTAATTCTCTAAAAGCACTTATATTGCTATAAAAAATTAAACATGCGTATTGGAATTCTTATAGTACTTCTATTTTTCGGAGGTCATCTTATTCATGCTCAATATACTGATCAGATTAATTCCAATCGCCCAGGTGAGTCCATCGGAGCCTTTTCGGTTGGTACTCGAGTAATACAGTTTGAGGCTGGTACCGAATACAGATCCTATAAACATGTTGGATATAATAATTCTAAAATGGATGGAAGTCTTGGTTTCTTTTCATTAAGATGGGGTTTTCTTAAGGAGGAGTTGGAGTTAACCTTCGAGGGTACCTATTTAATGGGCGAATTGAAAAGCAGAATTGTAGCTCCAAACCCAAACTACAAACAACAGGGCTTTTTAAGAAATTTTATTGGGGTTAAATATCTTGTTTATGATCCTTTCAAAAAACAACAAGAAACCAATGTATATAGCTGGGATGCTAATAATAAATTTAAAATCAGAGACTTAATTCCTGCAGTTTCATTAACACTAGGCGCAAATTTCAATATCGATGGTGATGAAAATCCTTATCCCTATGGAGATGTTTTTGACCTCATTCATAGACCTATTTTCTTTCAAAATATTTTTGGGAGGGGAATAAAAGAACCTTCTGTTAGTTATAGAGGTACGGTTGCTACTCAATCTCATTTTCTAGGAACTTGGGTTTTTGTTACTAACTTTTCATACAATAGAATAGCAACAGATTATCCTGAAATTTCTTACATATTAACACTGACCCATACATTCAATCCTGTATGGTCTGTTTATATTGAAAATCAAGGCTTCTCAAGTGATGTAAATACGGATCAGATTTTTAGAACAGGAGCTGCTTACCTATTAACAGATGACATTCAAATTGAAGGCACCATTGGTGTCAATACAAAAGATACTCCTTCCTTATTCTCAATAAACGCGGGTATATCCTATCGATTAGACTTTCATAGAGATAAAGAAAAAGCAATTAAGGATTCTAAAGATGTTGAAAAAGCATTAAAAAAAGAGCGTAAAGCACTTGAAAAGCAAGCAAAGAAAGCAGGGAAATCTCAAAGAAAAGCTAGACGTAGAGCACGCAAAAATTAAGGTTATGATTGAAATTAGAAAAGCAAAATCCAAAGATGACTTTTTAGAATTTGTTACATTTCCTTTCAAACTATACAGTGAAAATAAATACTGGGTTCCTCCCATCACGAAGGAAGAGCTTGAAGTAATCGATGAGAAAAAAAACCCTGTTTTTAAAAATGCTGATGCTTCTTTTTTTCTTGCATATAAAAACAACAAACTTGTGGGAAGAGTTGCTGCGATGGTAAATTGGATTGAAGTTAAGCAACTAAAAAAAAAGAAAGTCCGTTTCGGATGGTTTGATTTTATTGATGATATAGAAGTTAGTAAAGCACTATTACAAAAGGTTAATGAATTTGGTAAAAAACATAAACTTGAATTTATAGAGGGGCCTGTTGGATTTTCTAATCTTGATAAAGCGGGTCTACTTGTTTATGGTTTTGATGAAATGAATACCATGATTACACAATATAATCATCCTTATTATGCTAAACACTTAGAAACTCTTGGCTATGAGAAATTAGCTCAATGGGTAGAATATGAAATGAAAATTGTTCCTTTTGATGAAGCTCCTGAAAAAGTAAAAAGATTTTCGAAAATTATTTCAGACCGCTACAACCTTAAACTAGTAAACTTCAAAAAAACAAGTGCTATAATTCCATACGTAGATGAAATGTTTGAATTACTTGCAGAAACATACAATAAGCTGCAAACCTTTGTTCCAGTTCAACCCTATCAAATAAAACACTATAAAGAAAAGTATTTTAAGTACATTCATCCCGAATTTATAAAATGTGTTATTGATAAGGACAACAAATTAATTGCATTTGCTATCGTCATGCCTTCTTTTACAAAAGCTTTAAAAAAGGCGAACGGATCTTATTTTCCTTTTGGTCTTTTACATGTATTGAGGGCTCAATATTTTAACAATAGAGCTTCTTTTTATCTAATAGGGGTTCATCCAGAATATCAAAATAAAGGAGTTACTGCCATGTTATTCAATGACATCCAAAAGACTTTTAATAAAAGAGGAATTACCGTAGTTGAAACCAATCCTGAATTAGAAGAAAATAAAGCCATTCAACAATTATGGAAAAACTATGAAAATAGACTTCATAAAAAAAGAGCTACGTTTACTAAAAATATTATTCAATAAATTTATGAACTAACGGATAGTTAGGGAATGTCCCATTTCCAGCTCAGATTGCGTTTAGAACAGGAAAAACAATTGATATGATAGATAGTATTATAATTCCGATAATACCTAGGTCAAAAAACATAATTAAAGGGATAGAGCAAAATACCAAAATAAACACTGAAATCTGAAAATTCATAACTGCTTTTCCATGCGCATCCATTACAAACACAAATTTTTTATTGGTCTGCAAAAATTACAAGAGGTACTATAATCCCTAACAAACCAATAATACATTTAATAACTGGCTTAAATGAAAAATAACAAGGAGCTGTTGATTTTCTTTTATGCTATTAAAATACAACAAGTTGAAATATCTCCTCAATTAAATATATAGATTTCGTTTAAAAGCGTATTAATGTTTAATTTTACAAAATGATAAGTGAAGGAACAATAATGGCATTATCGACCGCTACAGGAGCTGGAGCGATTGCATTAATTCGACTGTCGGGGACCAATGCAATTGATATCACAGAAACTGTATTCAAAGCACGTTCTGGGAAACGATTGAAAGACCAAAAAAGTCATAGCATCCATTTGGGTGATATTATTAATAACAAAAGTGTTATTGACGAAGTACTCGTTAGTATTTTTAAAAACCCACACTCCTACACCGGTGAAGATGTAATAGAAATTTCATGTCACGGAAGTCCCTTCATACAACAGGAAATAATGAAATTGCTGATTGAACAAGGATCAGAAACAGCAAAACCCGGAGAATTCACACTACGAGCATTTTTAAATGGTAAAATGGACTTGTCTCAAGCTGAAGCAGTTGCAGATTTGATTTCATCAGAAAATGAAGCAAGTCATCAATTGGCAATGCAACAAATGCGTGGTGGTTTTAGTTCTGAAATTAAAAACTTAAGACAAGAACTTTTAAATTTTGCTTCCCTGATTGAATTAGAACTTGACTTTGCAGAAGAGGATGTTGCATTTGCAGACCGCAAACAACTAGAAGATCTACTTTTAAAAATTCAAGCAGTTCTTAAAAACTTACTTGATTCTTTTGCATTAGGAAATGTAATCAAAAAAGGAGTGCCGATTGCCATTGTAGGAGCGCCCAACGTAGGAAAATCAACCTTACTTAATTGTCTTTTAAACGAAGATAAAGCTATAATCAGTGATATTGCAGGAACAACAAGAGACAGTATTGAAGATGAAATCACCCTGGATGGAATTTGTTTTAGATTTATTGATACAGCTGGAATCAGAGAAACTGAGGATACAATCGAGAAAATTGGCATTCAAAAAACATTTGATAAAATAGATCTTGCCGCCTATGTTTTACACCTTGTAGATCCTGCAGATTTTAAAGAAAATTATTTAGAATTACTTAAAGAATTAGAGGCATTTAAAAGTAAATATCCAAACAAAAAACTAATACTTGTATTCAACAAAGAAGATCAAAATCTATCAACAGATATTCCGGATGAAATAGCAAACTATCCAACAGTTTCGATCAGTGCAAAAATGAATTCAAATATTGATCAATTAATTAATTTATTAACTAAGCATTTCAAAATTAATCCCACTCAAGATCAGAGTATCGTAACCAATTCAAGACACTACGGTTCCCTTTATGCAGCCCAAAAGGAAGTAACTGCCATACAAAACGGTTTGAGCAACGGAATAAGTGGGGATCTTTTGGCAATCGATCTGCGCCAAGCTTTGTTTCATTTAGGTGAAATTACTGGAGAGGTTACAAACGATGAGTTATTAGGCAATATATTTGCTAATTTCTGTATAGGAAAGTAAATCAATAGGCTCCCCTAATCTTCATTTAGAACCATATCAAATAAAAATTTAAAGTTCCCTTCTCTGATACAATTAGGTAGATAATATTTAAAACTTACCTGTGTTTTTGGAGGAAATCTATACTTTAACATTGATATGAAATGAATGTTTGATGGTGCTATTATTTTCAATCAAGACTTATCAGGATGGGATGTTTCAAATATTATAAACTGTTTATGTGTTTTTAATGATACTGATGCTTGGACACTTCACAAACCCAACTTCACAAATTGTACACCGTAGGAAGTTTTAAAACCTTGAAATACTTTTTGTATTTTAGACACTAATTGTATTAAAATGAACAATTTAATTACAAAAGGATTTAAACTCGCTGGGATTTTAAACATTAGTGGAGTTCTGATGTTTTCAAGATTTTTCACAAACCGAGCTATTTATGATACAGATCCAAATGCAATGTCAAAATTTGGCCTGCTCATGATTATAGTCTGGGGATTAGCTTTTATAGCTTCCTCAAAAAAGCACAAAGATTTAAAATGGCTCGTGGGAGTATTCGCAATTGAAAAATTAGTTTACTCTATATACTGGACCTTTTGGATTTTAAAAAATGATTTAATCCCCATTTATCAACAAGATTTAATGGCTGGTTTTTTTTATACAGTATACGGGTTAAATGATTGGCTCTTCTTTTTGTTTTTTACCTTTGTCTTTTTTAAACCTATAATTAAAACTAAAAGCTGATCGCATACTTCTTTTAGTTTACTTGAGATTAAAAACAATTCTTATTTAAATCTATTTTTTATGAAAAAACACATTGAAATCTTGGTTTGTTTCATCCTTTTATCCTGTGGAAATAACGATTCTTCCAATGAAACTCTTGAAGTTTCTGATCCAATAATTGGTGTATGGCAAGAAGTTTTAGATAACAGTAACCAATACGATGATATTGTTTGGACCTTTGATTCTCTGGGTACACTTTCTATAAATTTTGACAGGACTATTATAGAGGATGGATCATGGAGTGCAATCAGTGGATCCACTAGCTCCTACTCGCTTCGTTTTCAGCAATACCCTGATGCAGCGGAACGCATATTTTTTGTAGACTTAAACTTTTCTAACAATAAAAATTCAGTTGTAATAATGGGTGAGTCTTCTACTTTTCATTGGACAGGAAACAGATCGTTGGTAAAGAATTAACTCAACAAATGTTCTTCCCAATCGAATGAGTTTTATGGATTGTTTTCTCAAAAAACTCAACTGTCACTTATACAATCAAAAGCTCAGAGCCATTTTAAAAACCTATAAGCAAACAGAATTGTAAATTAATAGAACTCAGATTGTTTAGTAACATACGTAAACACAACATTTTCAATTGCTGATCCATTTGAAACCTCTTGAGATAAAGGACCACTTGTATAAGAAACAGCAACATTACAACTGATTGCACATCCATTTTCTTCTACTTCCAAACCTGCTTCAGTAGAAGGACATTGATCTACATTGTTAAAGACTCCGTCACCATCGTCATCTCTCTGAGATTCACTGCATCCAGAAGTATCTACAGTTTCACCAGCTGGTGTTCCTGCACAGGAATCATCTTCATCTTCTACTCCATCTCCATCCTCATCAGCAAATGTAGTAACATTGAAATGAGAATTAATTCTTGAATCTATTGTAAAAGCTTTTAAAACAAATGAGTTAAAAACTAAAAAAAACAAAATGGATTTTAATGAAAATCTTGTTAATAAAAGAGAAAAATTTTTGAGTGTTGACGTTTTCATGAAACGAGTATTATAATTAATCACTACAAAAATACTTTTTAAATAATTTTATAAATAATTATTAAAAAAAATTACGAACAAAACATGAATTTAAAATAAGTGAACATTAAAAAATTCAAATCATTAAAAATTAAACTTTACCCTAATATTTATCTCATTATTTAATAAAAAATGGTAAAAAAAATATAAAAATAGTGTCTGTTTGAAACATATGGTTAAATTCGTTAAAATAAAGGGTATAAAATGAGAAGAAAAGAGTGTGAGAAGTGTAAGAAAGAATATACCATCATGTACCGTGTACAATATACCGCTGAAAAAAAATGGGTTTTTCTGTGTAAAGATTGTTCTTTAGAAGTTAAAAAGGAAAATGATAACTACCGATATGGAGGTACTTGGAAATATTGATTAAAACTTAGTTGATTTAAGTGGTACATTCTATTTTTTTAATAAAATTTTAATTATATAGATTAAAGCATCAAGTGTCATAACATATTTGATCCTAAATTTTAGTTTATTTTTTCTTTTAAAAGTTCTAATGAAATAATAATCCACTTTATTATATTTGTTTAAATTAAATAAACATAATTATGGGAGTTGGAGGAATAGTAGTAGTTACTTTTTTATTTTGTATTGCAATGTTAATTGCCATTGAAATTAAAGAGCGCATATAAACAAACTTAAAGGATTTAAATCTAAAGAATATATTATGGAAACATATAATTGTGATAAATGCGGAATGGCAGTAAATGCAAGTTGCGCAACATGTAACGAACCGCTTGTAAACGGAACTCTTCAACTAGAAGATGGTAGATCTGTACAAATTTCAAAATGTCCTAAGTGCGAAGGCAAAATAAAATCTCCACAATGTTGTGGCGCTGATATGAGCTGTTCGATGTAGCTTTATTATTATTAATTAAAGACCCTTTCGGGTCTTTTTTTTTTTTTAGAATATTTAATAAAAGTGTATATTGAAGAAAAAATATGGAATGGTATATTAAAAACCGATGGTGGATCTGGTCAATTACATTTGTTTATATAGCTTATAAATTATTCTTGAC
>Ga0233426_10000694_pt1 | contig 34397 bp, 30 predicted proteins | sample SI_118_April2016_6_FD_179875 | JGI IMG/M metagenome (GOLD analysis project Ga0233426, IMG submission 179875) | Seawater microbial communities from Saanich Inlet, British Columbia, Canada - SI_118_April2016_10_MG | ecosystem: Environmental > Aquatic > Marine > Inlet | place: Canada: British... | reverse complement strand
CATCACGAGCTGTAAAATCAATCCCTAATCCAATTTCTGAGTAATAGGTGTTGGCAAATTGCTCTTCAATATGTTTTCCCGTTTTATTTATCTTTACTACCAATTCTACTTCATAATGAATATCATTAGAAAAATGGGGGATAAAGAAGGGATGCCCTTTGGGTTGTATAGCAGTGTCAGGTTTCAGAAAAAACATAGGTTCGCTAGGTATATCATTTCCTAATTCCTTGGCATGATTAATGTAGTTACGACCAATACAGATTATTTTCATGATTTACTTTTTTAGTCTATTTCCTTCTTTGTCAAATAATTGATTCAATTTTAATTCTGTTACCCACATACTAACTCCTAATGATATTAAAAGAACTATATAAGAATAGAGAAGATCATAACTTAAAAAAAAGAATAAAATTTGAAAAATTGCTGCAGTAAGTGATGCTTGCAACATATATTTTGCGTTTATTTTATTAGCAGTTGTCCATACATCTTGATTCTTCATACTTCTCTTTCCTCTGTAACCATAAATAGTATTAATTTCTTTTGGCTGACACATTATGTAGTAAATGCTAAAAGTTAAAAGTAAAGGAGAACATACAAGATGACCTATAATTAAATCGGTTTCCATTAATTATTAAACTTTTTTTGTAATTTCATTTTGGTTGCAAAATTACGCATCACATTTTTGGTGTATAAAGGAAAATCTGCTTGATTAATCCAAGAGAAATATCCAGGATTATCTTTCCAGATTTGGGCTAAAGTTACATCACGGTATTTTCCGAAACTTAATACTTCTTCTCCTTTGTCGTTAAACCGAACAAACCCTGCCATATCAGCAAATTTACCGCCTCTTTGTGAAAATTCAGAAAGGAAATCTATACCATTTTCTAGCTCATCATATTTATCTACTTGTGCCAATAATATCTCATAAGTAGCTAATGTATCAGCTTCAGCTGAATGTGCATTTGTCAGGTCCTTATCACAATAAAATTTATAAGCAGCAACTAAGGTTCTTTGTTCTAGTTTATGGAATATATTTTGAATGTCAACCGCTTTTCTGTTTTCCATATCAAAATCAATATTAACCCTCAAAAATTCTTCTGCCAATAATGGGATATCAAATTTATTAGAATTAAAACCTGCTAAATCACAATTATGAATCATATCAGAAATCTCCTGAGCAAGTGCTTCAAATGTAGGTTCGTTTGCTACTTTTTCATTCGATATTCCGTGTATTGCTGTTGTTACTGCAGGAATTGGAATGGTAGGGTTTACTAACCAAGTTTTACTTTCTTTATTTCCGTTTGGAAATACTTTTAAGATAGAAATTTCTACAATTCTATCTTTTGCAACTTGCACTCCTGTAGTTTCCAAATCAAAGAATACAATTGGTTTTTCTAGTTTTAAATTCATAGGGTAAAGATAGATAATAGTTTTTAGTTGCTAGTTTTTAGTTGTCAGAAATTATAAAGTAACTAGTTACTAGTTTTTGAACATAAAAAAAGACAGCAATTTATGCTGTCTTTTTTGTTTATTATATTAGTGGCTAGTTACTAGTAACTAAAAACTATGTTTTAAACTGTCTGAGTAGTGTCAAATTGCTCTAAGTAATCAGCAACTTTTCTTACAAACTTCCCTCCTAAAGCACCATCTACAACTCTATGATCGTAAGATAAAGATAAGAACATCATGTGGCGAATTGCAATTACATCACCTTGTTCAGTTTCCAATACAACAGGTTTTTTCTTAATGATACCACATGCCAAAATTGCTACTTGCGGTTGGTTTATAATAGGTGTTCCCATTAAGTTACCAAAAGTACCAACATTTGTCATAGTTATTGTTCCTCCTTGAATATCGTCAGGTTTTAATTGTCCACCTCTTGAGCGAACTGCTAAATCGTTTACTGATTTAGTAATACCAACTAAATTCTTGTTTTGCGTTTCTTTAATAACAGGAACAATTAGGTTTCCATCAGGTAAAGCAGCAGCCATACCGATATTTACATTTTTATGAATATGAATGTTTGTTCCATCAACTGAAACATTAATCATTGGGAAATCCTTAACGGCTTTTGCCATTGCTTCAATAATAATAGGAGTGAAGGTAATGTTTTGTCCTTCTCTCTTTTTAAAGCCAGCTTTTACTGAGTTTCTCCAGTTTACTATGTTTGTCATATCAGCTTCAACAAAAGAGGTAATATGTGCTGAAGTTTGCTTTGACATAGTCATATGAGCAGAAATAAGTTTTCTCATTCTGTCCATAGCTACAATTTCAGTACCACCCGTATTAGGGATATTTACTGGAGTATGTGCTGGTGCAGCTGCCTTAGGAGCAGGTGCCGCCTTTTTAGTTTCAGTTTTAACTGGAGCTGCAGCAGGTGCTGATCCTCTAGTTTTTAAGTAAGAAACCATGTCCGACTTTGTTACTCTACCATCTTTTCCTGTACCAGGAATAGTTTCTAATTCAGCCATTTCAATCCCTTCTTCAGAAGCCATGCTTCTTACCAATGGAGAGTAAAATCTATCTCCATCATTTGTAATGGTTGTTGTAGTTGCTTCTACAGCTTTAGTTACAGTTTCTGCAGCAACCTTAGCAGCTACAGGAACAGGAGTTGCATCTTTAACTACAGGAGTATCATCTACACCTTCAGTTTCTAAAATAGCAAATGGTTCACCAACCTGAACAACATCATCCGCTTCAAATAATTTTTCTACTAATTTCCCTTCATGAGTTGAAGGTACTTCTGAATCTACTTTATCAGTAGCTATCTCAACAATAGTTTCATCTAGCTCAACCATTTCTCCAACTTCCTTAGCCCAAGAAATTATAGTTGCTTCCGAAACACTCTCTCCCATTTTGGGCATTATCAATTCTACTCTAGCCATAATCGTTTAAATTTTTGGCAAAATTAAGAAAAGAAAATAAATTGCAACTATTTTGCTAAGGAGTTTTCGTAGGGCATTCTACTAGATAGGGCAGTACCTAAAGTTAGTTCATCAGTATATTCAAGCTCATCACCAATAGCAATTCCTCTAGCAATTGAGGAGATTTTTATGTCACTATCTTTTAATCTTCTGAATAGATAATAATTGGTTGTATCGCCCTCCATAGTAGTACTAAGTGCAAAAATGACTTCTTTTGCTACACCATTATCTACTTTCTTTATTAATTCTTCAATGCGTAAATCATTGGGGCCAACACCATCCATAGGTGAGATTAATCCTCCTAATACATGATAAACCCCTTTGAATTGCATAGTATTTTCAATTGCCATCATTACACGAATATCTTCTACAACACAAATAATTGATTTATCTCGTTTGTCACTTGCACATACCTCACAAAGCTCAATATCTGAAATGCTATAACATACTGTGCAGTAATTAATATTATTGATAAGTTGAATAAATGAATCTCCGAACTGTTCTATTGAGTTCTTTTCTTGTTTTAACATGTGTAATACTAGGCGCAAGGCTGATCGTTTCCCAATTCCTGGAAGGCGGGATAATTGCTCAACTGCATTTTCAACAAGTTTGGATGGAAAATTCATTTTGCAAATGTACTATTAATGGTGGGTTTTAATAATCCATTCGCATCAAAAAGAAACAATAATAACAAACGATTTGATTTCGTTATATTTTATAGGCAATGGCTATTCCAGAAAAATATGCCTTACAACTCATTTATTCTAATTATTTTTTGAAAGAAATAAATTATTAGAACCCACCAAATGAAGAATACTTTTAGTTTTGTGAAAAACAAATTTTTATGTCATCAACTTTAATTATTAGCGTAATTGTAGCTTATTTCTTGGTTCTTATTTTAATATCTTACCTAACAGGAAAATCAGACAGTAATGATAGTTTCTTTTTAGGGGATAAACAATCGCCCTGGTACATAGTAGCCTTTGGTATGATTGGCGCTTCTTTATCAGGTGTAACATTTATATCTGTGCCTGGTTGGGTGGAGGCAAGCCAGTTTTCCTACATGCAAATGGTGTTGGGTTATTTACTAGGTTATCTTGTAATTGCAACTGTATTAATGCCACTTTATTATCGGATGAATTTAACTTCCATCTATGGATATTTGAAAGAGCGATTTGGAAACTCATCCTACAAAACGGGTGCAATTTTCTTTTTAATTAGCCGAGTAATAGGAGCATCCTTTAGGTTGTACTTAGTAGCAAATGTAATGCAAATGGCAATTTTTGACGCTTTTGGTATTCCCTATGAAATAACAGTAATGGTTACTATTTTACTTATTTGGGTGTATACTTTTAGGAGCGGAATAAAAACAATTATCTGGACGGATACATTGCAAACATTATTTATGCTTTTGGCAGTTGGTTGTAGTGTTTACCTTATTTCATCCGATATGAACCTTACTTTTAGTGGACTTGTAGCGACAATTAATGAGAGTGATTATTCTCAAATATTTTTTTGGGAAGGTAAGCAGCACTTTGTAAGGCAGTTTTTATCAGGAGCATTTATGGCGATTGTTATGACGGGATTAGACCAAGATATGATGCAGAAAAACCTAAGTTGTAAAAGTTTAGGAGATGCACAAAAAAATATGTTTTGGTTTAGTATCGTTTTGGTATTTGTAAATTTGGTTTTTTTATCATTAGGGGCATTGCTATATATGTATGCCCAAAGTAATGGAATATCATTTGCTAAGGCTGATGATTTATTTCCTGCAGTGGCACTTAATGGCGATTTAGGAATAGGAGTAGGCGTGTTATTTATTTTAGGGTTAATAGCTGCTGCTTACTCTAGTGCTGACTCTGCACTTACTTCCTTAACCACTTCCTTTTGTATTGATATTTTAGATTTTGATGAGCAAGTTGGGGCAAAAGGAATAAAACAAAGAAAATTGGTGCATCTTGGTTTTTCAGCATTGCTTGTAGTGGCTATACTAGTGTTTAAAGCAATAAATGATGACAGTGTAATATCAGCCTTATTCAAGGTAGCAGGCTATACTTACGGGCCTTTATTAGGGCTTTACGCTTTTGGCTTATTTACTAGAATAAACATTAAAGATAAATGGGTGCCCTTGGTTGCAGTATTATCGCCTGTGGCTTGTTATGTAATTCAATTATACTATCCTTTTGGATTTGAACTGTTAATGCTTAATGGTGCAATTACTTTTGGAGGGTTGTATCTTTTGAGGAAATAGTTTTAGTGTTCCTAAATAGATAAATACTTCCTATTATTCCAATTAGTACAAGGCAAGAAGAAATTATTTCGGCTTGAGTAATTCCGCCTAGGATATTATACTCTGTATTAATTCGTACTTTTTCAATGAAAAAACGCTCTACACCATTAAATGCTAGGTAAATAAAGAATAATATTCCTGGAATTTTAATTTTCTTTCTGATACTCCAAAGAATAGCAAAAATAAGTAATGACATTATTACTTCATAAAAAGCAGTAGGCCATACAGGGTTAGCTAGTTCCCTGCAAAAGTTACCTACACAGCCCTCAATAGGAATTCCTGCATTTATAACATTATGAGGAAAAGTATAGCTCCACATCCAATCCGGTAAAAAAGAAATCCATTCTGGTTTTGGTGCTAAGTTATCAATTCCCCAATCACCATCCCCAGAAAGCTGACAGCCAATACGACCAACTCCATAAGCAAGCATTAGGGCAGGTGCGGCAGCATCAATTAAATGCAGGGTATTTACTTTGTATTTCCTTGCGTACCAAATTACTGAAACTGCCCCAGCAATTAATCCACCATAAAAGGTAAGCCCGCTAAAGGCCATAAGTTGCCCAATTGGGTCAGCTAAAAACGTACCCATGTTTTCTAAGTTATGGAAAACCTTAGCGCCAATAATTCCTGATACTGCAGCAATCATTGTCATATTTCCTACAAGTTGGTAGGGGTGAACTGTTTTTTCAATTTCTTTAGGAGTAGCTAATTTTGTTTTAGCATTCTCTTTCCATTTAAGGTAAATAGATATAGCAGCTATAAGAACACCACCCATAAAATTACCTCTTGCTGAAAGGATAAAATCCTGAGGGTTGGCAACTAAATCAGTATAATGAAAAATTGCTTCAATAAATTTAAACCCAATAAAAAAACCTGTGATAAGGCTACTTAGTATTTCAGTAATACTTAATGGTTTTCCTATTGTTTCCTTAACTTTAGTTGCACTTAAGTGTCCTTCTTTTTCTTTTCGTTTAAGTTCCTTAGTAATTGTATAGGAGGCTGCTAAAAAAGCAATTGCAACCCAAAATCCAAAGGTTTGAATTGGGAGAGGAATATTTATTCCAAATAAATCAAAAAGTAAGTGGCTTATTGTTGGGTACATGTATTTAGTTGCTAGTTGTTGGTTTTGTTTTTCTCGGTATATTATCTATATCAATTGTGCTTTCATTATCCCATCCTCATCAATTGCTAGGAGCTTAACCTGCTGTTTTGTGCGGCAGTAATCAGTTATAAAAGGGACTTTAATTTTGATGTAATTATCAGTAAAACCATATAAATATCCATCTCTATCATCTTGTTCAAATAGGGCAGTATGTTTGGTGTCAAGGTATTTTTCATAAAAAGCCCTCTGCAGTTTATTAGATAGTATTCTTAACTGTTTGCTTCTATCTGCTCTATCTGATTTTGAAACAACACCATCCATCAATATTGCAGGTGTATTTTCTCTTTCAGAATAAGTAAATACGTGCAAATAGGAGAGAGGTAAATCTTTTATAAAGTTCAGAGTTTTGTTAAATTCCTCTTGTGTTTCCCCTGGAAAACCAATAATAACATCAGCACCAATACAAACATCTTTTATCTCATCTGCAATTTTCTCAACCTTATTACGGTACAATTTTGTTTGGTAGCGTCTTTTCATCTTTCCAAGCACAATATCTGATCCTGACTGCATAGGGATATGAAAATGAGGCATGAACTTTCCAGAATTCTTAACTAATTCAATTACTTTATCTGTAATTAAATTGGGCTCAATTGATGAGATTCTATAGCGTTCAATTTTATCTACTTTATCCAGTTCTGTTACAAGATCAGCAAAATTTCTATTGTCATTTTTATCCTTGAATTCCCCAATGTTAACACCCGTAATTACAATTTCCTTTATCCCTTTATCTGCAATATCATTCGCATTTACAATAATATTTTCTATACTATCACATCTGCTTTTTCCTCTAGCTAGTGGTATTGTACAGTAAGTGCAAGGGTAGTCGCAACCATCTTGTATTTTCATGAATGAGCGAGTACGGTCAGCCAATGAATAAGATGAAAAGTAATCTAAATCATTAATTTCACAACCATGTATTTCAGTAGTTTCAACCGTATTTAAATCAGTAAGTAGTTTTGGTAGGTTGAATTTTTCATTTGCACCAAGTACCATATCTACTCCTTCAATATCACTTATTTCCTTTGGCTTAAGTTGAGCAAAACATCCTGTAACCACAATAAATGCTTCAGGAGAATTCTTTTTAGCTTTTCTTATAATTCTTCTGCATTCTCTGTTGGCATTTTCGGTAACAGAGCAAGTATTTATCACATACAAATCTGCTTTATTTTCAAATTCAGTTTTACTAAAACCAATTTCAGCTAACTGTCTACCAATGGTAGAAGTTTCTGAAAAATTGAGTTTACAACCCAATGTATAAAAGGCAACTTTTTTATTAACAAACATAGTGCAAAAGTAGAAAATCAAAAAGGTTTATGATAATTGTAACTTAATATTTTTGCGGCCGTTTTAATAATTAGGTTATTCACTATAATTTCCGACAAAACATGATATTCGTTATACTTAGTTTCTTATCTAAAAAAAGATCAAGCTTATTAAAAAGTAAGCTAGTATACCTTTTCCTAATCCTTGCAGCCATGCTAATCTCCAGTAGTGCAAGCCCACAAGTAAGTGCTGATTTTACGACAACCTCAGTTAATACTGGATGTGGTTCATTAATAGTTGAGTTTCAAGATTTATCAACAGGTAGCCCTGATACATGGCTCTGGGATTTTGGAAATGGTAATTCTTCATCAATAGAAAACCCTACAGTTATTTATGCAAACCCTGGAGTTTATGATGTTACTTTAGTTGCCTCTAATAGTATCTCTAATGATACTAAAACTTTAAATAGTTTAATAAAAGTGTATGATACACCTATTTCACAAATATCAAATAGTACTCCTCTTGTGGGTTGTATGCCTTTATCAATAGGATTTACTGATTTATCATTTTCAAATAATGGAATAACGAATTGGCAATGGGATTTTGGAGATGGTGGGTCAAGTACTTTACAAAACCCAATGTATGAATATAGTGCTACAGGAATGTTTTCGGTTTCATTACTAATTACTGATGTAAATGGTTGCCAAAGCTTATCTACAGAATTGAATTTTGTGCAGGTTGATGAAGTTCCAAATCCTAGTTTTATTGCTGATATTCCTTTTTCATGTAATGTGGCTGAGTTAGTAAGTTTTACAAACAATACTGTGGCGGGAACAATTTATACTTGGGATTTTGGTGATGGAAATACTTCTGCATTAACAAACCCTACACATAATTACTCTTCAGGAATTTATACTGTTTCACTTTCAGCAAAAGTTGGGAACTGTATAGATACTTTAGTGATGACTAACTTTATTGAAATTGGTGCTAGTTTGACAACTGATTTTACTTCAAATATCAATTCAGGTTGTGAAGGGTTAGAGGTTGAGTTTTCTGATCTTACTTTAAACTCCCCTGATGATTGGGAATGGGACTTTGGTGATGGAAATACTTCTGCAGTGCAGAACCCAGTACATATTTATTTAAATTCAGGAGTTTATGATGTAACTTTAAAAACATCAAAATTAGGACAATGTAATAATATGCTTACTCTTAATAATGAAATTGAGGTATTTGCTAATCCTGTAATTCAAATAATTGCTGATACTACCTATGCTTGTACAGTTCCTTTTAATGTTGAGTTTAGTGATGCTACAATTAATGCAGTTAGTTGGAACTGGGATTTTGGAAATGGTACAAGTTCAGTATTAGAAACACCATCTTCTATCTATATTAATTATGGCATTTATAATGTAGACCTTACAGTAGTAAATACAAAGGGATGTACTTCAGTAAGAAACTATAGTAATTTTATTGAGGCAGAAAAGATTGATGTAAATATTAGTTCTGTTGCTATGAGTGGCTGTCTCCCTTTTGATGTTGATTTTTTAGATAGCACTTCCTCAGCTCGTACTTTGGTTGATTGGAATTGGAGTTTTGGAGATGGAAATTTTTCTTCTATTCAAAATCCATCTCATCAATTTACTGCTGCAGGATTATTTGATATTAGTTTATCTGTAAAAAATGATTATGGATGTATTGCTAGTGCAAACTTCCCTAGTTATATTAAAGTGAATGAGGCGCCTCAAGTTGAATTTGAAGCTGCTCCAATTATTAGTTGTGCTGGACAGAATATTGATTTTTTTGATAATTCAATTTCCTCTTCAGCAATTGCAAGTTGGTTTTGGGATTTTGGTGATGGTAGTACTTCCAATTTACAAAATCCAATTTATCAATATCAATTAACGGGTAATTATGATGTAACTCTTATTACTGGAGTTAATAATTGTACGGATACGTTTATAATTTCAGACTATATAAAGATTATTGAACCAACAGCTATTTTTATTGAAGAGTATGATTGTGATAATCCTTTAACCATTGCTTTTGATAACCTGTCTATTGGTGCTGACAATGTATTTTGGGACTTTGGTGATGGAACTACTTCTGCTTTGTTAAATCCAGTTCATACTTATTCTGTTAAAGGGGTGTATAATGTCTCTTTAGCAGTAACTAATAATATTACTGGGTGTACTCATGAATTTGTTAAACCAATTAAATTGACTATTCCTATAGCAAATTTTGATTACTTAGTTAATGCTACAAATTCTATAGAGGATTCTTTAGGTTGTGTTCCGCATGATATTTATTTAAATAACCTTGCAGAAGACTGGAGTTACTATAAAGTTTTATGGTCAGATGGTTATATAGGGTATGGAAGAATTGATCATGTGTTTACTGATACAGGTAGGTTTGATGTAACTATGATTGTTACTGATTTACATGGCTGTAAAGATACTATGGAGCGTAAAAACATGTACAAAATTAATGATGTTGTAGCTGATTTTGGAATTGTAAATGTGTTGGGTTGTGATTCAATGTTGGTTGAGTTTGAGGATCTTTCTAGCCCATCTTCATCAGTAGTATGGGAATTTGGTGATGGAGGAGGGGCAATGGTGAATAATCCTCAACATATTTATTATAATGAAGGGTTTTATGATATTACACTTTACGCAAAGTCACTAGATGGCTGTAAGGATACGCTTAGTAGGTTGGAATACATTCATTTTCAATACCCTACTGCTGATTTTAGCACTAATATGCAAGGGATTTGTCCTGGTGATATGGTACAGTTTTCTAACCTATCTGGTGGGATTGCAATAAATAGTGATTGGGATTTTGGTGATGGAACACAGGGCACACAAATTGATCCTGTTCATTCCTTTATTGCGAATGGACAATACGATATTTCACTTTTGGTAACCGATTCTTTTGGTTGTACTAATAGTATGGTATTACCACAGCATATTGAGGTACTTAAACCTACGGCTGATTTCATTACAGCAGGGATAAGTTCTAATTGTCCTCCATTAATTTCTAACTTTAGTGATTTTTCAACAGCAGATGTTACAAATTGGGAATGGATTTTTAGTGATGGTGGGAATGCTTCCACACCTAATCCGTCTCATTTGTTTACTTTTTCAGGAAATTTTGATGTTTCTTTAATAGTTACTAATCACTATGGCTGTAAAGATACTTTAGTGAAAAATAATTTAATTGATATTGTAGGGCCTATTGGAAGTTTTTCACTTTCAGATACTTTAATTTGTAGAGATGATACCGTTCAGTTTATACCAATTGTTAGTAATACAAGTTCTTATTTATGGGATTTAGGAAATGGAATATTATCTACAGATAGTTTCCCAAATCAGGTTTTTACATCAGATGGAATTTTTCTTCCAAGTTTAATTATTGAAAACGCTTCAGGGTGTCAGTTTACTATCAATAATTCAGATACTATTACTGTGCGCTCAGTTAATGTTGATGCTGGAATTGATGTTGAAATTTGTGAAGGTGAGCAAGTGCAATTAAATGCCGTAGGAAATACAAGCCAATTTGCTTGGAATCCAACTTTTGCACTTACAAACCCTAATCTTAGCAACCCTGTTGCTAATCCTGTAAGTGATGTTATGTATTTTATTCACCATTTTGATGGATTATGCAGTGCAACTGATTCTGTATTTGTAAAGGTATATAATGACATTCCTTCACCTAGTTTCACAACTATTAATCACTGTGATGAAGATATTATTCAGTTTAATGCAAATTCAGGACTAATTACAAATAATATTGCTTGGATTTGGAGTTTTGGTGCAAGTATTCAAAATCCTACTCAGCAACTAGTTTTAGGAACAAATAGCGTACAACTAATTGTGGTAAATTTGGATAATACTTGTAGTGATACTCTTATTCAGCAAGTAGAAATATACCCATTACCTATAGCTGATTTTTCAGCAAATGAAGTTTGTTTAGGAGAGCAAGTATTGTTTATTGATAATTCATCAATAAATACTGTAAATTGGGACTATAATTTTGCTGATGGAATTGGTGTTTCTACTAACCAAAACCCTACATATATATATGCAAGTTCTGGTTTGTTTCAAGTAAGCCTTAATGTAGTTTCTGATAAAGGTTGTGAAGCTAATAGTATATTTTCTGTTTTAGTAAATGAACTGCCAATTACTGATTTTAGTATTGAGAATAATTGTGAGGGCGTAGGGAATACATTTACTGATTTATCAGCTGTTAATAATAATGATATTGCATCAGTACTATATGATTTTAACAATGGAATTACTTCTTCTGATTCTATTAGTAGCCATGTTTTTGTAGGCTATGGTTTGTTTAATGTTAAGTTAACTTCAATCTCAAATAAGGGATGTGAAAGTTCAGTTATTAAATCAACAGAGGTTTTTGCAAATCCGTTAGTTGATTTTACTGCAACTGGTTTTTGTGAAGGTTCTCCATCTTTTTTTAATGACTTTTCTTTTGTTGCGAATTCAAGTATTGATAAATGGAATTGGACTTTTGAGAATGTAAATTCTTCATCAAGTAAAGATGTAACTTATGTTTTTGCTAATAATGGCTTGCACAATGTAAGTCTTGCTGTTACTTCTATTATGGGTTGTACAAGTGAGCTAAGTAAGAAAATACAGATAAATGAACTGCCTAGTCCTAACTTTAGAATTCCTGCAGATATTTGTTTTGGAGATGAAGTGAAGATAATTGATTTATCAGAAGAGAATGCTAGTGCTATTGTGAATTGGAACTATAATTTTGGAGATGGAAATACATCAAATGAACAAAATCCAACTCATACTTATAATTTTAAAAGTCAGTTTGATGTAAGTTTAACAATTAAATCTGCACAAGGTTGTGTAAATGATACAACTATGCCTGCAATTACTCAGGTGCATGCGCTACCTATTGCTGATTTCCATGCTAGTACCTTTATTACTTCAGAGCTTGAGTCAGAAATTAGTTTTTACAACCAATCAAGTGGGGCAACTACTTATGTATGGAGTTTTGGTAATGGTAATTTTTCATCAGAAGAAAATCCTATTTACTACTTTAATAATGCTCAAGATTATGAGATAATTCTTACGGCAATAAATGAGTTTTCTTGTACTTCAGAAATGATAAAATCAGTTTATATACATCCTGAATATACTTTCTTTATTCCAGATGCTTTTACGCCAAATGGAGATGGAAATAATGATATTTTTACTGCTCAAGGAAATGGTGTTACAAGTTTTGAAATGCAAGTATATGATAGATGGGGAGGTATAGTTTTTGAATCTTCTGATATGGAATATGGCTGGGATGGGCTAGATGCTAGTGCTAATAAAGTAGGAGTTGGCACATATTTGTACCATGTTGCAGTGTATGATTATAATGAAAAACTTATAATTTATAATGGAGAGATTAATCTAATGCGATAATTTTAAATCCTTAAATTAGCCGACTTAAAACTTAATTATGAAGTGGAAAGTTGGCTTTTTTATTATTACTCTTTTTACTGCTTGTAGCCAGCAGTATAGCAATGATGATTTGGCTATTTTTAAGTACAATGAATCATCTGGGATTGCAACTTTGGACCCTGCTTTTGCTAAGGATCAGGCTACAATTTGGGCATGCAATCAATTATTTAATGGTTTAGTGCAATTGGATAATCAGTTAAATGTTAAACCTTCTATTGCTAATAGTTGGCATATTTCGGATGATGCTTTAGCATACACTTTCTCTCTAAGAAATGATGTTGTTTTTCATGATGATGCGTTATTTGAGAATGGAAAAGGAAGAAAGGTAATTGCACAAGATTTTGAATACTCCTTCAAAAGATTGCTAGATAAAGACCTAGCAGCTCCTGGTGCTTGGGTTCTAACCAATGTAAAAAACTTTAAGGCTGTAAACGATTCAACTTTTAGCATAGAACTAATAACTCCTTTTCCTGCATTTTTATCCTTGTTGAGCATGCAATATTGCTCAGTTGTCCCAAAAGAAATTGTAGAAGAAAGGGATTTTAACAGATTGCCTATTGGTACAGGACCTTTTCAATTTCAATTATGGGAAGATGGAGTAAAATTAGTGTTCAGAAAAAATCCTAACTATTTTGAAAAAGAAGAAGGGGAGCAACTGCCTTACTTGGATGCAGTGGCGGTTACTTTTATTAAGGATAAACAATCTTCATTTTTACAATTTATACAAGGGAAATTGGATTTTATCTCTGGGATAGATGCAAGTTATAAAGATGAGATATTAACGAATACTGGCGAATTGCAAGGTAAGTACAAGGGAAAAGTAATCTTACAATCTCAGCCTTATTTGAATACGGAATACCTTGGTTTTTTAATGGACAACCCTTTACCACTTGAAATTAGACAAGCCATCAATTATGGTTTTGATAGAGTGAAAATGCTCAAATACCTTAGGAATAATATCGGTACGCCAGCCAATCAGGGTTTTGTGCCTATGGGTTTACCTTCTTTTTCTGAAAATTTAAAAGGCTTTAACTACAATCCTGAAAAGGCAAAACAATTAGTTTTGGCGGCTGAAATTGAGGGCGGTTTTGATATCAATAAAGAAATTGTACTTTCCACTACATCTTCTTATTTGGATTTATGTGAGTACATTCAAAATCAGTTGCAAGATATTGGTTTGAATGTAAGGGTAGAGGTGAATCCTCCATCAACCCACAGGCAAATGGTAGCAACCTCAAAACTTAACTTTTTTAGAGGAAGTTGGATTGCTGATTATCCTGATGCAGAGAATTATTTATCTCTTTTTTATAGCAAGAATTTTTGCCCAAACGGACCCAACTACACACATTTTAAGAATGAAGAGTTTGATGCCTTGTATGAAACAGCCCTTTCTGAAACCAATACTGGGATTAGGCATGATTATTATCAGCAAATGGACAAACTCATTATTGAGAATGCAGTTGTAGTTCCTTTGTATTATGACAGGGTATTGCGTTTTACGCATAATAATATTACAGGATTTAATAGTAATGCTATGAACCTGTTGGACTTGAAAAGGGTGAGGAAAGATGTTAGAGTTTATTAGAGTATTAATTGATTACCACACTAAATTTTATTTTTTTTTCAATATCATATTAGAGATTATATAATGATGTAAATAATTTTTATTCTGTAATTTTGCGCCCTAATTAGAAACAGTCCCAATGAAGCGTATTAATCAATACAAAAAATTGTTCAATATTGAACAAGAAATAGAGTTACCTGCATTAAAAAAAACATACAGAAATTTAGTTAAAGAATGGCATCCAGATAAGTTTCAGCAGGGAGATGATAAAGCTGTTGAAGCAGAGATAAAGAGTCGAGAGATTATTGATGGTTACCACTTTTTAATTAGTATCGCTCCAGAAACTAAGGAGAAATATTCAGAAGAATATATCCAAACAAGTATGAAGTCTGGTATCAATGATTTTCAGCATAAAGGTTTATTATTAGAAGTTACCTTTAATGATGGAACTACTTATGAATACTTTGGTGTAACAAGATCAGTATTTCAAAAGTTGATTAATTCTGATAAACAAATGAGATTTTCAAAAAGAAACATTTTTAACTCTTACTTATACCGTAAATCAAAAAACGGATTAGAAAAATAGACTAATAACGAACACACAACAATCTGTGTATCTTCTGAGTATTACGCATCATACATGGCTTTGCGTTTTACAAATAAAAACATATCTGGCTTTAATAGCAATGCTATGAATTTACTTGATTTGAAAAGAGTGAGGAGTTAGAGGTTTGTTTTGTCATCCTGTAGGATTGAAGAATCTTCAGTTTCTTTTTGATTTGTAGATGTTTGGCTCTGCCGATTAAACAACAATTTGTCTATCGCTCAACATGACATTCTTTTTCTATCATTGCAATAAAACTATGTTTTAGAAGCAATCTATTTGTTTAAAAGGAAATTTTACTTTACCAAAAGCAAAACACAAAAATCGACTAAAAAGCAAAGTTGAAAAAGGGCCAAAAAAGACACTAAAATTTATTTATTTTTCATAATCAGCTGGTTTGTTGTGAATTAAGTAGTATTAAGTAAAGTTTCATTGTATCCGTAATAATACTGAGTGTTTTAATTTTAATTACTTTATATTTGGCTTGAAAATTATGGGGAAGCCGAAAACCATTTTAGAGTAGGCAAATTAAAATATTTTATGAAAAAAATTTTTACAATTTTATGTGCAGGAATGTTAGCTTTTAGCGTTTCAGCACAAACACAGTTTGGAGCAACAGCAGGTTTGAATATGTCAAACATTACTGGTGATGGCGAAAATATAGGTATGAAAATGGGCATGCATGTTGGTGTTACTGCTTCTATTCCTTTCTCAGATGCTATGAGCTTAAAAACAGGAGCTCTTTATTCAATAAAGGGTGCTGCTGACTCAGAAGATGGGGCGGAATTGACTATGTCACTTTCTTATTTAGAAATTCCTTTAAATCTTTCATTTGCTGTTTCTGATCAAGTGTCTTTAATGGCAGGACCTTATGTTGGAATTCTTATGGGTGCAAAAATGAAGATGGTATTTGATGGAGTAACTGTGTTGGAATCTACTGATACAGATGGTCTTGCAACAATGGATGTTGGGATAAATGTAGGTGCCGGATTTGCTGTTTCTGATGCTATCTCAATCAATGCTGGGTATCAAATGGGATTGACGGGTATTGGAGAAGATGATAGTGATACAAATAATTCAAATATTCATCTTGGTGTAACTTATTCTTTTGGTAACTAGTAGTTAATTGCTTAAAAAAACAAAAAGCCCACCAATTTGGTGGGCTTTTTAAAAAACTTATGGGGAAGCTGAAAACCAATTTAGAGTAGGCATTATTAAAATATTTTATATTATGAAAAAAATTTACAGTTTAATGGTAGTTGCAATGTTAGGGACAACAACAATGTTTGCGCAAGGTTTTGGTGCAAGCATAGATTATGCAATGTGGAATGGTACAATGATTGAGAATTCTGAAACTACAGGATCAACAATTCTTGCAGTAAACTACACTCACAATTTATCTGAAAAGATGGACTTAGTAGGTTCTGTTGGTTATGGAATGGGCTTTGGTGTTGTTCCTATGAAAGCAGATTTGAATTATGGAATTACAAATAAACTTTCTGCTAATTTAGGTATGGGGATCTATATGATTTCTGATTCAACTTATGATGCAAATGCTATAGGAGTTGAAGAAGAGGGAAGTACAGATGCTGTAGAAGGTTCAGCTAATGAATTCGGAATTAACCTTGGTTTAAGCTATCAAGTTACTTCTGCTATCTCGTTAGGATTTAATTACAACATGATTAAAGGTGGTGATTATGATTTTAATGGAATGCAATTCGGATTATCATATGCTTTTGGAAGTAAGCCATCTGATAAAAAAGAAAGTAAAGAAAAAAATAATTTAAAATAATAAAAGATGAAAAGAATTTTACAAATTTTCTTGGTTGCAGTAGTTTTTAGTTCTTGTAGTAATATAATAGTGCCTTATTATACTACTGTAGATAAAATGACTAATGTTAATCCAGGAATGACAAAAGAAAAAGTAGTTGCAACACTTGGTGTTGAACCCTATGAGATTTTTCATGGAATTGAGAATGGATGCGAAATTCATCAATTTAAGTATAAACATAAGGAGGTGAGTCATGGGACTTTAAACTCCTACTCAAACATAAAAGGGACTGAAAGATTTGTTGATCCTTCCAATGTTTATGTGTATTACAGAGACGGAAAGGTTGAGTCTTTAGTGACAGATGAAGGTAAAAAAGGTGGATCAATGGTTCTTTCTTTTGCTCAAGAATTGCAAGATGCTTGTGATGGACCAGAGCCAGAGCCAATCATTTATGGGTGTATGGATAAGAAAGCTTTGAATTATAATAAGAAAGCTGATGAGCAAAGAAATACACCAATTACTGAATCAGGTACTATTATGATTATTGGAGATTGCGAATATTGTATTTGTGATTATAAGGAAAATAAGAAATATGATCCGATAAAAGAATGTGGAGAAAGATGTATTCCTATTGAAAAACCTAAGAAGAAAAAGAAGGAAGTAAAAGAGGAAATTTTCATTACAGGTTCTGATTGTACTTTGTGTGACTTAGCAGATAAAGAAAATGCACAAATTAATATTGATTTAACTCATAAAAGTGGTAGGTTATGGAATCGAAAAATTAGATTTAATGAATATATTTCTAAGGTTTTTGATGGGTTTAAAGTGAAAAAGTCTAACAATAAAAAATCTAAATAAAATGAAGAATATAATAACATTAATCATAGTTGCTTTTGCTTTTACAGCAATAGCACAAGAATCAATTCCAGAATACACAACAATTGACAAACTATATAAAGTTAGTCCTGGAATGACAGAGAAAGAAGTAACTGACATTGTTGGGATTCCTCCTTATGACATTTATCATGATGTTGAAAATAATTGCAAAGTATTAGTTTGGAATTATAGACACAAGCAGCATACAATTCCTTCTTCATATGAAGATACTAGAGAATCTTTGTCTGGAGGAAAGACAACTTATGTTAATACTGAAAAAGTTTATATGACTTTTTCTGAAAATGATAAGAAGTTAGTTAATTATTTTACTGACCAAGGTAAAGAAAGAAGTGTAAGTTTAATTGCTGCTGGTAGAGAATTGCAAGAGATTTGTAATAATCCTGCAGGTATTAAGATTAAAGGAAAAGATAATGATAAAACAATTATTCGTTCTTTAAATCGTCATAGATATGGTGCTATTTTTAAATTAGGTCTTGATGCAAATCCTGAAGGAAATTCTGATTTACTAATAGGTGGGCAGTATAGATACATTTTCAAACCTTTTAACAATCAAAAAAGTATTTCATATGAAGCAAAAGTGCTTTTTAACCTTACTGGATATGAAGAAATTGGTGAGGGAGATGATGTTACTCATGAGGATCATTTAGTTCTTTCTATTCCAATGTATGTTTCTTATAACTGGAGAAGTTGGTCTGTTGGTGCTGGACTTCATTTAGGATTTGGAAATGAGGACTCTGGTAATGATACTGCAAATGATGACTCAGATATTTATATGGGTGATGATAAGGGGTATGATAACTTCTTAAGTGTTCCTGTATTGAAGGTAGGCTATAATTTATATGATAAAGTTAACTTTGAGTATAATTATGATTTATCTGGTAATGGGCAAGGAGCAATAGGTCTAGGATATTATTGGAATTTCTAAGTTTTCTGGTTAATATAAAACTTAAAAACAAAAAGCCCACCAATTTGGTGGGCTTTTTTTATGTTTAAAACCTAAATAAGAATTAATGCAAACTACTATTCTATTTTCATATTTTTGCTGAAACTGAATTTACATCATGAACATATCATATAACTGGCTTAAAAATTATTTACACCTTAATCTTCCTGTAGAGGAGGTTTCACAATTATTAACTGATACAGGCCTAGAAGTAGAGGGCGTAAAAGAAGTGGAAAGCGTAAAAGGAGGCTTAAAAGGTATTGTAATTGGGGAGGTGATGACAAAAATTCAACACCCAAATGCGGATAGATTATCCATTACAACTGTAAATGTTGGTGCTGATGAGCTTGTGCAAATTGTTTGTGGAGCGCCAAATGTAGCAGTGGGGCAGAAAGTGCCAGTTGCTACTGTTGGAACAATACTTTATGATGGTGATGTAAGTTTTAAAATAAAAAAAGGAAAGATAAGAGGTGAGGCATCTTTGGGTATGATTTGTGCAGAAGATGAACTAGGGCTAGGAAAAGGACATGATGGAATTATGGTATTGGATGCGGCTACAAAAGTAGGAACTCCTGCTGCCGATTATTTTAAATTAGAATCTGATATAGTATTTGAGATTGGCTTAACGCCAAACCGTTCGGATGCAATGGGGCACATTGGTGTTGCCCGTGATTTAATGACGGTACTCAATCATAAAGGTAGTAAACTTACTATGTGCAAGCCTTCCACTAAGGAATTTAAGGTTGATAATACAAGCAAAACAATTGCTGTTGAAGTAAAAGACAATGAACTTTGCCCAAGATATTCTGGGGTAACTATTTGCGGTATTACTATTGCTGATTCTCCTGAGTGGTTACAAAATAAATTAAAAGCGATTGGGGTAGCACCTATCAATAATGTAGTTGATATTACCAATTATGTATTGCATGAAATTGGGCAACCTTTGCATGCTTTTGATTTGGCTAAAGTTGATGGTAATAAAGTTGTAGTTGCTACTATAGAAGAGAAAACCAAGTTCACAACTTTGGATGATGTTGAGAGAGAACTTTCGGCTACTGATTTAATGATAAATAATGCTGATAAACCAATGTGTATTGCAGGAGTTTTTGGTGGTTTGGATTCAGGAGTATCTGAAAAAACAACTGATATATTTTTAGAATCGGCTTATTTTAACCCTGTAAGTGTTCGTAAATCTGCCAAACGACATAACTTAAGTACAGATGCTTCTTTTCGTTTTGAAAGAGGTTGTGATCCAAATGCTACAGTTTATGCTTTAAAGCGTGCTGCACTTTTAATTACTAAAATTTGTGGTGGTGAAGTTTCATCTGAAGTTATTGATATTTATCCGAATAAAATTGAGCACTTTGCTGTAGAGCTTACTTATTCAAAAATGGATAGTTTAATTGGGGAAATAATTGATAGGGAAGTAGTGAAAGCTATTCTTACAGATTTAGAAATTGAGATTGCAAACGAAAATCCTAATGGATTGAGTTTATTAGTTCCTCCTTTCCGTGCTGATGTGCAGAGAGAGGTAGATGTTATTGAGGAAGTGTTAAGAATTTATGGATTTAATACTGTGGCAATTCCCTTAAAATTAAATACTACTATTTCTTATGCTGATGGAGTAAATCCTGAGCAGATTAAGAATATAATTTCTGATTTGTTATCTAGTACTGGTTTTAATGAAGCCATGAATAATTCCTTAACAAAAGGAAAATATACAGCACTTATTCCTGAATTAGATATAGCTCAAAATGTAGAAATATTAAACCCTTTATCCCAGGATTTGAATGTAATGCGTCAATCGCTATTGTTTAGCGGATTGGAAAATATTGCTTACAATCAGAATAGAAGAAATGCAGATGTTAAGTTCTATGAATTTGGAAAAACATATCATAAAACAGAAGAGGGAAATATAGAAAATCAGCACTTACAAATTTTAGTAAGTGGTAAGGTAAAAGCTGAAAATTGGGATACTAATGCTGATAAGGCCGATTTCTATTTTATAAAAGAAAAAGTAGAGCATATACTAAGTAGATTGGGCGTAAAGAAAATAAAATCAGAATCAATTAATACACATGGTTTTGCTGAAGGATTGATGTACAAGTTCAAAAAGAAAAGGTTGGTTTGCTTTGGAAGATTAGATACTAAATTGTGCAAATCATTCGGAGTAAAATCAGAAGTATATGCAGCTGATTTTAACTGGGATTTAATCCTAGAACTAGTAGGGTATACAAAAATAAAATACCAAGAAGTATCTAAGTTCCCTGAAGTGCGTAGGGACTTGTCATTATTGATTGATCAATCAGTTTCCTTTGATGAATTGCAGAAAATTGCAAAACAAGCAGATAATAAAATCCTCAAGGAAGTGAATTTATTTGATGTGTATGAAGGGGGTAAATTACCTGAAGGTAAAAAATCCTATGCACTTTCATTCATTATGGCTGATGATACTAAAACCTTAACCGATAAATATGTGGATAAGGTAATGGAAAAATTAATAAAATCCTTTACTGATAAGGCAGGTGCAGCATTAAGGTAGTTTACAGCTTAATAAACTTTTCTCTTAGCGTATTGCAAGCAATATAATAAGCTCCACTTGATAGGTTTCTAATATTGATATTCAGTTGTTCGTCTGTTTTTTCAAAAGTAGCAACTTCCATTCCCATCATATTGTAAATACTTATTTTTCCTAAGTAGGAATTTGCATAAGTAATTACTCATAAATCCTCCATTGGACATTCCGCAAACATATATTCTGCTAGAATCTACTTGGTTTTCAGCAATTAAAGTATCTATTAATCTGTTCATAAAATCAATATCATCAACTGTTTCTTCTTCTAGTGCACAGTTAAAAAAAGGAATCCAATATCTGTTATCTCTTAGTCCGTAAGGGTAGGCTACAATAAAGTCATTACTATCAGCAATAGCACTCATTCCTGAATAAAATTCTTGTTGCCAACCATTAGAAGTATAGCCGTGTAGATTGATAACTACCGGCATATTACTTGTGTAATTAGGAGGGTAGTGAATATCATAATAACGAACTATTGTATCCTGCATTAAACTCTCGCTAAATGTTTGTGATTTAGCAGTAAAGCTGATTAGAATTAAAGTTGCAAAAAGTAGTTTTCTCATAATGTTATGCGTGCATAGTAAATTTTGGCAAAATAATATTTTGAAACAATTTTAGGTGAAATAGAAGAGGGGATTTTAAAACTTAATGTGCTAGATAAGAGGTGCTTATTTTACTGTTTCTCAGCAAAATATTTGAACAAATAAAAGGTATTTAAAGATTTTTTTACTGTCGTTCAGCAAAATCTTTGAATTGATTAGACCATTTCTGTCCTTGTTTTTTGAACATATTTGGGAAAAGGCGCATCATAACTTTGGCTGGCCAAAAGTTAACTTGAAAGTAATCTATCTCGGCAGTCCAAAGGGTAGTGTTGTCATCAATAGCTGTAAACTTGGAATGCATTGTATTGTGCATATGTTTGTGCTCTATCAATACTTTGTGCTCGTATGGCAGATTAGTAAGTTGAACAGTTTCAGTTAGCTCCATAATGTCTTTATTGAAATCTAATTTTATAAGAGAGATTGCTCCAACTTCACCTTCAGTTCCGCTAATTAATTCCTTGCTGATAAAACCATCCTGCCAATGTTTATAGTTGTTTTTATCTTGCCAAAGCGCAACTGTTTTTGCTAAAGATTGATTAATGCTAATGCTGGCTGTAAATTTCATTGGCTTGTGCTTTGAACTTCCTAAATAAGATAAATAAAGTAGAAAAGTTATTAAAAGAAGGAGAAGGACTTTCTTTAATGAGAAGCTAAAATAAAACTGAGGTACTAACAAATTTATGTTGTTCGTTTACCTTTATTTGGTCCATCTATCCAAAAATCCTTTTCTACTTGCCCAATATATTGAAAACTTTGGTTCTTAAATTTTATTTTAGCGTGCTCAACTTCATCCATTGTTTCACGCATTAATCTAATAGGCTTTCTTGTATTCTTTAAGGTAATAGTCATATAATACCCGTCTTTGAGTTTTTTTGGCGCGCTAGATGGTCTTCCTTTTTTCATCAGGCGAACTTACATAAAAAGTATTAAATAAATGAAAAAATGAAGTTAGTATTCAGGACAGATATAAACAATGCAAAGTTTAACACTTTTCTGCACATTTTATGCCATCAATGGCTGCTGATATAATACCTCCAGCATAACCTGCACCTTCACCACAAGGATATAATCCTTTTATTTGTGGGTGTTCCATTGTTGTTCTATCTCTTGGAATACGGACAGGAGAGGAGCTTCTACTTTCAGGAGCATGCACTACAGCTTCATTTGTAAAATAACCTTTCATTTGTTCGCCCATTTGTCGTAATCCTTCTTGTAAGTTTTCTCCTATAAAGTCAGGTAATATAGTATTAATTACTGCTGAAGTTGTTCCAGGAATATAAGAAGTGTCAGGAATATCAGTCGATAAAATATTATTGGCGTAATCCACCAATCTTTGTGCAGGTACTTTTTGGGTTTCCCCACCTAATTTCCATGCATTTTGTTCTATTTCCTTTTGAAACTGCATGCCTGCTAAAGGTCCGAATTTTTCATATTTAGCAAAATCTTCTACTTTTAGTTCAACAACAATTCCTGAGTTGGAAGTTGGGTAATCTCTTTTTGATGGCGACCAACCATTGGTAACTACTTCACCTGGGCTTGTGGCACAAGGCGCTATAATTCCACCAGGGCACATGCAGAAAGAATAAACGCCTCTTCCCTTAACTTGCTTTACAATGGAGTAGGGTGCAGGAGGTAAAAATTCTCCTCTGCTTTTACATTTGTATTGTATTTGATCAATCAACTCTTGAGTGTGTTCTACTCTTACGCCAAGTGCAAATGCTTTGGCCTCAATAGCAATTTCTTTTTTGTGTAGTAATTCAAATATATCACGAGCAGAATGTCCTGTTGCTAAAATGATTTTTTTGGCTTCAATGCGTGTTCCATTTTGTAATTCTACTCCTTTTACCGCATTGTTTTTGATAAGGATGTCTGTTACTCTACTGTCAAAAATTACTTCACCACCATACTGAATAATCGTTTCACGGATAGCTTGTATTATTTTTGGTAATTTATTTGTACCGATATGAGGATGTGCATTTACTCTTATTTCAGGAGTTGCACCATGTTGTACTAATACATCCAGCACTGTATTTACATCTCCTCTTTTTTTACTTCTAGTATAAAGTTTCCCATCCGAAAAAGTACCAGCACCCCCTTCACCAAAACAATAGTTTGAATCCTCATTTACAATATGGTTTTTAGTAAGGTTTGCTAAATCTCTTCTTCTTGCTCGTACATCTTTTCCTCTTTCAAGTACGATAGGTTTTAATCCTTTTTCAATCAGCTGTAATGCAGCAAATAACCCTGCTGGTCCTGCACCAATAATAATTACTTCTTCTTTACCAGTTACATCCTTGTACTCAGGGATATTCTCTTCTTTTTTAAGGAACGGTTCGTTTACATAAACAGCAACCTTGAGGTTTATTTTAGTAACTCTTTGTCTTGCATCAACTGATCGTTTTAAGATTTCAATATGTTTGATGTCTTTTTCAGAGATATTTAATTCTTGGGCTAGCGTACTTTTAAGTAGGTTTTTTGTTCCAGCTACTTCAGGGAGTACTTGTATTTGTAGAGTATTTATCACGGTTCAAAAATACGGATTGTGATTAATAAAGGTAGTGTTTCTAATTATTTATATTTGCGTAATGATAAAGTATGTTTTTCTGATTTTAGTAAGTTTAGTTTCAATGCCTGTTTCTGCCCAGGATAAAATACTAATTGCTCCATTTTCTATTCTTGATGGAGATACTTTTTTTATTGCTGATGTTCCTGAAGTAGAGATATTGGCTTTTAAAGATAAAAATGAACGCAAAAAGTATTATATCTTAAAAAGGCGAGTACTGAAAGTATATCCTTATGCTTTGGCTGCAAAAATAAAATTACAAAGCATACAAAACGGGCTTGATTTAATACCTAAAAGAAGACAGAAAAAACGCTACACCAAGGAAGTTGCAAAATGGGTAAAAGAGGAATATGCTGATAAATTGAAAAACCTGACAATGAGTGAGGGTAAGATTTTAGTCAAGCTAATTTATCGTGAGACAAATTCTAGCTCTTATGAAATTCTAAAGTCGTACAGGGGAAGGTTTAATGCTTTTTTTTGGCAAACCATGGCAAAGTTTTGGGATAACAACTTAAAAACAGAATACAATCCTGTAAATATTAGAGAGGATATGCTAATTGAGCATATCATAATACAAACAAAACTAGAAGGAAAATTGGAATAAAAAAAACGGGCGTTAAGCCCGTTTCATTATTTTCTAAAGTAAGTAGAACTTATTTTGCAAACTGTGCAGCTACCTTTTTATTTCTTGGTCCTTCAGAGTAATCATAGAAACCTTCTCCTGATTTAATTCCTAGTTTTCCGGCCATAACCATATTTACTAAAAGTGGGTTAGGTGCATATTTAGGATTTCCAAAACCATCCTGCATTACTTCCAGAATAGAAAGGCAAACATCTAAACCGATAAAATCAGCTAAGTGTAAAGGCCCCATTGGATGCGCCATTCCTAACATCATTACCGTGTCAATTTCTTCAACTCCAGCAACTCCTTGAAATAAAGTTTCAATGGATTCATTAATCATTGGCATAAGGATTCTATTAGCAACAAAACCTGGGTAATCGTTTACTTCAACTGGCGATTTTCCTAGTGTTCTGCTCATTTCCATTACTCTTTCAGTAACTTCATCAGAAGTGGCATAACCTCTAATTACTTCTACCAATTTCATTACAGGAACAGGATTCATAAAGTGCATACCAATTACCTTTGTTGGGCGATTAGTTACGGCAGCAATTTTAGTGATAGAGATTGAAGATGTATTGGTAGAGAGTAGAGTTTCTGCATCACAAATTTCATCTAGCTGTTTGAATATTTTTAGTTTCAAATCAATATTTTCAGTTGCAGCTTCTACTACTAAATCTACTCCTTTTACACCTGCGTTCATATCAGTGTAAGTAGTTATGTTTGCTAAAGTATTTGCTTTGTCTGCTTCAGTAATTTTTTCTTTTTTAACCATACGGTCAAGGTTCTTTGCAATAGTAGAAATTGCTCTTTCTAATGCATCAGCAGAAATATCAACTAGGTTTACCTTAAAATCCTTTTGAGCAAAAGTATGAGCAATTCCATTCCCCATTGTTCCTGCACCAATTACTGTAATATTTTTCATTTTGTTTATTTTAAAATTTTGGCAAAAGTAAATAATAGTTGTTAGTTATTATAAGATAGTCTATATATTAGTAAACTACTTTTAGGTTATCAAACGAAAGAGTATTTTCAGTTAAACTAAAATCCCTTTTCATACCGATAAATACTTTGAAAGAAGATGCGTTAATTCCCTCAGAAATAGTACTTGTTAGGTTTACATATATTTTATTCCAATCTTGTTTAGGAGTAATCCATAATAAATCTTTTTGTATTACTGATTGAGGGTAGTTAACATATACGCCTACTAAAAATTGCGTATTACTTTTGTAATCTAGTTCCAAAAAAACAGGTGCTCCTGCTTGTGGTAAATTTTTTAATTCATCAGTAGCTATCTCAAAAGTGAATAAAGAATCATTTAGTACTCCACATCCATAACTATTCCCTTCTTCATCAACTAGCTCTAATAAGGTTGTATCAGAAATTGCTGTTACTTCTAAGTCAATACCTATACCTTCAAAATCCTCAGTAAAGAACTGAGAGCTCTCTAGATAGCTTACTACTGGTTGTGTAGTAGTTGTTGCATTTGGAGTGAAATTAACATCCTCAAAATAAGAAGCATAAAATGGATATGGAATTCGGCTACTTGCAATTCCATTAGCTTTTATTCCCGCCTTTATTCTTAAAGTTTGAACTTCTTCTTCCAGTACTGGGAATTTAGCGGGAAGTTCATACACGCCTTGCAATTGATCATTTACATACACCCAAGCATCTGTAATTCCATTATCATTAGTTAACGGACTTGTTGGGTCACTTTCTTCATTTAAAGTGATGCTATCAATTTGAATATATGCAGGTATTGTATCTGTTTCATCTTTTTGGCAAGAAACAATAACAATCATTAGAACTAGGTAAGTTATTTTTTTCATGTATTATTCTATTAACAATTTACTGTGTAATTTACAATTACTATTAATGTATTAATTGCAGTTTTATTGTCTTTTTTTGTGATTAATAATTGACTTCAAAAATACAGTTTAAAGATTGATAAAGAAAAAGAATGGTAGATAGTTTTAGACATCAAGGGTTGCGCAAGCAATTGGTTGAGCATTTAGCGTTAAAAGGAATTTCTAATTTGGAGGTTTTAAACGCTATGAATAAAATTCCTAGACATCTATTTATGGATAATGCATTTGTAAATTTTGCTTATCAGGATAAAGCCTTTCCTATAGGAGCAGGGCAAACTATTTCTCAACCCTATACAGTTGCTTTTCAGAGTCAGTTATTACAACTAAAACCTTATGAAAAGGTACTGGAAGTTGGTACAGGTTCAGGGTATCAAGCAGCAGTATTAACTTTGTTGGAAGCTGATGTTTACACAATAGAGAGACAAAGAGAATTATTTATTAAGACAAAAAAATTTCTTCCACAACTAGGGTATAAATGTATGTTTGTTTATGGTGATGGCTATAAAGGAATGCCAAATTTTGCACCATTCGATAAGATAATAATTACTTGTGGAGCTCCTTTTATTCCTGAGGACTTAGTTGCTCAGCTAAAAGTAGGAGGGAGAATGGTAGCGCCAATTGGGGATGGAAATGTACAAATTATGCACTTGATAGAAAAATTGTCAGCAACAGAAACTAGAGTTACAACTCATGGGGAATTTTCATTTGTACCAATGTTGAATGATAAAAACAATGGAAACTAAAAATCAAGTAAACTTAATTTTCCCTATACATTAGTATTAATTGTTTAGTTTTGAGCTGTTAACCAAAACACAATAATTATGAAATATAGCATGTTTGTGAACACTTTTAAGAATCTATATAAAGTGAATCAAAAGATAATCCTTACACTTATTATTACAGCCGTTTCGCTAAGTGCTACTTTTTCTCAAGAAGGAAAAATCACTTTAGGGGTAGATTATGCAACAAATACTACGCAAGAAATATATGCTTATGATTTGTATTACCCTTATGGATATTATGGACAGAGTTATAAGTTTGAACCAAGAGTAGGTTATTTTATTTCTGATAAAATAGAAATTGGTTTTGGTTTTAAAGCAGGAAATAATGAAGAAACAAGAACTTTATTATCTTATAATCAATCGGGTGGAGATAATTATGAATATGAAAACACTTCAAATTATGACTATAAAGTATTCAGCCCATATGTTAAGTATTATATAAATAACTTATTTGTTTCTGCTAGGTTCTCTATTGAAAACAGAGTAGATAACCAAAATTACAATTATCCTATTTGGGGAGTAGATACTAATGGGGTTAATAATGTAGTTGGGTTGGATCATTATGATTACTCAACAAAAACAATAAGAAAATCATCCGTATTAAGTATTGGGTATGTATTGGCGTATAATTCAAAGTTATTTTTTGAACCAAGTATTTCTGTTAGAAAAGATTTTGGAGAAGTAAATTCCAAAAGTGATAATGACTTTTTTGCAGATGAAGATACAAGTACTGAAAGTATTTCCCCTATAAATAATGCTACCCACTTTAGCCTAAATATTGCAGTAGGATTAAGGTTAGGGAAGTAAAGACTAAATGTTAAAATCGACTAAATTTGCTTTTTCATTTTAGCCTGTTTTTAGCACTTATTTTTTTAAATAAATTGCAATAAACTAATTTTCAATAAATTATAGCTAACCATGTGAAGTTTCAATATATCCGTATTCATACGGATATAGATTTCATTTTTATTTTGTATTATTGTGATGTAAAAATTATTTATTAACTAAAACAAAAAAATATGAAAAAATTATTTACAATTTTATGTGCAACGCTACTAAGTATAGGTGTCTTTGCACAAGCAGAAACAGAAGCAGGTATTTTCTTACTTTCTGGAGCTACAGGGCTTGACTTTGCATCACAAGGAGTTACAGGAACGGATCCAAGTGACGCTTGGAATGATGACAATAAACAATCAGCATCTAATATGGATCTCAAGCTTATGGGTGGTTATTTTGTTGCAGATGGATTTGCAATTGGTTTATCTGTTGGTTATGAAAGTGAAACAAATAAACAAGAAAGCAATTCTGATGAGACGTCTGGTAATTATCGCTATGTATACGAATCAAGCTATAAGTCCACTACAAGCACAATGATTATTGCTCCAACTCTTAGATATTATTTTGGAGAATCAGGTGTTTGGCTGCAGACTTCTTATGGTTTTGGCTCTATGACTGAAAAAGATGAATCTGATTATTCACAAACAGAGACTGAGGTTTCTACTGGAAACGTTTTGTATTCAGATTCAGATTCAGATTCAGATTCAGATTCAAATCCTATGAGTATTTTTACACTTGGAGCAGGTTATGCTATTTCCTTATCTGATAATATTTCATTAAATCCTTCAGTGGGTTACGCTATGTCTAGTGTAACTATAGAGGATGGTTATACGAATAGTTCTGGAAATGATGAAGATTTAAAAATCAATATGTCTGGAATGACGTTTAATATAGGTGTTGCATTACATTTAGGAAGATAGTTTCATTTTAAAACAAATATATAAAGCCACCCAATCGGGTGGCTTTTTTTTGTTTAAACCCCAAATAAGAATTAATACAAACTACTATTCTATTTTTATTACCCTAAAATGTTTTTTATAATATTACAGCCGTTAATTATTTCTTTATTTGAGATAGTTAGGGGAGGGGTAATACGAATGGCGGTTTTAGTAAATAAGAAGTAAAAAAGAATAAGTCCATTTTCTAAGGATTGTTCTACTACTTTTTGAGCTAATTTTTCATTATTAAATTCAATAGCAAGCATAAGCCCTTTTCCTCTAATCTCTTTGATTTTAGAATGGTTTAAATGCGTTCGGAAGAGCTGTTCCTTTTCATCTACCTGCTGCATAATATCTGTAGAAAGCAAGTATTGCAAGCAAGCTAAACTAGCAGCACAATTAACAGGATGCCCCCCAAAGGTAGTAATGTGCCCTAGTTTTGGTTCAAAAGTTAGTAAGTTCATTAGTTTCCAAGAGGAGATAAAAGCACCAATAGGCATTCCGCCACCCATTCCTTTTGCAATACACAAAACATCAGGAATTGCATTGTATTTTTCAAAACCGAAAAGTGTTCCTAAACGACCGAAACAAGTTTGTATCTCATCAAAAATTAGGAGTGTTCCTGTTTCATTGCATCTTTCTCTTACTTTTTGCAAGAAGTTATTTGTGGGAGTTGCAAACCCTGTTCCGCCTTGCACAGGTTCAATAACAACAGCTGCCGTTTGTTTGGTGATGTGTACTAATGAGTTTTCATCATTATAAATAATTTGATTGCAATTGGGTAATAGCGGACGGTATTTTGCTTTTTGCTCTTCATTTCCCATTATGCTTAAAGCACCTTGTGTAGAGCCATGGTAAGAATCTTTGCAAGAGATAATCTCTGATCTTCCAGTTGCTCTTTTAGCAAGTTTCATAGCGCCTTCAATTGATTCAGCACCTGAATTTACAAAATAAGTAGTACTTAAATTTGAAGGAAGATTATTGGCAAGTAGTTTTGCTAATTTATATTGTGGAGACTGTACATATTCACCATACACCATAACATGGGAATATTTATTCAATTGATCCTTTACGGCATTGGTAATAATAGGATTGGAATGCCCTAAAGTATTAGCAGAAACGCCTGCAATAAAATCCAAATATGCTTTACCGTTTACATCATATATGTAACTGCCTTTAGCAGATGCTATTTCTAAGCAAGAAGGGAAAGGAAAGGTCTGTGCTTGGTGTTTTTTAAAGATGTCTCTTGGAGCATCCATTTTATTTTCTGGCTACTGCTTTTTTAGCTGCTGCAACAATTGCTTTAGCGTCCAAGCCGTATTTTTCTAATAATTGCATAGGAGTTCCACTTTCACCAAAAGTATCATCAACACCAACCATTTCAATTGGAGTAGGAAGCTCTCTACCTAATAACTGAGCAATGCTATCTCCTAATCCACCATTCAACATATGTTCTTCAGCTGTAACAACACATTTAGTTTGTTTTACAGCTTCTAGGATAGCTTTATTATCCAAAGGTTTAATGGTGTGAATATTTATTACTTCAGCAGAAATTCCTGCCTCAGCTAATGTTTTTTCAGCTTCTAATGATTCCCACACTAAATGACCAGTTGCAAATATAGTTAGGTCAGTTCCTTTTTGTAAATGTAATGCTTTACCGATTACAAAGTTTTGGTCAGCAGGAGTGAAGTTAGGTACAGCTGGCCTACCAAAACGCAAGTAAACTGGTCCTTCATGATCAGCAATAGCAATAGTTGCTGCTTTAGTTTGGTTATAATCACAAGGATTGATAACGACCATGTGTGGTAACATTTTCATCATACCAATATCTTCCAATACTTGATGAGTAGCACCATCTTCACCTAAAGTAACCCCAGCATGAGAAGCACAAATCTTTACATTTTTACCTGAATAAGCAATAGACTGACGAATTTGATCGTAAACACGAGAAGTAGAAAAGTTAGCAAAAGTCCCAGTAAAAGGAATCTTCCCACCGATAGTCATACCAGCAGCAATACCCATCATGTTTGCCTCAGCAATACCAATTTGGAAAAAGCGTTCAGGGTTTTCATTCTGAAAATCATTCATTTTAAGCGAACCAGTAAGGTCAGCACAAAGTGCTACTACATTAGGGTTAGTTCTACCTAGTTCTGTTAGTCCTGCTCCAAATCCTGAGCGTGTATCTTTCTTTTCCATATTAATAAATTTTTATCAGTTCAGATTGACCTGATTTAAGTTTGAAACTTTTTTCGTTAGTATAAATATATTGTTTTGCCGATTTTGCTCTGAAAACTACTTTATAGTTTCCAGGTAAAAGAGTAAGGCGGTGCTGCATTTGTTCTCCTCTAAAATGATAAATCTGCTCCAGCTTATCTTTGTTTTGAAGGTAAAGACCACCATAGCCTTTGGAAGGCAATAAAATGTTGACTACACCAGGAGTAGGGATTGTATAAGTAGTTTTTGTACTTTGATTTACTTCCACATCAACAAACTTTTTTCTTGGTAAAGTAAGTAGCTCAATATCGTACCTACCAGTAAGGTATTGTTCTACTTCATTTATTTGTTGCACATGCAAGGTAGTGTCCACCCCAGCAGGGCGAACAATAAACTGATACTTGATTTTTGAACTCATCTTAATTTCTAATTCCCCTTGAGGAGTAGAAAGCGGAATAATTGTGTGCTTACCAGGAGTAAGTATAATGCTATCCAAAGTAACAGGAGGGATAGTATGTGCTACTACCTTATAAGAAAGTACAGGATCAATAACCATAGTATCAGGGTTGCCAAAGTTATTCATAGTATGAATATAGTTGTACTTAGCAACACCCGTAAAATCATTGTAAAAAGTAAGGTTTACATTGGTTTCAGTAGGTTCTCCGTTTTCATCCAAGAGATTAACCTGAGCAGTAGTATTATCAATAACATGGGAGATAACTACATTTAATATATTCGTAAAGTCTGATTCCTTACTAGCATCAAAATAACGCCCTACACAATCAAAAGTATTTTTCCAGCTATCATCCAAACCAACACCAATAACAAAAGGTTTTAGGATAATTCCTTTCCTTTGAAATAAACGAGAAACAGCACAAGGGTCCATACCACATTCTTCTTTACCATCTGTAATAAGGATAACAATATTACGAGCATCTCCACTAGGGAAATCTTTTGCTCCTTCTTCCAATGAACGAGCAATAGGAGTAGTTCCTCTTGCACGAACCATGTTGAGCTTTGCTTTCATACGCTCGGCAGCTAAGTGTGCAGGAAGGAAGTTTATTTCTAGTTTAGTATCATCACAATCCTGAGGAGGATAGCCTTTTTGATGCCCATAAACTCTTAGTCCAATCTCTAAGTTTTCCATTCCTTTTAAGGAATCCACCATATTACTCAGTAGCTTTTTGGCAATATCAATTTTACGACCACTTTGCCACCTGCCCAACATGGACTGAGAAGCATCAAATATAAAAAGTATACGATTGACAGGCGCTTGCTTTTTTTGAGCAAAAGCAACATGAAAGCTCCCCATAAAAAGGAGCATAGCCATCAATAGTATTTTAAATTGTTTAGTAATCACCTAAGGTTTCAGGGTTTTGTGCAAGTGCATTAGCCAATTGCTCATCATTAGGAGCAGAACCATGCCATTTGTGAGTTCCCATCATATAATCAACACCATTACCCATTTCGGTATGCATAATGATAGCTACAGGTTTACCGTTATTTGCCAATTCCTTAGCACGACCTAAAGTATTGATAACTGCTTCAATATTATTTCCTTGGAATTCCTCAAGTACTATCCAATCGAAAGCCTCTAGTTTTGCAGTAAGGTTACCCATAGGCAATACCTCATCCAAAGAGCCATCAATTTGTTTTTGGTTATAATCAATAGTAGCAATAAGGTTATCCACATTTTTACCTGCAGCATACATTAATGCTTCCCAGTTCTGACCTTCTTGTAACTCACCATCACCATGTAAAGTATAAACCATGCTGTTGTCGTTATTCAGCTTTTTGGTAAGTGCCGCACCAATAGCATTGGATAAGCCTTGCCCCAATGAACCAGAAGCCATACGGATACCTTCCAAACCTTCATGAGTAGTAGGGTGCCCTTGCAAACGAGAATTTAGTTTACGGAAAGTAGCTAATTCTGCTACATCAAAATAACCACTTCTTGCCAATACAGAATAGAAAACAGGGGAGATGTGTCCGTTAGATAAGAAGAAAACATCCTCACCATCAGCATCCATACTGAAATCAGTATTATGATTCATAACATGAAAGTAAAGTGCAGTAAGGAACTCAGTACATCCTAAAGAACCACCTGGATGACCAGAACTATTGGCGTGAACCATTCTTACTATGTCTCTTCTTACTTGAGAAATAACATCATTTAATTTTGAAATATTTGGCATTGTATTGTAATGTATAATTTTTGCAAAGATAATATTATAGATGTTAGATATTAGATATTAGATACTAGATTGTTGTTAGAATTTGGGTGATTTATTAACAGAGGAGATAGATGTAAAAATGTAGCAATAGTATAATGTAATAATGAAAGATAAAAAGGCTACTAATTAATAGGTGTTAGTTGTCGTGCGTCATACCCAGCTGGAGAGTTTTGTAGTTTATTTCATGCATTCTTTTAATGCCTCATAAGGCGTTTTACCATGAAAAGCCATATGCGGTCGGTCAAAGTTATAAAAATTTTCCCAATG
>Ga0233426_10000692_pt1 | contig 34522 bp, 25 predicted proteins | sample SI_118_April2016_6_FD_179875 | JGI IMG/M metagenome (GOLD analysis project Ga0233426, IMG submission 179875) | Seawater microbial communities from Saanich Inlet, British Columbia, Canada - SI_118_April2016_10_MG | ecosystem: Environmental > Aquatic > Marine > Inlet | place: Canada: British... | reverse complement strand
ACTAACAATACAGCTTATTTATGGTCTATCTTATTGGTTATATGGGGGTAGGGAAATCAACCCTTGCTAAGCTACTTGCCAAGCTACTTAAGCTTCCCTATTTGGATACCGACCATGAAATTGAGGGAAATGAAAAAAGAAGTATTTCAGAAATCTTTAAAAAGGATGGTGAATCGCATTTTAGAATGTTGGAAACTGAACTTTTAATCCAATTAAGTGCTAGAGCAATTATTGCTTGTGGTGGTGGAATAGCTTTACACAACAATAATATGGAATTGATTAATAGCAAAGGAGTAAGTATCTACTTAAAAGCATCAGCTAACTTCCTGAGTAATCGTCTTAAAGATGAAAAACAAAATCGCCCATTAATTGCTAATATTCCTGAAAAAGAAATAGAATCTTACATAAAAAAAGAACTTCAAAATAGAAGTCCTTTTTATGCATTATCTCATCACACTATACTAGTAGATGGTAAAAATGAAGATGAGGTATTAAGAGAGATACACGCCCTTATTAGCTCCTTTTAGTTCCACATTAATATATTCCTGTAAAGTAGTAGCAAGTGAAAGTCCTACATAATCCGCTTTTATCGGATAACGATTATGATTACGATCCACCAACACCATAATTGCCAACCTTGCAAGCGGAGTTGTTAAAAAATGCTTTGCAGCATACATCAAAGTCTTTCCTGAATTCAACACATCATCTACAAGGATTACTACTTTATTAGCATACTCTTTTTCATCTAAATCCAAAGCGACCTCCTTATTATAAGGACTATCTTTATCCAATTCCAGATGAGCAATATTTGTTTTAATTTTAGATATTCCCTGAAGATGAGTAGCTAATTTTTTTGCTAAAACCAACCCTCTTTCAGAAATACCTACCACAATAATCTCTTTTTCAGCCGAGTTTTGCTCATACACCTGCCAAGCCAATCGCTTTAACTTCTGCTCAATCTCTTGAATATCTAATATTTTTGATTTTTTAATCATTAATATGAAATATCTATAAAACTACCCTCAGTAACTGTCTTTGTTGAAAAATCTGCTGATTTTGAAGTAAAATTAAATGTTCCTGAAAGCTTTGAATCAATCTGAGAAAAAGTTACTTTCCCAGATTGAGTATTAGTATAATCTACCCCATCTTTTGTTACATAGGCTTTATCTGTAAGATTATTTAAGGATATCTCCTCCCCTTCAGTCCTATCTGAAAAGTTATATATAATGATCCTAATTGTATTATTACCATCTATAGCATCCAGTGTAAAAACATTAGTTGCAGGATTAATAGTAGCTATAGGACTATTATCTGCAAAAGCAGCCCCATCTACCTTACACGAAAACATATAGGAAATAGGTGTAGTATTATTTATTATAGTTTCTTCTTCTTTTTCGCAAGCAGTAAAAATTACTGCAATTAATAAAGATGCGAATAGTAGTTTCTTCATTTTATATTGTTTTTAAAAATTAAGTTGCGAATGTAATAATTAATTGATTAAAAAAACCTCACTACTACTGTATTATTATCTTTTTTTGTATTGATAAGTCAGCTGTTTTAATTAAGACATAATAACTTCCTGCAGCAAGAGAATTCACATTTATCTGAACTTTATCATCCTTATAAAATTGCTGTTTAATAAGTATTCTACCTAACACATCTGTGATTTCAACAGCTACAGCCTTAAAAGGGTAAGGAAAGTCAATATTAAGGTAAGAGGAAGAAGGGTTCGGATAAACAGTAATTTCATTAATACTTAAATCATTAATTCCTGTTTCAGATACTTTAAAAGTAATTGTATCAGAATTACAATTATTTGCATCATAAACTACACAATTATAATTCCCAGACTGTAAGATATTTATCCCTTGAGAAACACCTATAACACCATTTGAGTTCCACCAATTATAGAAATAAGGCTGTGTACCTCCGGCAGTATTAGCTAATAACATATTAGTTTGTTGAGTCACTGTTAAAATAATTGGGTTTGCATGACTTACTTTAACAGTATCGGTTGATACACAAGATAAATTATCCGTAATTTGATATGTATAGATACCAGCACAAAGCGAATCAGCTTGAGCTCCATTAAACCACAATACCTGATATGGAGTTATACCATTTGAAATCAATAAACTTACATCACCATCACAAAAATCATTACAACTTGCATTATTTACAAGTTCAAAAACCTCTATATCACTTACTGAACTAACATAAACTTGATTACTATCAATACATAAGTTTGCGTCAAGAATAGTAAAATTATAATTTCCAGATGCAAGTGCCAAAGGATTAACTCCATTCCAATTTTGATTATATGGAGCTACACCACCACTAACAATATTGATAACACTTCCGTCATTTGTTTGAGGACAAGTTGAAGATAGAATAGTATTTTGAACAGCAATAGCTGAAGGTTGAGAAATAAATAAAACTCCACTAATAATACACCCATTATTATCCTCAACATCATACATATAGTTCCCTGCACTTAAAGCATTATTACTTGCGCCTTGCCAATCTACTGTATAAGGAGATGTTGCTCCATTTAATAATAAATTAGCTGTTCCAGTACTTTCTCCAAAACACAAAACATCAGTTGTTAATTCAGTAATTTGTAAAGCCGTAGGTTCTAGTACCAAAACGGAATCCTCAAACAAACAGCCATTAGTATCTGAAGTAATAAAAGTATGATAACCTGCATTTAATTGCATAGGATTAGTATTTGGCCAAACAGAAGAATAAGGAGAAGTACCACCTGATATAAATAAAGTAGCCACCGCATCACTCCCATTATTACAACTTACAGCAGTAACACTATTATTAACGGAAAGGGATTGACTTGGCTGAGAAATAGTAACTGTATTCGTATAAATACAATTATTTTGATCGGTTACTGTATATAAATAAGAGCCAATAGGTAATGCTTGTGGATTCTGCCCAGCCCAGTCCGTACTATAAATTGGAACCCCTCCTGAAATTGCTAAATTTACTACAGCATCACTCCCTCCAAAGCAACTCACATCTTGTATATTTTCTATTACCGATATTAAAGCGGGTTCATTTACCATGTATGAAGCTACCTTATTACAAATTCCATTTTCGAGCACGGTAAGGATATATAATCCTGCTTCAATATTCGATATATCTTCAGTAGCTGAAGTATATGAATTAGGCCCCACCCAACTATAACTAAACTGGTTTACTGAAGAAGAAGGAAAATAACTCACGTCAATAGCTGCTGTAGCATTTCCAAAGCAATCAACATCAGTAATTATGGAATTAACAACAGATGCAGGTGGCTCAGTTAAAAGAACATTTATTATGGGCAAATTGCAACCATTATCATCAGCAACACTTACAAAATAATTTCCAGCTGAAACATTAATTTGATTCTGTAAACTAGATCCATTATTCCAAACAAAACTATAGGGTTGAGTTCCTCCTGTAGGGAATAAATTTATAACGCCATCAGTTCCGTTATTGCAGCTCACATTTGCAGGCATTACAGTAGCATTCAATAAATTTGGCTCCGAAATTAACACACTATAAGATGCCGTACATCCATTGGCATCAACTAGGTATAAATTATAATTCCCAGGCACTAAATTATTTATATTCTGAAAAGGAGAAGAAAAACTATTCGGCCCAGACCAACTAAAACTAAAAGGAAATGACCCTCCTGAAACAGACACTAAAATACTACCATCATTGAATCCATTACAACTTACATTGGTAGGAATAGCATTAATCATCAGATCTCCAGGCTCAATAATTATAAAAGAAGAAGTTGCAGATGGACAATTATTTGAATCCGTTACAGTAACATTATACAATCCTTGCGACAATGCATTCGGATTAGCTGTACCATAATCAAATGTATAAGGAGTAAAACCACCAGCTGCCATTACCGAAACAGTACCGTTATTTAAACCATAGCAACTTACATTTGTAGTCGCAATACCACTAATCGTTATCGGGTTAGGATCGATAATTTGAATACTTGAAGTTTCACTACACCCAAAACCATCAGTAACAATAACAATATACATTCCTCCTTCAATACCACTAATATCCTCATTTGAATCCGTAAATCCATTTGGACCAGTCCAGGAATAAGTAAAAGGCGCTATTCCATTCTGAACATTTAAGTCAATTACTCCATCATTAAACCCATTACAACTAACATCAGTTGCAATAAATGATAATGCTGAGCAATAAGTACAGCTCCCATCATCTACATTTGCTAAAGGATTAAAGTTAGCAGCTGCCGTATCAATACAACCAAAAACCTTAGAAATACAACTACCATCATCCACATTGGCATTCGGATTATAATTAAAAGCTGTAGAATCTGTACATCCATAATAATCGCAAGTGGTTAAACAACTTGCACTTGTAATACCAGGATTAAGCGCTTGACTTACTACGACATCATGAAAGTCCAACACAAGCCCACCAGAAGTTGTATGACAATAACTCATGATAGTTCCTAATTGTGGGGTCGGGTTATTTGCACAACTACCTTGTACATCAACACAATTATCAATAATACCTCCTGCAAAAGGAATAAACGGATCGGCCACCCACCCACACCAATGCGTATGATGAGCTCCTACATTATGCCCTATTTCATGACTAACAACCGTTAAGTTCCAAGTATAAGAGGGATTCGGAAAAGTATAAGTAGTATCATTATCTAATGTAGAAGAAAAACCATAACCCCAACTGTTGTCGCATAAAACATCCAAATAGGCAATACCTCCTGTACCCGTATTGCTTCTTTTTGTCATTAAATGCACTAAATCCCTAATTACTGTCCCATTATTTGTCATCCAATAACTAGCAAGTCCGCTTAACATATTACTTGATTGATTAATATAAGAATTATAAGGATCGGCAGTATTCCAAATATAAGAATACACAACTACAACTGCCGTATTTGTTTCAGTATCATAAATCTGACTTACGCCCGCAATAATAGCCAAAGCCCAATTAGTGGTTTCCAATGTAGAGCTAAAAGTATTTCGCGTGTAATTATCCACCTCAATAGCCAACTCTATACAAACTGAGGTAACTACCGAAGAACTACTTTCAATTTGAGGGGAAACAGTATTCATGAATTCTTCATCAACTGCACAAGAAAAATTAGACGAATTTATACTGTTTGAAGATTCAAATAAAATATAGCTTTCTTTATGTTTCGCAATCTCATACTGTCTACCTTCAAACTTAAAAGTTGCTACAATCTCATTATTGAAAAAATTAATAACACCAATACTTTTTCCTTCATACAGCAACTTATAGGATTGAATAGTTGGCTTTTCCTCAAGGTATTCTTCTCCTTTATCAGTTAAAGAAATAATTTGAAAATTATCAGCATACACCTTAAACTGTACTGCCTTCATTTCAAGTTCAGTGCCAAAAAAAGGAAGTGTTAAATTGAAATTACTTAAATTTTTTGAAAGAATTTCCTCTTCAAATCCAGTATCCAAAACCAAGCCTAAAGTACGCTCAGGGTTCTTTGTAGCAACAATGGTACTATTTACATCCAACAGAAACAACCCTTGTGCGTTAGCAAAAAAAGGAATTACCAAAAAGGAAAGAAAAAATAAAATTTTGTATCGCATTATCGCATTAGTTTAAAAGCATCCTGATAAATAATTACCTCTCCATAAATATTTTCAACTTCAATAAAATACAAATAAACTCCTGAAGGAACATTACTCTCTCCACCCCTAACAGTTCCATTCCAGCCAATATTAATATCATCTGTTTCAAAAAGTATCTCACCCCATCTATTATAAATCTTCATGGTATAGCTTACTATACCGTACCCGTGAGCTTTAAATTCATTATTCAACAAATCTCCAGTGAAAGGAGTAAAAGCATTAGGAATAAAAATCTCATACTCGTCAATTAGTATTTTTTTACTAATCGTATCCCAACAGTTATATTGGGTTTCTATAGCGAGTAGAACAGTATACTCCCCTGCTTCAGTATAAGAATGAAATACTATTGAATCTGAACCAAAAGTATTATCGCCAAAATCCCATTGCCAATCCACAACATTTTGCCAATAAGTCTCACTTACATCAACAAATACAAATGGCTTATCCATTTGGTCATAAAAACGTTTATGTTCTGGCAATCGTTTAAAATCAATTGTTGGAGAAGGCAAGTTTTCAATAATAGCTACATTTGAAATCTCACACTGATTTGCATCAATTGCAACAATTTCATACATACCTTCATCTAAATCATACACTGCTATTGTTGTTTGCCCGGAACTCCACTGATAATTATAAGAAGGAACTCCTCCTGATAAAGCAACCTCAGCATAACCAACTCCACGCTCACAAGTATCAGTAGCTGAAAATAAACTTAAGGATAAAGAATCGGGTTGATTTAGTGTAATGCTATCCATCCATAAGCAGCCATTATTATCGTACACAATTACTTCATAATACCCTGATGAAAGGTTAAATATACTAGATGTGCTATAGCCATTATTCCATTGATAAGTATAATTCCCCGCCCCACCAGTTACCGTTTCTTCAATAGCCCCATCCTCATTGCCATAACACCTAATGTCATAATTATTATAATTTGTTGTGGATGTAATAATACCACTCATAAGTGTTGTAGGTTCTAATAAATTTAAGGAATAATCAATAGTACACCCTAAGCCATCAGTAACCGTAACATTATAATTTCCAGCATATAAATTTGAAATACTATCCGTTATTGCTCCAGTATTCCATGCATAAGAAAAGGGAATATAACCTCCATTTATTGCTAAATTAATCCACCCACTATTATCTCCTTTACATGCAATATGAAATCCTGTATAATCAGAAGTAGTTATTGTAACAATTTGATTTAAAGGAGTGGGTTCATCTACTACAATACGCACCTCCTTAGTACAATTATTAGCATCAATAATTTGCAACACATACACACCTGCCACTAAGTTTAAAATATCTTCAGATGAAGCAGAAAATAAATTTGGTCCGCTCCAAGAATATTGATAAGGTGCCATTCCACTTCCTTGTAAAATCTGAACATCAATCATACCTGTACTCTCTCCATAACATTGTACATCTGTTTTAACAAAACTTATCCCAATAGAATCACTTTCTGAAATAGCAACTGTATTCGTATAAATACAAGCTGTAGAATCTGTAATTTGATAAGGATACACCCCTGCATACATTGCAGAAGTATCTACATTTCCCCAATCCACAACATAAGGTGGGTTTCCTCCAGTAATTTGCATACTTACTGAACCAGTATTATCGCCAAAACAATCCACATTGGTTGTAGCAGTAATCGCATTAATTATTGGGGGCACATTAACAAAAATAAGTGTATCAATAGTACAATTTAAAGCATCTGTTATACTTAAAAAATAAGGTCCTGCACCCAAATTCACCACATCTTGATTAGTTTGTCCATTCGACCATACATAGGTAAACGGATAATCCCCACCCACAATTTCAATATCAACTAGTCCATCAGTTGCCCCAAAACATTTAGGAGCAGTAATTGTAGCATCAACATGGAAATCATCAGCTACTAACTGAAATGAATCCTGAACTACACAATTATTTGCATCATACACATTCACCACATATGTTCCCTCCGTTAAAAATTGATTTATTGACGTTATATTCCCATTACTCCAAACATAATTATAAGGAGGGATTCCACCATTTACCATTACTTCAATCTCTCCATTATTACCCCCAATACAACTTACTTCAGCAACATTAGAACCCATACTTAATATATTTGGCTGATCGATTACAAAAGAAAAATAAGAGGGGCAATTAGCATCATCATTCACCAAAACTGAATAATTTCCTGCCTGCAAATTAAATATATCTTCTGTTATCTCTCCATTGGACCAAGCATAAGTAGGATTTGATAATGCCTGGGGAGTTAAATTAATAAACCCATCTGCACCATTATAGCAATTTACATCATATACCATTGATTGCATTTGCATTTGCACTCCTGCACTAATAACAAAACTAGCTTGCTCGGTACAAAAATTACTATTATCGGTAACTATAATTTGATAAGAACCTGAACTGAGACCCACTATATCTTCCATGGTAGAAATGAACAATTGAGGTCCATTCCAATTAAAATTAAATGGTCCATTTGCATTTGAAACTGTAATATCAATCATTCCATCAGCATCACCATAACATTGTTCATTTTGTATAGTTGCCATTATTTGAATTTGAGGTGGCTCTGCAATAAAAATTGGCATAGGGACATTAGCTGGAGAACAGCCATTAACATCAGTTATTGAAAATGTATAGCTTCCTGAAGGTATTCCATTTAAATCATCAGTATTTATCTGAAAACCACTAGGGTATGTCCACAAAGTAGTAATAAAACCAACCCCTCCATTTAGAACTAAATCAATTGCTCCATCCTGCTCTCCAAAGCAACTTACATCATTTTTAGTATAACTGTAAGTAATCGCATTTGGTTCCATAATTAAAACTTGAATATTTGAAGCCATCAAACAAAAATTATCATCCGTAATGCTTAAGGTATATAAACCTGGGGTTAAATTATTAATATCTTCAGAATTTGAGTAAAACCCATTAGGTCCTTGCCAAGTTACAGTATAAGGTGCTGTTCCCCCTTGAACACTTAAGTCAATACTTCCATCATTAAGACCAAAACAAGAAATATCAGTAGAAACATAAGAAGCTGAAATAGATAAAGGCTCAGTTAAAATCAATTGCTCATTTAATGGAGGACAATTATTTGCATCCGTAATTATTGCATAATAAGTTCCTGATTCTAAAGCAAATAATGGAGAAGTATTTGCAAGAAAACCATTTGGGCCTATCCAACTTATTGTTAAGGGCTGATTTCCTCCTATTGCATTTAAAGCAATAGATCCGTCAGCCCCTCCAAAACAACTAATATTAGATTTTGAAGGATTTGTAGAAATAGCAATTTGTTCAGTAATTATCACTTGAAATGGTAAAGCACTACATCCATTTGCATCCGTTATTGTACACCAATAATTTCCTGCACTAATATTTATTAAATCCTCAATATTATAAGTAAAACCTGAAATTGAATCCACCCAAGAATACGTGTAAGGCAATACTCCTCCAGATACTGAAATATCAATACTCCCATCTGCCTGTCCATTACAACTTACATTTGTTGAGGTATAACTAGTAGAAAATAAAGTTTGCTCAACAATCGTAACAGTATCGGAATACAACACACAAGAACCACTTGATGAAGTGGCAGAAAAATAATACTGACCAGCACCAGCAGTAATGATATTAGAGGTGTCACCTGTACTCCATAAAATATTATACCCTCCACTAAGCTGTACTTCCAAATCCAATGCACCATTACAAGGAATAGTTAAAGTATCAACACCAATACTTACGCCAAATGTACCCATTGCAACTGTAGGGCTAGAAAAACTATTAGCTTCTAAAAATACTCCCGAATCCAGATAATCATCAGAACCATCTGCAATTGCCAAGCGAATATGATAGGTTTCACAAGACTGAACAATTACCTCTGCCGTAAACACATCAGTATATCCATTGTATGAAATAGTAGTATTTCCTGTATTATAATATGTAGAATTGGTAATATTGTTCACAGAACTAATCGTAATAGGCAATACAGGTAAAGAATTAGGTACTGTTGCTATATTGACAGAACCATTAGGAAATCCTACAGGTGAAGAATAGGTCCCCGCTATACCTGGTCCACTAATAAAAAACCCAAAAACATCATTATAGGATGAATTAATCCAAGTTAGATATTCTTCTGAACCAAAACAATAATTAAAACGCAAAGTATCTGATTCTGGAATGAAATCAAACTCTAATACACACATATCATTAATATCTGAAACAGAAAAAGACTGCCCTACTAAAGCTGGCACAGAATTAGCAACCGTATATAAATCATTACAAATCGTATTAGGGTTAGCATTACATTGAATTCCTGTATTTGGAGTATTTGGAGAATTCGGGCTCCCTCCTAAATCAGCATCTAATGCATGCCCACTTGTCATAATAACACCACTTGTCATCCCTATTGAATTTCCTGAAGAAAATGCGCCAATTTGCTGATTGTTACCGGTAAAAGAAATATTACTAACCGCTACTCCACTTCCTACTAAAATATTTTGAACTAGACTAGTAGGATTATTATTTGGAGCTGTGTTAGTAATGCCTATTTGGGCTTTTAGTTGGTGCAAACAACCAAAAGCAAAGAATAGAAACAAAAAAAAGTTACTTATCATTCTCATAGGTAAAATAAAGCTCCAAATTTACAAAAAAAAACAACAAATAACCTAAAAACAAAATCAGGTAAAATCATATTTATATATTTGCCTAAATTTAAAACACAGTACCATGAAAAAATCTTTACTTCTTATTCCAATTACTATTGCAATAGCAATTTTCTTTTACCCAACAACTTCTCATTCTAATGCAGGAGGTTCTCCAGGAGGAAAAACAGACTCTCCAAGTGATGGCGCAAGCTGCACTGGTTGCCACTATGCAGGAGCAGGAACAGGCGCAACAATTACAACAAATATTCCGGCAAATGGCTATACACCAAACCAAGTATATACAATAACTGCAAATATTACTCATTCAGGAATAAATAAATTTGGATTTGAAATCACTGCTGAAAAAAATTCTGGAAATACTAAGACAGGTAGCTTCTTAGTTACTAATAGTGCTGAAATGAAATTTACAAATAACAATACAGCAATAACACATAAGTCAGGAGGAACACCTGGAAGTAACTCCAGAAGTTGGTCAATGGATTGGGAAGCACCAAACACTGGAACAGGAAATGTTACTTTTTATGGCGCATTTATTGCTGCAAATGGAAATGGAAATAATATGGGAGACAATTACCATTCAACTAATTTAACTGTTAGTGAAGCAGTAGTTAATTCAGCAAGTGATTTATCTTTAGAGAATGACTTTACATTCAATACTATTAGCAACACAATTGAAACTATTAATACTGTTTCAGTATATGATATAAGCGGAAAGTTGGTTCTTGCAACTAATACTGCAACTACAACTATTTCCCACTTAAAGAATGGTATTTACATTCTTAAATCAGAAAGTAAAACACAAAAAATTATTATTCAATAAACTAATCCTAGGCAAAGCCCTAAGGGGTATCGCCCAGAGATTAATTTTGAGTAATTTCAAATTCGGTTCTTCTATTTGAAGCCCTACCTTCAGCTGTGTCATTAGAATCAACAGGCCTAGATTGTCCGTAACCTTTTGCGGACAATCTTTTTTTATCTACACCCTTTCCTACTAGATAGTTTACCACTGCATCAGCTCGCCTTTGTGATAGTAACTCATTAAAGGACTCTGCACCTACATTATCGGTATGCCCTGATATTTCTATCTGCAATGAAGGAACATCATTTAACAATGCAACTAACCTTTCCAATTCCGCATAGGAATCTGATTTTACCTCCCATTTTCCAGTATTAAAAAACACATTCCTAAGTGCTATATTACTACCTACTTTAATGTTTTTCAGTGCAATATCTTTATTTACACTATTAAAACCAGCCGATTTAGGTAAATCAAAATTCTCTGAATGAAATAAATAACCATCAGCTGCTACTGAAATTCCATAATTAGCACCAGCAGGAAGTGATAATAAAAATTTACCTGTAGCACTATTAGAATGGAAAGAAGTAAACACCTTACCCGTTTTGTTTAAAATAATTTCTATAGCTGCATCAATAGGTTTTTTAGTGATTGCATCAAGTACTTTCCCTTTGAAAACAGTTAAAGACTTTTCCTCAACCACAATAGGCTTTGCAACCGCATTATCACTTACTGGTTTTGCAATACTTGCAATCAACTGATCCTGCACATCTGATGTCATTGGCTTATCAGCCCCCCAATAAGTAACTTTATAAATATCTAATCCTCCTTTTCCTCCTGAACGATTAGAGGCAATATAAGCATATCTACCACTAGCTGTAGCGCTATAAAACAAATCATCATAAGGAGTGTTAATTGGGTAACCCAAATTTATTGGCTCTCCCCAATGTCCTAAATCATCAACATAGGAAACAAAAATATCGTACCCGCCAAGGCTATTATGCCCTTGTGATGAAAAATACATAGTTCTCCCATCAGGATGAATATAAACCGAACCTTCCTGGAATTTTGTATTAATCTCATGTCCAGCACTTTGTCCTTTCCCCCAAAGATTTCTCTCTCTATTCATAACACCAGAAAAGTAGATATTTTTATTTCCACTATACCCACCATCCGTAATATAATACACCTTTATATCTGGCGGATCAAAGGAAGCAAAAGTTTCATTTCCATCTGTATTCCCACCTCTTAGCTTCTCTCCCATTTTCCTTGTTGGATAACCCCACTTTAACCCATTTAATTTTGATTCAAAAACATCAGAATTTCCATCCTCTTCCTTAAAGATAAGTAACCTTTGCCCATCATATGAAAGCCCTCCAGCAACATCATTACTTTCTGTATTTAATTCTGAAACAGGCAAAACTTCCGAAAATTTTCTAGCATTTAAATTAGCATAATAAATATCCTGATCATAATTCCCAATTTCACTAGGCTGGTTTTCATTAGGCTGATTAGAAGTAAAAATAAGCAATTCCCCATCTGCACTTAAGCAAGGACTCCACTCATCAAATTCAGTATTTAATGATATGTTATCCACCCACATCCTGTTGGAATTAGCCAATATTTTATTTGCTCCCAAGCAATCCTTCATGTACTTTTTAACAAGCACCTCATAAGCCTCATACACCTTACTTTTAGCAGTAGCTTTAAAGGCTTCAAACTGAACAACAGCACCTGCATAATCACCATTTAATTGCAAAGCCATACCATAGAAAAACAAAAACTCAGAAGGTAAATCCGTACTCAACTCCTTTGCTTTCAGTAAAAAAGTATGCGCCTTTACTTTTTGATTAGTAAACAATAAACTACTTCCTATTTTATAATTCAGTTCTGCATTATTCGGATTAAAACTATGCGCCTTATTATAATTAAAAATTGCTTTACTAAAAATAAGAGTAGCATCCTGCATTGCTAGTATTTCTTCTATCCCACTTTCACGCATCTCATCTGCAATTTCCATACTTGCTTTTGCTAATTTCAAACCTTGTTTATCTTCTTTAAAGCTTGAATTTTTGAAAGCTACATCTTGTGCAAAAACAATGCTTGACACAAACAATAAGCAAATTACTAACCAATCTTTTCTATATCTATTATTCACAATCATTTGCTAAGTATTTTTTTGCCATCATAATTCCCAATTCCTTTGCCTTATTCCAATCTGAACAAGCACCATCTTCATCTCTAGTCATTTGCCTTGAGATACCTCTATTCAAATAAGCTTTTGCATAATTACCATCCAATTCTATTGCCTTATTAAAATCAGCAACTGCTTCCTTGTATTTTTTATGCTGATGCTTAATAACACCGCTATTATTATAAGCAGGAGCATATTTAGCATTTATAAGCAATGCTTTATCAATTAAAATTTTTGCCTTTTCATATTCTTTTTTATCTAACAAAATACTTGCTTTATTATTATAGGCTACTACATAATTTTCATCTTTTGAAATTGCTAAATCATAATAACTCAAAGCCTTATCAATATCACCATTTTTAGCATACACACTTGCCAGATTATTATAAACAAAAGCTAAATCAGAATTTAAAGCAATTGCAGCTAGATAATCCTTAATGGCCTCATCAAATTGCTCTAACTTACGATAGCAACTTCCCCTATCATTTAAAGTATAAGCATTTGTATTAATCACTAAGGATTGCGAAAATAATTGCTCTGCTTTAGTGTAATCCTTGATTAAAAAGGCAATAACACCCAACTGACTAACGGCCTTATATTCTGTATCGCTTAAGGATATAATGCTATTATAGGTTTGTTTTGCTGCATTCATATCAGTATTCATCTGCAAAGCAGCCACCAAATACAAGGGAGAAGTATCTAAAGAATCCAACTCAACTATTTTTAAATAATCAGCAATTGCTAATTCAGGACTTTCACTTTCGTAACATTTTGCTCTACTTAAATAAGCTTCTAAAAAAACAGAATCAACCAGGATAGCAGTTGAAAAATGACTTATTGCTTCAATATAATTCTTGTTTTCTAACAATAACAAACCTTCATTATAAGCATCTCGTGATGCTTTTAAATGCTCATTTTGTTCGTTTATTAGCGCTATAGAATCACTAAATTGACTTTCAATTATACTCAATTGTGTACTATCATTTGTTTGCGAAAAGGCTGAAAACACATGAAAAAATACGCTTAGAAAAAGTAAATATTTTTTATTCATTTGTAAATTTATTAAAGGATAAAACTAACGCTTTTTACAACTAAAAATACAAACATCATTTATATATATATCAACAATTGTTAGTAATTTTTGAATGATTTTACAATATGCAGCAGCAAATATATAAGTTTCAAATTCCTAAAATATACACAAACTTATTATTTAGTAAACATAATTATATAGTCTGATTTACATTAGTTTATAAAATATACATGACACACTGTCATAGCAATTTATTGATTAAAATTAACACTATGATTAAACCAAATTGATTTTGTAGTTTTGCAAAATGAGAATTGACATCATAACCTTATTTCCAGAATTCTTTGCTTCATATTTTGAGTACTCAATTTTAAAACGAGCACAAGAAAATGGCAAAGCAGAAATCAAAATACATAACTTAAGAGACTACTCCACCAACAAACAAAAAAGTGTGGACGACTACCAATTTGGTGGAGGAGCAGGAATGGTAATGTGCATACAACCAATTGACGATTGCATTAGCAAACTAAAGTCAGAAAGAGACTATGACGAAATTATATACCTAAGTCCTGACGGAGAAACACTAAATCAACAAATCTGCAACACCCTATCCACCCACAAAAATTTAATTTTATTGTGCGGGCACTACAAAGGTATTGACCAAAGAGTAAGAGATCACATCATCACCAAAGAAATATCAATTGGCGACTATGTACTAACTGGCGGAGAAGTAGCAGCCGCCATACTTTCTGATGCAGTAATCCGATTAATTCCAGGCGTAATTTCTGACGAAACTTCTGCACTTACTGATTCTTTTCAAGATAATTTACTTGCACCACCCATTTATACCCGTCCATCTAACTACAAAGGAATGAAAGTGCCAGAAGTATTACTGTCTGGAAATGAGAAACTTATAACAGAATGGAGAGAGGAAGAAGCTGTAAAAAGAACAGAAGAAAGAAGGCCTGATTTATTTGAATAAAATTGTTTGTTTCTTAAGATAGTTAAATGAAAAATATCCGTAATATTGCAAACCGATTTCGAAACCTAATATTAGAAAAATGAACATTACTGAAACAATAGCACAAGAACTTACTGCAGGAAAAGAATTACCAAATTTTAAAGCAGGAGATAATATTACAGTTTACTACACAATTAAAGAGGGTGATAAGCAAAGAACTCAGTTTTTTAGAGGAGATGTTATCCAAAGAAAAGGAAGTGGAGCAACTGAAACTTTTACAATTAGAAAAATTTCTCACTCAGTAGGAGTTGAAAGAATTTTCCCTGTTAACTCACCTTTAATTGAAAAGATTGAATTAAACAAGAAAGGTAAAGTTAGAAGAGCAAGAATTTACTACTTAAGAGAATTAACTGGTAAGAAAGCTAGAATTAAAGAAATGAGATAATTTCTTTTACATATACAAGAATAAGGAATCCTGCAATAGCAGGATTTTTTATTGCTTAAAGGTTTGCCCTAGAACTTGATTCACATCAAAATTTTCATAAAAACTAAAAAGAACTAACCTTAATAATTCTGAATTCAGTTCTTCTATTTACTGCTCTACCTTTTTCAGTATCATTATCAGCAATAGGAAATTGCTCACCATAGCCATTAAATAACACCCTGTTTTCAGCTATTCCTACTGATAAAATAAGTTGACGAACAGCCTTTGCTCTATTTTCTGATAAAAGCTGATTAGCTAGCTCATCACCAATATTATCTGTAAAACCATTTATCTCAATAGTTAAATATTTATTAACTTCAAGATAAGAAGCAAACTCTATTAACACCTCACGTACAACAGCATTTATCTGATAAGAATTTGTTTCAAAATAAATATTACTCAAATTAAATGATTTTCCATCCTCCAAAGATTCTAATGCTATGTTCAAGTTTTTAGGGGAAGAAAAGGAAGTATCATTAGCCGAGATATAAGTAGAATTAAAAGCAAATCCTTCTTTTTTTACCGTAATCAACACATCATCATCCTTTGCTAAAGTCAAAGAAGAAACATAAGTTCCTGCCTCTACTTTTACAGTAGTAATTTCATTTGTATTGATGTTTTTTATTTCCAACTCCACATCTTCCAAAGCCTGTCCATTTTCATCCAGCAACTCTCCTTTTAAGAATAGTACTCTTTCAGGCTTAACAGCATCATGCAAAGGAAAAGAATAGATATCCCAACCTCCCACTCCATCCAGTTGATTAGAAGCAAAATAAGCGGTATTTCCATCCGTACTTACAAAAAGTGAAATCTCATCAGCAACCGTATTGATTGGATAACCAATATTTACAGGATTTTGCCAAGACCCTAAACTATCCTTTCGGCTATAAAAAATATCAAAGCCACCAATTGAAGGAAAATTTGTTGAAGCAAAAAACAAGGTTTTCCCATCTGTATGCAAGTAAGGAGATTTTTCATGCTCATTGCTATTAATAGCAGAACCTAAATTTTTAGGATTTGTCCATTTTCCATCCTTCCAATTAATTTCATACAAGTCAATTTTACCATAACCACCACTTCTATCACTTGCAAAAATGATCGTTTTCCCATCAGAAGAAACAGTAGGTTGCGATTCCCAAGAATCTGATTTTGAAATTTCACCAGAAAAGGTTTGTACTTCAGACCATCCATAATCCTCTCTATTCACAAAGTAAATATCACAATTATTATAACCTTTTTTATTTCTGATGCACTTTGTGTAATACAACACTTTATTATCAATTGTGATAGATGCCCCACCCTCATTACTTTCCAGATTAAAAGGATAAGTAAGTGCCTTACCCTCCTCAAATTTACCCTTTACTTTTCTACTAGAAACAAACTCCTCAACACTAGTATTTGTAATTGAACTAAAACTACTTTTATCCGATCTTCTTGTAAAAAAAGAAAGCTCTTGATCAGGAGAAATAATCGGCAAATATTCATCAAACTCTGTAGAAATACCTGTAACAATATTTGGATTAAAAGAAACAGGATTAACAATAATTTCAGACAATACTTTTGCTTTTTCATATAGCATTATTGCATCAGAATAATAAGGATCACCAATTCCTAAAGCAATACTCTTTTTTAAATAAAAATCAGCATTTACATAATCCTTTCTATCAAAAGCTATTTCTCCTAGAAAATAATAGACTTTTGGAAAAATATCAGGACAATCAGCTATTGCATTTAAGCCTTCCGTTTCTGCATTAAAAAAATCGCCTTTACGCCAAAGTATCTCTGATTTCAAAGCACGAAACACTGTAAAATCATTAGTAATAGGCATTTCACCCAAAGCTGCATAAAATGCCTTTTTTTCAATAAGCTTCTCTATTTTTTTCATCATTCTTTTACCCTTTCCTTTTTCAGGAAAACATTCTTGAGCCATTAGTAAATGGCCAAAAAATAATAGAATGATAAAAAAATATCTTTGCAAAGTTTAACTCATTAATTCTTCTTCAGTAACCTCTCTTAACTCACCCTCAGTAGAAGCTACAATAGTTGCCACAGTAGCATCACCCGTTACATTCACAACTGTACGCATCATATCTAATATTCTATCCACCCCAAAGATAAGTGCAAGCCCTTCTGTAGGCACATTAATTGCACCCAAAACAATTACTAGCATTACCATACCCGCACCTGGAACAGCAGCTGCACCAATAGACGCTAAAGTTGCGGTAAGCACAATTGTTAATTGTTGTCCTAAATCCAACTCAATACCAAAAGCTTGAGCAATAAATACTGCTGCTACCGCTTGATACAAAGAAGTTCCATCCATATTGATTGTAGCACCCAAAGGCAACACAAAAGAAGAAACCTCTTCAGAAACCCCTAAATGATCCTCACACCTTTCCATAGTAACGGGCAAAGTTGCCGCACTTGAACTTGTAGAGAAAGCCAACATTTGTGCTGGAGAAATTGCTTTGAAAAAATCCAAATACTTCACTTTTGTAAACATCCTTAAAATTAAAGGATAAACCACAACTACCATCAGTAACAGACCTACAATAACGGTTAGCGAATATTTTCCTAAAGCAATAAACAAAGTGGAACTGGCACCAAAATCGACCACCAGACCTCCTAAAAGCGCAAACACTCCATAAGGTGCTGCCATCATAATTAAATCCACAATTTGGAGGATAATATCGTTTACTCCATCAAAGAAACCTTTTACATAAACTGTTTTTTCACTCGGCAACATAACCATGGAAATACCAAACAGAATAGCAAAGAAGATAACCTGCAACATATTAGAATTGTTACTAGAAGCTGAAAAGATATTAGTTGGAACTATATCTACCACAAACTGAAGAGGACCTGCCTCTTTTACATTTCCTGCAGCAGCAATTTTTTTATCTGCCCCTGATTGAGAATTTTCAGATAACTGAATGGATTCTCTATCAAAATTAGCACCAGGATTTACCATATTTACCAAAAACAAACCAATGGTAACCGAGATAACGGTAGACGCCAAATAAATAGCAATTGTTTTACCTCCAATCCTACTTAGTTTTGAAATATCAGATAAAGATGCCACCCCTTTAATAAGAGATGCAAAAACCAAAGGCACAGCAATTAGCTTTAAGAGGTTTACAAAGATAACTCCCCAAGGTTTTATCCATGCATTGGTAAAGTCCACCCAACCTAATTTGTTTGCGATTAGGCCGTAAACAACACCCAATACCATTCCTATTATAATTTTCCAGTGTAGTGCTAAGTTTTTCATTTAGTTTTAATTTCTAATTTAAAAAGTATGCCCTAGTCCTAAGACTAAACCTCTAGGATTTATGTCATATCCTAATTTAACAGATGAATGAAATATTGTTTGAAATTGTATTCCAAAAAACACATTAAAAGAAGTAATATTCTCATAATCATAAATATAATATTCATTCCCCAAATAATATTGTTCATAATATTTTATATTTGATACGCCTAAAGCTAGCATACCTATCAACTGATGTTTATTTACTCCAAAAATAGACATAGCTGTTCCTATATTAATAATTGCGTAACCTGACGAGGTAATCTTATCAAATGTTAAATTAAGGGAATTGCGAAAAAAATGAGAATACGGTTTCTTTTCTCCTATTGAAATCTCTCCAAAACCATATTTAATATCTGAGAAAAAACCAATATTTTTATTGAGAAAAATTACTACATCAAATCCTAATGGCGCATTAGTTGGAATATAGATATTTGAAAAATTACCAAAATTACCAACTATTCCTATTGAATTTCTTGGGCCATATTCCTGCCCAAAACCAATCATTGGCAGGAAAAGGAATATAAGTAGTAGTTTTTTCATATTTTATATTCTATTCGTTTTACTTCTTAAATAAGCATCCACCAAAGTGAGTGCCATCATACTTTCTACAATAGGCACTGCCCTTGGCACCACACAAGCATCATGCCTCCCTTTTCCTTTAATTTCAACTTTATTTCCTGTTGCATCAATTGTATTTTGATTTTGCATAATAGTAGCTACTGGTTTAAAAGCTACTTCACAATAAATATCATTTCCGTTACTTATTCCTCCTTGTATTCCTCCAGAAAAGTTGGTTTTTGTTTTTCCACTATTATCAACTAATACATCATTCACTTCACTTCCTTTACTAGAGGAAATATCTACTCTACCAAAGCCATATTTAAAACCATGAACTGCATTAATAGACAGCATTCCTTTACCAATATCGGCATGCAGTTTATCAAAAACAGGCTCTCCCCAGCCTACAGAAACGCCAGTTGCTACTACCGAGATTTCTCCTCCAATAGTATCTCCCTCTTTTTTTATTTTTTCAATTTCAGCAATCATTCTTTCAGCATTATTATTATCAGGGCATCTAACAATATTACTATCTATCAAAGATAAATCCATATCGTTATGACATTTATTCATTTTTACACTCCCAACTGCAGAAACATAAGCTTGTACTTCAACTCCAATTTTTGCAAGTATTTGCTGAGCAATAGCTCCAGCCACTACTCTACAAGCAGTTTCACGAGCAGAGGATCTTCCTCCTCCTCTATAATCTCTTATACCATATTTCTGCTGATAAGTAAAATCAGCATGGGACGGGCGAAAAGCATCTTTTACATGGGTATAGTCCTTACTCTTAGCATCCTCATTTTTAATGGTAAAACCAATAGGAGTACCTGTCGTTTTTCCTTCAAAAATTCCAGATAAAAACTGAACTGTATCACTTTCCTTTCTTTGAGTGGTAATCTTGGATTGCCCTGGCTTTCTTCTATCCAACTGTTTTTGAATTTTTTCAAAATCCAACTCCAACCCTGCAGGACAGCCATCAATAACACCACCAATACTGGCACCATGTGATTCGCCAAAAGTAGTCAGTTTAAAAATTTCACCAATTGAATTTCCCATAGCGCAAATATAACATAATTGATTAGAGTGAATTTTGTATTTTCGCACAATCAAAAATAAAACATGAAAACAGTAATCAAGAACATCTCAGAACTCATACAAACAGAAACAACTCCAAGAAAATGGGTTGCAGGAAAAGATATGGCACACATCAGTACTATAAAAGATGCATTTATTGAGGTTGAAGAAGGAATCATTACATCCTTTGGAAGTATGGAAGATTGGAATGGAATTGAGGATTGGAACAATACTGAAATAGTTGATGCTGAGGGCGGAATGGTTTTCCCAACTTATTGCGATAGCCATACTCACCTAGTGTTTGCTGCAAGCCGTGAAGGAGAATTTGTTGACAGAATAAATGGACTTTCCTATGCTGAAATAGCAGAAAGAGGAGGAGGAATCCTAAACTCTGCTGAAAAATTACAAAAAGCAACAGAAGATGAACTTTTTGAAGATGCAATGATTCGCCTAAACGAATTAGTACAAATGGGAACAGGTGCTATTGAAATAAAAAGTGGGTATGGCCTAACTTTGGATGCTGAACTTAAAATGCTAAGAGTAATCAAGCGCTTAAAAGCAGCATCTGATGTAACGATAAAAGCAACTTTCTTAGGTGCACATGCTTTACCCAAAGACTACAAAGACAACAAAGAAGGCTACATGGATTTGGTAATTAATGAAATGTTACCAATAGTAGCAAAAGAAGGATTAGCTGACTATGTAGATATTTTTTGTGAAGAAGGTTACTTTACTGTTGCTGATACTGAACGATTATTAAAAGCAGGCAATGAATTAGGTATTCCTTCCAAAACACATGTCAATCAGTTTAATGCAATTGGAGGTGTTAAAGCTTCAGTAGATTTAGGTGCTTTATCAGTAGATCATTTGGAAGAAATGGCTGATAAAGATTATGAAGCCTTAAAAGGAAGCAACTGCATGCCAACCATTTTACCTTCTTGTTCTTTCTTTTTAGGAATACCTTACGGACCAGCTGTTAAAATGATGGAAGAAGGGTTGCCAGTTGCCTTAGCAACCGATTATAATCCTGGATCTACACCAAGTGGGAATATGAATTTTGTAGCATCCTTAGGTTGTATACAACTAAAAATGACTCCTGAAGAGGTGATAAATGCAACAACAATCAATACTGCTTACGCTATGGGGATTGAAAAAGAATTAGGAAGTATTTGTATCGGTAAAAAAGCAAATCTATTTATCACTAAACCTATTCCAAGCTATGCTTATTTACTTTATAGTTTCGGGCACAATGTAATTAACAGGGTAATGATTGGCGGAAAGTTTCAATAAAAAAAGCCCTACTTTTCAGTAGAGCTTTTCTTAAATATTTAAATAAAGTGTTACTTATTTCTTTTCATGTAATAGTAATGAGTAGTATTTCCATTATTAGGAACTACATTAGCACTTACAAACTCCCAACCTCTCTCGGCAGCAGCATTAGCAGCTTCAGCCATTGAGCTATAATGAATTGATTGATCAATCAATTCCCTTGATTCTTTAGTACTCTCTTTTCCAAAATCTAAAGTAATAATAAAAATTGATTTTAAATTTTGGCGCATATTCCTTTGAATATCCAAAAGTTCCTCTTCTCCCATTCCTTCATTTTCTCTAGACAACCTTTCTTCATTGGAATTAATACGTTTAGAATTTGCAGGATACTCAACCCCCTTAACAACCATATATTCAACGCTAGAATTAGACACTTCTATTTTTTCAATTTTAGCATTCTTATTTTTCTTACTTCTTTTTTGAGCCATGGTCATAAATGGAACCATAGCTACCAACATCATTAATACAATCTTTTTCATTTCTTTTCTTTTTTTAATTAATTACTTGTTTTATTCTCGCAATAATACAAAAAATTATTCTCCTCCTAAAATTATTGGCAAGTCACCATCACCATTACCAATTACAATAACCTTAGCATTTTGTGATTTTGCAATTTCTTGAGTTGCCTCAACCCCTTTCCATTTTAACAATTGCGGAGTAATTGTCTGGTTAACAATTTTCTGAAATTTAGCAATTCCATTTGCTTCAATTTCTTTTCTTTCAGCTTCTTTTCTTGCTTTATCAATCTTAAACTCATACTCTAAAGACTCTTGTTCTTGCTTTAATTTTTGCTCAATTGCAGTCCTTAAAGTTGTAGGTAATGTAACGTCTCTAATTAATATTGCATCCAACCTAAGATATTTAGCTTCAATATTAATTTTTGTTAGCGCATATATCTCATCCTCAATCGCCTCTCTTTTAGTTGAATAAAGCTCTTCTGGAAGATAATTTCCAATCACTTCTCTAGTTACAGATCTAATCTCTGGCTTTATAATGCTCTCTAAAAAATTCTTACCAATACCATCATGCAAGTAACCAATACTATCAGCAACTGGTTGGTATCTAAAAGATAAATCAATCTTAATTGAAAGTCCGTTTTTTGACAATACTTCCATTTTCTCAAAAGTATCTTTTAACTTAACATCATATACAAACATATCGTTCCATGGTGCAATTACATGCATTCCTTGTCCATATACTACTTCTTTTTCTAATCCTCCGCCAAATTTTTTAAATAATACTCCTTTTTCTCCTGATTCGATTGTAACAAACATACTTGAGCCAAACATGACTATAAATATTAGCCCTACAATACCCATTACCATTGCCTTAGGCAATCCTTGATTTTCCATAATTTTTGTTTTTAGTTAATTAATTGTTGTTTAAGTTTCTCTTCATCCATCTTGCGTTTTTGCAATACATTTATATAGTTATACGCTTTTTTATCGCCTAATTTTTGTGCCTTTTTCGCCCACTCTATTGCAGTATCTAAGCTTCCCTTTAATTCACTAGCTAATGCCATATTAAAAGCTGCTCTTGCTGAAATCTTTACATCTACATCATCAGTAAGTGGCATCCAAATCTCAATAGCAGTATCCCAATCACCTCTTTTTACATATTGTTTTGCATTTTTAAGCTCTTCATGCTTACCAATATAGTAAGTTCTATTTACCTTAACCCACATAGGAGAAATGCGAAAACCATATTGTTCTCCTGCATAAATTCCTGACCTTTTAATTGCCATTCTTTTTGAAGGTAAATTTAACTGAGCCAATTCAGGAGAATCCCCCCAGGCTTTAAACTCTTTTATTTCAGTAAATTTATTTTCGTCAATAATTAGTTTTTTATGTACATCATATATCCTCCAACCAGATTCTACACTCATAATAAGTGTTGCTGGATAACGCAATTCTTTTACTTTTATTCCTTTTATTTTTCGTGTTCTAGCAACTGGCGCACCAACAATTGTTCTTGAATCAGAATCGAATGTTTCCAACACTAACAAAGCATCTCCATCATAAGAACCACAAATACTTTTTACTTCATTCCAAGCTAAAGGAATAGGAAAAGCAGCTGTACCTGTACCCTTCAATTCAATTCCGCCAACATTTTTAGGTGTAAATCGCTCAGAACTACCCAACATACTAATAAGTCCGTCAACACAATACTCTGCTCCTTTTCTATCCACTCCAATACCTTCTCCACTAATCAAACCCTCAACAATATTTCCAGCCAAATTATCTTTAGATGGCCGTGATCTATTTACCACAACTACATTTTGTATATCCTGTGCAATAGTAATGTCAGCAGGCCTTTGCACATTTACTAATACTTGTGAAGTAGTACAAGAACTTAATCCTAGAACTACTGCTACTCCAAAAATAAATTGCTTTATCATATTAAACTAATCCGTTATATTTTCTTAAGAACCATTCCAAAGAAATGAGGGCTAGCAAACTTAATAAAATCCAAGGAATATTAATGATTCCTTTTAATTTTTCTTCTGTACTAATTCGCTTGTAATTATTTTTACTTTGAGTTATAACAGTTGCAATTTCATCTACTTGATTAGGGTAAAATAATTCACCTCCACTATTACTTGCTAATTGATATAATAAATGATGATTTGCTACAGTATGTAATTGCTCTAATTGAATGGATTTTACATCAAAAACACCAGTTTTTTTCATTTCAGTTCCTTTTACTTTAGCTAAAAAAGTATATTTCCCAACAGCAAGCACACCTGCATTTAAACTATATTTTTCTGCTGATTTAGAAAACTCATATTCAAACTTCTCTCCAAGTTCATTCTTTATTACTAACGCTATTTCTTTATTCGTTACTAATTCATAACTCTCATTATACAAAGAAGCATCAAAATAAATTGAGGAATTTTCAGCAACCTGTTTTTTATAATTTACCCTAAATTTACTTTTATCCTCAGCAATAACAAGGTACTGAGTTAGTTTAGAAAATAATTCATCAAAAGCAATATTATTTTTAGCATTTGATAAATCGTTTAATTTCCATTTCCAAAACCCTTCAGCTGTTACAATAGCTATTTTCCTATCACTTTGTTCATCCAATATTAAAATAGGATTATTTGTTTTTTTTCCATGAATTTCCTGCCACAACACCACCTCTGCACCAATTTTAACAGTGTGCTTTCCAAATGGAGAATAAAGCGGAGGTGCTACATCAATAAGGTTCAATAATTCATTTGAAAAGGTAAATTTGGAAAAACTTTCATTCTTTACAGCAGTAACCTCTTCCAATCCACCCTTTTTTCTGAAATTAAAAGAGGAAGTAAACTCCTTATAAATATCCTGTTGTATATTAAAAATAAGCAGTGGTACTTTTGATTTTTTCAAAGTACTTATTGTAGTGGATTTTTCTTTAACACCAAAGAGAACAACTAATTGATACTGCTCAACATTTTCATTAAAATCAGCAAGAGTTTCCTGTTGCAAAGCATAATTTTTATTTTTACTAATAGCACTTATATAAGCCGCTACATCAGGATGAGCGCCTTGGGTTAATACTAATATTTTATAGCGAGAATCAATAACATCAACATAGGCAGTATAGCTATTGTTCTTTGTGTTTTTTTCATCAGAAAAAGGGGAAATACTAATAGAGTAATGCTGCAAACCTACAGTTTCTGCAAGCAAATTTACTTTTATATTTTGGTATTCAGCATCAGCTGTAATAGCAACCTTTTCAGTGTGTATTTTATTCCCGTTATTCCAAATATTAAGTTGCAAGTTTTTGCCTTTACACCTCTGAGCAGCAATAGTTATTTCCAAAGGAAAAGTATTGCCTAAAAAAGCAATTTCATTTTGTTTTACTTTATTGATACTTACATCTTTATTCAAAGCAGTATCTCCTTGTGCAATCGTATAAATTGGGTAATTAAGCAAATCGCCATAAAGCGGATTATTCCCCCTATTATACAAGCCATCAGTAGCCAATACCAAGGCAGCAATATGCTGATTAGCAAAGCGACTATTTATATCCTGAAATAGATTACTATAATTGGTAAGCAGTCCGTTATTTTCAGCAGAAAAACCTTGAGCAACTTCATTAGAAAACGAAAACTGATGCACCTGAAAATCAGTAAGCTGATTACTTATATCAGATAAAAAATGAAAGGAAGAAGTATCAGAAATTGATACTGAAATATCCTGTGCTAAAATAACAATGGGCTTATGAGTCGTATTGTGTAATGATTTTACAATAGGATTGAGCAATAAAGCAGCCAAAAAACCAACAAATAAAGTACGAATAGAAAAAAGGGAAACCCTTAATATTCCAGAAGAAATCAAACTTTCTTTTCGATATAAAAAATAAGCATACCCTAAGCCTAATAAAAGGCAAGAAACACTATACAGTACTGGAAAACTGGTGCTTACCCCCATCAATCTAGGTAAGCATACCTCCACAAACATGAAGAACTTGCCCTGTAACATAGGCTGACATATCAGACGCTAAAAACAAAGTTGCATTTGCAATATCTTCAGTAGTTCCCCCTCTTTTTAAAGGAATAGTATTTCTCCATTCTTGCACTTGTTCTTCCCCTAAAGCTTCAGTCATTTCAGTTTCAATAAAACCAGGAGCTATAGAATTACACCTGATATTACGAGAACCTAACTCCAAAGCTGTTGATTTTGTAAAACCATTAATAGCCGCTTTGGATGCTGAGTAATTGGCCTGACCAGCATTACCTTTTACACCAACTACTGAACTCATATTAATAATAGAACCTTTTCTTTGCTTTAACATTGGACGCAAAACTGCTTTTGTCATGTTAAAAACTGATTTCATATTAATATCCATTACGCTATCAAAATCATTTTCCGACATACGCATAAGCAATCCATCTTTGGTAATTCCTGCATTATTAACCAATACATCAATTGATCCGAACTCCTCAAGTACATCAGCTGCTAACTGTTGTGCTGCCTCAAAATCAGAAGCATCCGATTTATATCCCTTTGCTTTACAACCATTTGCTGAAAGCTCTGCTTCCAAAGCTTTGGCTTTTTCATCAGATGAACGATAAGTAAATGCAATATTTGCACCTTGTTTTGCAAACACCTCAGCAATTCCTTTTCCTATCCCCCTACTAGCGCCTGTAATAATTACAGTCTTTCCTTCTAATAATTTCATAATTTAGTTTTAAAAATCAAAGATAGGAAAAGGGATTATGTTTTAGCATAAAAATCTGTTAACTATTGTTACACCTATGCAAAGGACAGCATTTTGGAGACTTGCAAATAAAAAAGCCACTCAATTGAGTGGCTTTTTTATTTTTCAAGATTATGAAACTATTGTTATTCAATAATAATTTGCTTAGTCAATCTCCCTTCTACTGTACTCAAATTAAGGTAATATATTCCTTTTGCAATTTGTGATACATCTAAATTTGTTGAAACATTAAATTGTTTAGTCGTAACTATTTTACCAGTAATATCAACTAACTCTAAGATTGTCAACTCATTGCTATGAGCCTCAATAGTTAAATTATAAGTAGCTGGAATAGGGTAAATATTAAAGGAATTTAAAGAAAGTTGAGGGATACTACTCACAACAGGAACCGTTTGGAATGAAGCGCCCTGAACAACATCAAAGGAATCAACAGTAACAGCAGCTACTAAATAAGTAATAGCAGTATCGTTTGTAATCCACTTATATGTAATTTCCTGTTCATTATTTGCCGAACCTGATAATATTGGAATTGCAGAAAACGGAATATTATTAAACCACATACCCATATTAGTTATAGTATCTGAGCAATAAATATTTAAAACTGATGAAATTTCTTTCACTTCTTTTAATCTTAAAACATCATACGACCCTAAAGGAGTAGTAATAGTACCGGAAGCTGTAACTGAAAACTCTGAAGCATTTGTAACTTGAATAAGAGCTGTATCCGCTCTATTTGCTAAATTATTTGTTAAAGCAGCAACATTTGCAGCTGGCAAAGCAACAGAAAGTAAAGGTCCAACTATCACCTCTTCAACAATAACAACAGGACCATCAGTAGTTGATAGGTTATATGTTAAGGGTAGTGGTAAAAATAAAGCAGGAACATCAAATATTGTATCATTAAAACCATGCACATATACTCCAGAACTACTTACATCAAAATAACTAATAGTTCCATCCACATTCAAACATAAGTTTGCATTAGGATATGAGCTTTCATAAGCAGTGCCTACTGGAGAAACATACAATTCTGTATCAACAGACGAAACTTGTAAAGAAGAAAAATCCCAAGCTTGATTAATCCCTGAGCTTCCAATTATTATTGATGCAGAAGGATTATCGTCATAAACCATGTAAACAACATCACCAACCTCAACAATATCAGCATCTGTTACTGTAATTTGTGCTAACGCATTCATTGAAATAAATGCCAAAGCAATTGTGAATAATTTTGTTTTACTCATTTTAATTGTATTCGTGAACATGTTATGTTTCATAATTTTTATTTTATTATTAATTTAATTGTTTCTGTTTTACTTTCAGATTCTACCACAATGTAGAACATCCCTTTCCCAAAGTCATTTTTTGAAATATTCAACTCACTTTCAACTGCTAGCTCACCAAACACTTGCCTACCTAATATATTGTAAATTGAAACATCTGATTTTGAAGATAAAGTCAATATAGCATCAAGTGATGTAGGGTTAGGACATAAAGACACACTCATCATCATCTTATCATTTAAACCTGTACTTCCATCAATAAACAAATCATATTCCACAGCAGCAAAAGAAGGTAAATCAACTGCCATACCAGCAAAAATTGTAGTTCCAAGAATAGGATCAGTAATTGGTGGGATTTGCGCATTAATTACCATATTAACAGGAACAGGGAAATTTCCAGTTTGAGAAGGAGTCCCACTAACCAAAATACAACCATCAATCCCTGAAGGATATTCACAACTAGTTTGATCACAAGCATAAGAAAGTCCATTTGGCAAACCAGAAACATCAAAGCTTACATGATTTACATCCAAAGCCATTACCGTACTAACACCTGCTAAATTCATAGCTGCAATAACAGCTGTAGGTAAAAGCAAAGAAACATCCATTGTAGTATCTTCCAACACAACTAAAGTAAGCGTTTGAGAGTAGGAGTTACCAAGCATCCCATCATCCATCCCTACAAAAGGCACACCAGGAATAGCCAACTCAGGAGGATAAATACCAGAAATACCTAATGCAGTAAATATAAAGTTTGGGGAACATTGGGCTTTTACATTAGTAACAAATGCCATTGAAATTGCTAAAACTAGTAGTACTCTCTTCATAATCTTTGTTTAAAATACGCTACAAAGTTATGATAATTTAAATAACTCGAAAATTTAGGAATCACTAATCTTATGCGCTCAATTTATGTCAGACCTAATTAAATTTAATACTTTTAAGTAATAGTAAAAAAAACAGAATAAAACAATTACTGCATATTAATTACTAATACTCCACCCTAGTATGATGGATGTTAACCAACTTCTTTTTAAAGAGTTTTTTCAATTGGGTAATTTCCTTTAAAGTAATATCTGCATTTACAAACTGATCTTCTTCAATTTGCTTATTAATTACCTTTTCTATCAAACTATCAATATTCACAGCAGTTGGATTTTTTAAACTTCTAGCAGATGCCTCAGCCGAATCTGCCATCATAAGGATAGCCGTTTCCTTAGAATAAGGTTTCGGACCAGGATAAGTAAAAGCTTTTACATCAACTTCTTCCTCAGGGAAATTAGCAATGAATTGCTTATAAAAATACTGTACAGTAGTTGTTCCATGGTGCGTACGGATAAAATCAACCAACTCATCAGGTAAGTGATTTTCCTTTGCAATCTCTATTCCATCTAGTACATGGTTGATAATTATTTCAGCACTTTCGTCAAATTCAATTTCATCATGAGGATTTAAATTACTACTTTGGTTTTCAATAAAATACATAGGATTTTTTAATTTCCCCACATCATGATATATCGCTCCTGCCCTAGCTAATAAGGCATTAGCACCTATTTCCAAAGCACCCATTTCAGCCAGATTAGCTACCTGTAAGCTATGCTGAAAAGTACCCGGAGCCTCTTCAGAAAGCCGTCTTAATAAAGGACTATTCGTATCAGTAAGTTCTAAAAGGGAAACATCAGAAACCAAAGAGAATATTTTTTCAAAAAGGAAAATAGTAGGGTAAGCCAAAAAAGTTAACGCCCCACTAATTACTAATTGCAACAGCACCCAAGGTTCCAACCCCACAAATGACCCATCATGCGTTATAGAAAGAGAAATATAGATAACCAAATACACTGAAATTACCTTTAATGCAGATATAAAAAGTTGTGATCGTTTATACATTTTAAGCACAGTAAGTATTGATACTATCCCTGCAATCAATTGCAAAAACACAAATTCAAATCCATTCGGCACAATAAAACCTATAATCAAAATGGCAGTTAAGTGTGTGAATAACGCAATTCTAGTATCAAAAAATGCTTTTAATATTATAGGTGCAATACAAAAAGGAACAACATAAATAAGATTAGAATTAAAAGTTAATACTACTGATGAAATAACTACCATAAGTAAAATAATACTTAGTATCATACTTATCTTAGTTGTATTATTCAATACCTCTACCCGATATTGTTTTATAAAAAGAAACAAAATTAATAGTGATAAAGCAACCAAAATAATCTGCCCTAATAACACCAAGTAATAGGCTAGTAAATTCCATTCCTTACCTTCAAATTGTTGTTTTAAGGAAAGTAATTTTTGGTATCGTTCGGCAGTAACTAGTTCCCCTTTATTTACAATAACCTGCCCTGCTACAATCAGTCCTTGAGTGCTATTGATATTTTCTAAGTCACTCTGCAACAGAGCTTCACTTGCTAGTTTATCGTAAGTAATATTGTGTTCTAAAGAAGAAAGTAAAATGGGAACTAAAAAATTATATTCATCATCTGTAAGGTTATTAAGTAAATTAATTTCATTAGCTGCTGAAGTAATACTATGGTAATTATCAACTTGTCCTTTTTCTGCAATAGTTCCTTTTTTCAACAATACATCTAATTCCTTTTTATATTCAAAATCACCATGTAATTGTACAATACCTTTTTTATATATTGCGTGCAATTTATCATACCCGAAAATCGCAAGATTATTCTTTCTTGTACTATTATCTATCTTTTTCTGCTTAAAAAGATTAAAAAAAGTGAATTTATCGTCCTTTTTTACATTTTTATCTTTAGCCCATTTTTCTTCAAACTGATTAATATAATCTTCTGCCTTTAATTCAAAAACAGCAGTATTATAATTAAAGATTGGCGTATGTTCTGCTATAACAATTGCTTGTTCACTTTTTATTTCATCTACCGATTTTAGGATTGAAAAATCAAAAGGTGCGATAATAGTTTCGTGCATCCATGGCTTTCCTTTTGTAAATTCATACTTAAATTTTGCTTGTCTAGGAAAAACATAAACAATAATTGCTAGAGTTAAAAGGAATAAAAAGATGCGAAACAATTGCTCATGATTGTCTCTTATTTTAATAAGTATATTTTTCATAGATGTATTAATATCAGTAGCGAAAATAAGTATAATTTACATAAATTCGCACCAAATTTAATATCATAAAAAAAACAAATAATGAGAGAAGTAGTAATTGTATCAGCAGTGCGTACCCCAATGGGAAGTTTTGGAGGATGTTTATCATCAGTTTCAGCTACAAAATTAGGAGCAACAGCTATTAAAGGAGCTATGGAAAAGGCAGGAATTGACCCAACTATCGTAAATGAAGTGTACATGGGAAATGTATTACAAGCTAATTTAGGACAAGCTCCTGCTAGGCAAGCGGCCATGTTTGCAGGTTTACCGCAAGATGTACCATGTACTACTATCAATAAAGTATGTTCTTCAGGAATGAAAGCTATTATGTTGGCCGCACAATCTATTAAATGTGGTGATAATGATGTTGTTATTGCTGGTGGAATGGAAAATATGTCAAGCGTTCCTCATTATTTTGCAAAAGGAAGAACAGGCCAGAAATTAGGAGACATGAAATTAGTTGACGGACTTGTAAAGGATGGATTAACTGATGTTTATAATAAAGTTCACATGGGAGTTTGTGCTGAAAAATGCGCTACTGAAATGAACTTCACAAGAGAAGAACAAGATGCTTTTGCTATTGAATCTTATAACAGAAGTACAAACTCATGGAAAGACGGGAAGTTTGCTGATGAAATTGTTCCTGTAGAAGTTCCACAAAGAAGAGGAGATGCTTTAGTAATTACTGAAGATGAAGAATACAAAAATGTAAGAATGGAAAAAATTCCAACTTTACGCCCAGTATTTGACAAAGAAGGAACAGTAACTGCAGCTAATGCTTCTACCTTAAATGATGGTGCTTCTGTATTAATTTTGATGAGTGCTGAAAAAGCAGCAGAATTAAACTTAACTCCATTAGCTAAAATTGTAAGTTATGCTGATGCAGCACATGAGCCGGAATGGTTTACTACTGCACCAGCAAAAGCATTACCAATTGCTTTAAGGAAAGCAGGATTAGCGACAACTGATGTTGATTACTTTGAATTAAATGAAGCATTTTCAGTAGTTGGTTTAGCTAACATGAAAATATTAGACTTAGATGCAAGTAAAGTAAATGTAAATGGTGGAGCAGTTTCTATCGGTCATCCACTAGGTAGCTCAGGGTCAAGAATTATTGTAACGCTTATTAATGTATTAAAACAAAATGGTGGTAAAGTTGGTGCTGCAGGAATCTGTAATGGTGGTGGTGGCGCTTCCGCAATGGTTATTGAACTAATATAATGCAATACGGAATTTCCAATCTATCAATCGTTCCTATGCGGAATGAAGCTGCTGACCAAGCAGAAATGGTAAACCAAATTCTTTTTGGTGAACATTTTAAAGTGTTAGAAGTACGCAAAAAATGGAGTAAAATTCGCCTTTCACATGATAAATATGAAGGGTGGATTTGCAACAAACAATGGATAGAAATTCCTGAAGAAGATTACAAGCAATTAGATAAAGATGTATCCACTATTACTACTGATATCTTGGACATCATCACAAAAGAACATCATCAGCCAATAGTTATAGGAAGTATTTTACCTTTTTATAAAAGCGGACACGCACTTCTCAACAATGAAATGTACCAGTTTGATGGGCTTACTACTCCTGGTTTCGTAAAAAAAGAAAAGCTAGTGGAAAATGCATTAATGTATTTAAATGCTCCTTATTTATGGGGTGGTCGTTCTCCATTAGGAATTGATTGTTCTGGCTTTTCACAAATGGTATACCGTCTGCAAGGAGTTGACTTACCAAGAGATGCATACCAACAAGCAAAAGTAGGAACAACCCTAAGTTTTGTAGAGGAGAGTGAGCCTGGCGATTTGGCCTTTTTTGATAATAATGAAGGGAAAATTACACATGTAGGAATTATTTTGGAGGACAACCATATAATTCATGCTTCAGGGAAAGTTAGGATTGATAGAATTGATCAGCAAGGAATTTTCAATACTGAATTAGGAAGTCATACTCATAAATTACGATTGATAAAAAGCATTTGTTAAGATGCAAAATATCCCTTTAGCCGAACGAATACGCCCCAGAAAACTAGCAGAAGTAATTGGGCAAAAACACTTAATTGGAGAAAAAGGAACGCTTAAAACTGCAATAAAAAACAAGCTCATCCCCTCCATGATATTATGGGGTCCACCTGGAGTTGGGAAAACTACTTTATCCAACTTAATTGCACAAGAATTAGATCGCCCGTTCTATACTTTATCGGCCATAAACTCTGGAGTAAAAGATGTGCGAGAAGTAATTCATAAAGCATCATCTTTAGGTTTATTTGGAAAAAATATCCCTATCCTATTTATTGATGAAATACATAGGTTTAGTAAAGCCCAGCAAGACTCGTTATTAGGAGCAGTTGAAAAAGGAGTAATTACGCTAATTGGAGCAACTACCGAAAACCCTTCCTTTGAAGTAATCTCTGCCCTACTTTCTCGCTCGCAAGTATATGTATTGGAATCTTTATCCAAAGATGATTTACAAAAATTACTAGAGAGAGCAATTTGCAAAGATGAAGTATTGAGCAAATTAAATATCACCTTAAAAGAAACTGAATCCTTGATGCAAATTTCAGGAGGAGATGCTCGGAAATTATTGAATATTTTGGAATTAGTTGTAAGTTCAGTAGACGAAAAAGAAATAATTATCACTAATGATTTGGTGGTAGAAAAGGCACAACAAAATATAGTCCGGTATGATAAAGATGGCGAACAGCATTATGATATTATTTCTGCCTTCATCAAATCAATAAGAGGAAGCGACCCAAATGCTGCCGTATATTGGCTTGCCCGTATGATTG
>Ga0233426_10000691_pt1 | contig 34556 bp, 28 predicted proteins | sample SI_118_April2016_6_FD_179875 | JGI IMG/M metagenome (GOLD analysis project Ga0233426, IMG submission 179875) | Seawater microbial communities from Saanich Inlet, British Columbia, Canada - SI_118_April2016_10_MG | ecosystem: Environmental > Aquatic > Marine > Inlet | place: Canada: British... | reverse complement strand
AGACGGTGGGTTTAACAAGGGCAGCGAGATAACTGTCAGCGGCACTTACACTCTGACAACTGCGAATGAGGAAGGCGAACCCGTTGTTTCCCAAGAGGCGTTTTCCTCCAAGACAACGCTCGACATGACGCTGGCAGCGGAACCTGCGTACATGCCTGTTAGTGATAGTTTGCTGGAGGACACAAAGAACATCTGGATTGAGATGGAGAGCGATGGCGATAGTCATAAAGCCTTGTGGCACTTCAAGCACAGCATCTCGGTAAGCGATTTGAAAGTCAGTGTGACGGTGAGCAACGATGTTGTGCCACAGATACCGCCCTCACCTAGCGAGGCTCGTTCACGCTAATGGCAGTCCCCACTTCCAACATTACGCTGCTCTCTATCCAGCAGGAGTTTGGAGGTGCTGCGGCTAATCGTGCGCTGAAGAATTATTACGGTGCGGCTGATGGTGTCCCTGCCTCTGGCGCGATTAAGTTAAAGGACTTTGCGGGTAAGTCTGCTGACATCGTGGGTTCTCAGTTATTTGAGTCCTCTGGGACTTTTACGGTTCCTGCGGGTGTAACAAAGGTTCATGTGTGTTGCGTAGGCGGCGGTGGGCGAGGCGCACCTGTGGTAGACGTAGCCAGAGGCGGTGGCGCTGGTGGTGCGTGTGCTTACAAGAATAATATTGCCGTTACACCGGGGCAGCAGATAACGGTTAATGTCACAGTCGAGGGGGATGTGGGCTTGGAGGTTGGGACATACTTTAAAAATACCGCAACCTGCAACGCTAGAACAGGTCTTCAGACTGCCGCAAGCCTCGGTGCAGCTAACGCCGGGGACGCTGCCTTTCGTGGTGGTATGGGCGGCACTGGTGGCGCGATGAAGTACGTTGCCTATTACACGTTCCCCTACACTATGGCTGGTGGAGGTGGCGGTGCGGCATCTATGGTGTCCAATGGTGCTCGCGGGGGTAACAGCGTAAATCCCGGCACTGGCATAAATACCTTCCCACCCCAACAGGGGGGTGATGGGCTTACAGCTAGTAGGGCTGGTGGCGGTGGTGGTGCTGCGGGAATGTATTACTTCATAGACGGTGGTAGTGTTAAGAATCCTGCGTACCTTCCCGTACCAACCGTTGGAGCAACTATGGGCGGCTTTTCTAGTAGCAGGGGCGGTGGCGTGGGTGTTGACTACGCTGGCCCCACAGGTACTGCTGGTATAGGTTCCAAGACAGCGGGTGCGCCGATTTCCAGTAACAATCAGACAGTCACAGAACCCACAAAAGGGGGCAATGGCTCTAACGGTGCATATGGCAAGGGTGGTGGTGCGGGGACTAATCCCGGCACTGGCGTGACAAACGTCTACAAGGGTACAGATGGTGCGGTCAATGTGAAATGGGGAAATACAAATACGTTCCCTTGGTTGGGTTAACGGAGAAAAATGATGCGAGTTTTATTGTTGGTGGTTTTCTTAACGGGTTGCGCGGGCCAGGCGAGAACGGATTATTACCTTGCCATTGCAGAAGCGGCGAAAGCCCAGAGTGCAACCCAGCAAGCTAAGTATGCAGCATTGGCAAATATGGCTCGGAGCAACGGTGGCGACTCAAGCGCAGCGGTTGCGGCGGTCATGGCGCTGGCACTGACGCGAGAGCAGACTCTACAGCCTCAGTACATTGAAGATGAAGCCCTGTCGTATACCAGAGCATTGGCCGCTCCAGTGGCAGGGATAGCGGCACTGTGGATACAGGCCGACAGTAACAAGAGCATTGCAGATTCTCAGGCACAGACCAGTAGGATAAGCATTGCGGCTAATAGAGACATCCAGACCAATTCTGCACGTTTAAACGCATCGACCATCAACGCAGTGGCAACGCGAGGCAATGCGGGTACAACGCAAGCACTTGGTATTGTTGAAACGTCATTGGGGCTTGTTAGCGATGTAGCTGCTGGTGGGTTTAGTGTGATTGAAAATGTGACGCTAGATACTAATGAATTAATTAACGATTTGTCGGTTTCGTTACAACCGATAGTCCAGCCCGTTGTGGAGGTTGTTCCAGTGGTTGAGATAACTCCTATAGTGGAGATCACGCCTACAGTGGAGATCACGCCGATCATAGAGGATGACGATGAACTTAGACTCGGGCCGGGAGACCCCATCTAGATGCAACCGATGCAACGAAGTAAAGGGTCAGCAAATATATACGCATGGGCAATCGGGCTACTGGTGTGCGGAATGTTATCCGCTTGTGTTTCCTACCCCATGCCCGAAGACGAAGAAGAAGATTCAAGGATGACAATCATCGCGTGTTTTTTCGCGCGCTGTGAAAATGATTTATCGGAGGGCCGCGATGGAGCCGCCGATTGATAACGAACCCTATGACTGGGATTGGTAGTACAACTAACGAAAGGTGAAAGCCATGATTGACCAAGCGAAAAATGTCCTTGCCCCAGCAACTATCGTCCCCGGACATATGGCTGATGCGGACAGACCTTTAACAACGGAACTGGCAGACGTTGCATATAGTGCGATTCCTGCTGGAGGTAATGGCGAGGTAGGTAGGGATTCTACGGGCGCGGTTGCTCTGCCCAATGGTGTTGTTGATATTTCAACGCCGCCTTATTCAGAGCCAGAGCCAGAGCCAGAGGTGTTAGTGAAAAAGACAAAGACAAAGACAAAGGCTGACTAGGCATGGCAAAAGCAAAACCCAAGCAGGTCACGATCCGTACCAAAATTGAAACGCCAGGCGAAACGGCGGATCAAAAAGAGGTTCTGGATTACCTGCGTCTTCTTGAGCGTGTAGCAGCGTACAAGGAGGCGCAGAGTGATTTGCTGCGTTTTGCAAAATTGATGATGCCGCATCCGGACGATCCGGATGATCCAAACAAGTCACAGTACATGGTGGCAAAGCACCATGAGGTTATGGCGTATGCGTTGGATAAGGTTGATAAGGGTGAATACCCAAGGCTGATTGTAACGATGCCGCCGAGGCATGGGAAAAGTCAGCTGGTTAGTAAAATATTTCTCGCCTGGCTAATGGGTCGCAATCCGTATGAGTCAGTAGCGTTTGCAACATACAACGAGGATTTTGCGGGTGACTTTGGCCGAGAGGTCAGAAACATGATTCAGTCGCCAGCATTCGGCTCAATATTTCCTGAGTTTGAATTGCGCAAAGGATCGGCTAGTGCGGGTCGCTTGGTGAGTAAGGAAGGTGGTACAGCGGTGTTTGTGGGTCGAGGCGGATCGTTGACCGGCCGAGGATTTCACAAGGGTGTCATTGATGATCCGTTTAAGGATTCCGATGAGGCTGAGTCGAACACGATTAGAGATAAGGCGTGGGAGTGGTTTACCAAGGTATTTATGACGCGGCAAATGTCTGTTGGTGCGTCTGTGATTATCACGTTAACTCGCTGGCATGAGGACGATATTGTTGGTCGGCTGACGGACCCGCAGAATCCTCATTACGATGAGGAAGAAGCGAAGAAGTGGAAGATTATTAATTTTCCGTTTTTCGCGCTGGAGAACGATCCGTTAAAACGTAAGCCAGGCGAAGTGTTGTGGCCGGAGCGATTCAGTGAGGAATTTGGTGAGGCCCAGCGGCGGTTGAATCCGAGGGGTTTTGAGGCTCTGTATCAGCAGCGGCCCTCGCCGGAAGAAGGCACCTATTTCAGGAAGGCATGGTTTCAATACTATGACGATCCGCCTAAGAACGATGATATGCGTATTTATGCAGCATCCGATCACGCGGTAGCGACAGGGGAGCGGAACGATAAGACCGCTATGGTTGTCGCGGGGGTGGATAAGAATGGCGATATTTATATTTTAGATTGTGTCTGGGAGCGAATAGATGCCCAGCAGCAAGTTGAAAAGATGATTGGCCTGATGCGCAAGTGGAAGCCCCAGTATTGGTGGGCGGAGAAACAGCACATGGGTCAGGCGCTAGGTCCGTTTCTGCGCAAGCGGAAGATGGAAGAAGGTGTAAACACAGTGATCGAGGAGGTTCACGCCTCCAAGGACAAAGAAACGCGGGCCAGATCGTTGCAGGGTCTTATGGCGGATCGCAGGGTCTGGTGGCCTCGCAGGAGCTGGTGGAGGCTTGCGGCCGAGGACGAGATATTAAAATTCCCGCATGGGACGTTTGATGATTTCGTGGACGCGGCAAGTTGGCTTGGAATGAAGGTTCAGCAAATGTACGCAGCTCATATCATCAAGCCCGAAAAAGAAATTACGCGGCACACTTGGGGCTGGTTTAAAGAAGAAGTGAAGCATCAGGAAAAGATGGCTAAACAAGAAATAGGAAGCGGGTGGTAGTTATGTATGTAAAGGCAGCAGATTTAGAAACACCGGAAGCCCGCCAGGCGTTGTGCGAAAGTATGCAGGGTAAAGTCCGGCAAGCTAAAAAGCATTTCAAAACAGATTTTGACCAGATGCTGGAAGATATGGAAATGGCCATGACTGGCCGGACCCGTAACTGGAAAAAGTCGTGTTATACGGTGAACATTACGCAGCGATTTGTGCGTCAGAAAGTGGCGGCGCTCTATGCGAAGAACCCAAGGGCGATTGCCAAGCGCAAACACCGGATGGTTTACAAGATGTGGGATGGCGATTCGCAGTCCATCCAGATGGCACAGGCGCAAATCCAGATGGCGCAGGAAGCTAAAATGCCCCTGCCGGAAGAAGCGATGGCCCTGATGCAAGATATTCAAGAGGGTAACGCCAAGAGCCGGATGATGGACCGGGTTGGAGAGTCGATGGAAAAGCTCTATCGCTACTACACAGACGAGCAACAGCCTAGCTTCAAGGCACAAATGAAGAAATGTGTTCGTTCGGCGGTTCAAACTTCTGTTGGTTACATCAAGATAGGTTTTCAGCGAGAAATGGACCTGTCTCCTGATAACCGGGCCAAGATTCAGGATTTTGCTACGCGCCTGGCGCATATCGAGCGGCTGCAAGGTGATTTGGAGAATGATGAAAATTCTGTAACGCCGGATAGTGCGGAGGCCGAGGAGCTAAAGCTGGCGATGGCGCAGATGGAGCAGGAAAAGGAAATCATTCTGCGCGAGGGTTTGGTGTTTGATTTTCCAAGTTCAACAAGCATCATCCCCGATCCGCGCTGTACTTGTCTTACTGGATGGATGGGTGCTGACTGGTTGACCGAAGAACTGTTTATGACTCCAAATGAGATTAAAGAGTTTTTCAATATTGATATAGGCATGGAAGGGAACCAAACGTACAACCAGTATTCGACTACTGGTGATGAGTACAACAGGAACCCCCGTAATGACTTAGCGGATGAGCAGTCAAATATGGCCTGTGTGTGGGTTTTCTATCACAAGCCTAGTGGCCTGAAATACACAATGGTCGATGGGTATCGTGATTTTCTTGAGGAACCAGAGGCTCCTGATGTTACGTTAGAGCGATTCTTTCCGGTATACGCGCTGTGTTACAACCAGCTTGAGCATTCTAAGAAGCTGTTCCCGCCCTCTGACGTTCGTCTAATGGCCGATCAGCAGATGGAGATGAACCGTACTCGCGAGTCCATGCGTGAGCATAGGATGGCTAACAGGCCCGGCTATGCGACTCCACGCGGCTCTATGAGCATTGAGGACAAAGCAAACCTTGGTAGCCACCCATCGAATGCCGTTATTGAGATTGACGGTCTTGTTCCGGGCCAAAAGGTTGCGGATATGTTGCAAGCTCTACCAAAGATCGGAGTGGACCCAAACCTGTATGACACAAGCCAGTTGATGAATGATGTGTTTCTGGCGGTAGGCGCTAACGAGTCTACGTTTGGAACTACCTCTGGGGCTACTGCTACCGAATCCAGTATTGCGGAGGCGAACCGTACCGGTGCGCTAGAGGCGGAAATAGACGAGTTAAATGATTTCCTCACAGATATAGCCAGAGATGCTGGTCAGGTGATGCTGGCGGAACTATCCAAAGAGACTGTGCGTGAGTTGATCGGCCAAGGAGCTATTTGGCCAGATATGTCACAGGAAAACATTCAGAAGGAAATTTATCTTGATGTGGTTGCCGGTAGTAACGGTAGGCCGAATCGGGCGCAGCGCCAGCAAGCACTCCAGCAGTTGGTTCCTTTCCTGATTCAGGTGCCAGGCGTATCTCCTGAGTGGCTGGCCAAGCTGCTCATCGAGGCCGTGGATGATTCTATAGACCTGTCGGAGGCGATTGCCGGGAATCTGCCCTCGATAATGACGATGAATAATCAAACGCAAGCAACCGGAGCAGAGCAAGACCCGAATGCGCAGGGTGGTGCGGGCGCTAACAATGCCGCGCAACCAGCGGAGCCGAGTCAGGGTGCTGGGCCGCAGGGTAATCGTGATCGCCAGGCGATGGCTGCTGTATGACCCCTAACGAGCTATGGGATTGGATGGATGAGAATCCTGAGTGGCTGACCAGTCGGGAGATTTGGGTGGCCACTACTTTTAATGAATTAACCTTTCATAAGCTCCGCCGCAGAATTCAGAGTCTCAAAGAAAAGGGCCGGGTCATGCGTAGGGTAAAGCATGAATCCTATAAGCCGGGTAAAACATCAAAATACGCATGGAGCTACAAAGGCCCGGTGTATGAATATAGGCGTGTCGCTTGTGTGGACATGTAGACTTAATAGTCTTAGACTATCAACAGATTATAAGAGGACGTAAATATGTCAGAAATGGCAGAGGAGCTGGAATCGTCTACCAGCCCCGATTCTCAGGACGTTAACGAGCCATCGTCCAGCTCAGACGTAGAGCAGACTATGGAGGATGCAATTCTCTCTGTTGTCGGTAGTCCGGTTGAGGACGAAGACTTTTCAGAGCAAGAATACGATCCTTCTAATGAAGCTCCCGATCCGTCACCGGAAAGTGTGGAGCAGACTGGCGAATTAAATGATGAGCCGCCTGTTGCAGAAGTGGATGAGGACGAAGCCTTCATCCAGATGATGCGTGACAATGAAGTTCCTCTGGGTAAAATCGAGCGTTTTCAAGAGCTTATCCATGAGCGGAAGCAGTTGCGTACCGAAAACAGTGAACTGATTGGGGTTAGAGATAACCTATCCAACATTGAAGCTCACGCCAAGCAAGCGGGTCTAAGTCAAGACCAGATTGTAAATTGGTTTTCAATGCCGGTAATGCTGGCAACGGAACCCGAAAAGGCGCAGCAGCTCCTCGCGGAGTTCATGTCGGATATGTCTCAACGCACCGGACATACTCTGAATTCGGATTTGCAGCAGAAAGTTGACGATGGCTATATGGATGAGGAATCAGCGAGAGAGCTGTCCAAGTCCAGAGCTGATTTAGAGCGACAGCAACGCCAGGCGGAAGCCGAGGCAGAGCAACGCAGAGTTAATGAATCAGCGCACCAGCAGCAGAATATCGTTAACGCGGTGAATGCTTTCCAGCAAAGCGTTCAATCTAGCGACCCAGACTACTCCCCAGAGAAACATGAGTTCGTCAAACGGGAGTTAACTGCCTTGGTGGCAGCCGGTGGTATGCCGGAATCAACCGAGGAGGCCGTGGCATTGGCTAAAGCAGCGCACCAAAATGTCTCAGAGAGACTATCCGCGTTCAAGCCAACACCAAGACCGACCAGAACACTCTCAGGGCGAGGTAATAACCGTCCAGCAGCGGCTAATCCGGGGTCAATGTTTGAAGCAATCTCCGGCGCACTGGGCAACGTATCTGAGGATTAAATATCATGGCTTTTACAACGGGCGAATTATCCAGCATTGCAAATGCTGCGTTAGATTTTCATTTCAAGGGGCAACCCTTGCCACAATCCATCCAAGACAAGCCTCTATTGAAGTTAATGGAAGCGGGTCGTAAGAACTTCCCCGGCGGCAAAGGCGACATTACTCGTCCTGTCAAAGGTAAGTACGAGTTTGAAGGTGGCCAGGCGACTAACCCCGGTGATCTGAGCGGTTACACCCATGACGATACCGTTGCGTATGGCAACATCGCCGGGATCGAGCGCGCTAAGTTCCCTTGGCGTGAGGTTCACACTGGTTGGAACTGCACTCTGACTGAGCTGAAAATTGACGGTATTACCGTTGTTGATTCAGCGATGGGCAAAGGGACCAGCAATCACAGTAAGCGTGAAGTGACTGCGATCACTAACATCATGCAGGACAAGATCGAAACATTTTCGGAGATTATCTCCAAGCAGATGAACGATATGCTCTGGGGTGATGGCACCACCGATCCTCTGGGTTTCTTGGGCGTTCAGTATTTTGTGACTGATACTCCCGCTGTTGGCGTTACTGGCGGTCTTGATCGCGCGACAATGCCTTGGTGGAGAAACCGTTACAAGTCAATAGCGACTGCCTCTGAGCAAATCCCAGAAGTCTTCCATAGCGAGTGGCGACAGCTGCGCCGCTTTGGTGGCAAGCCAAACCTAGTTTTGGCTGGATCAGACTTCCTTGATGCGCTGATTGTGCAGCTCCGTGAAAAGGGCTACTACACAGACCGAGGCTGGAAGCAGTCTAATGCGACTGACATTAGCATCGCTGATGTAAGTTACAACGGAATTACTTTCCAGTATGACCCAACAATGGACGATCTAGGGTTTGAGAAGCGTTGCTACGTTCTTGATACGCGCAGACTGTATATGTATGCGATGGATCAGGAGTGGGGCAAGGATCACAATCCCGCGCGGCCACATGACATTTACGCGATCTTCAAAGCAAAGACCTATACCGGTCAAATGTGCGCAGATCAGCTTAACTGTCACGGCCTTTACGAAATCGCATAAGCGATTAGATTGTCTTAGTTGGAACCATTGCGGGGGCGGCAACGCCCCTGCTTTTCAATTAAGAGAGAGAATCTATGCACACAATTAATTGCCTTGTAGCTATCGGTGGTGATCTGCAAAACAAGCATCCCCGGTCCAAAGTAACTGTACCAGAGCTGGTATTGCTCCGAGCGATACATGGCGAGGCCGCAGTTCAGAATATTGAGGTTACTGGAAATCCCCGCATTAATCAGCTGGATGAAAGGGAGCGCCTTATGCGCCATTACCCTAAGCACCAGAAGCTGGTAAATGACATTTGGCGAGATAGTGGCGGTGAGTTTCCAAAAGACGTGCGTAGGCTGAATTTGAATTCTGCTTTGTTCGCCCCAGCTGCAACGGCCCAACATGACATGGCCGATCAGCTTGAAGATGAACAGGTAGCAAAGACAAGAAAGGTCAGAACCCCAAAGGTAGAGCCAGAGTCTGATGATGATGGTGATGAAGACCTAGAGGTTGGGGCCGCCCTGTGAGGAAGACCCATGCGCGGTGTACGTTTAGACGATCTGGTAGAGCAGTTACGGGCTGAAGTCGGTCACTCTACCAATCCGGCTGTATCTATAAATGGCCGGGATTATCTCGTTCAAGTCCTAAAGCGGACGCAAGAGCGGCTATGGGAAGAATACGATTGGCCTTGGTTCAAGGTCAGTCGTGATCTGCTAATCGAGAAAGGCCAGCGGTACTATTCAGTACCTAACGATCTGGCTTACGAAAGAATCATTGATGTAAGTTTTAAGTATGGCAGCGCCTGGCACTGTCTTTCGCACGGCATTGATGAGCGCCAATACTCCACATATGACTCTGACCGCGATGCAAGATCGTGGCCCTTGGTTGCTTGGGACGTTGCAGAAGATACCGGTGTTGTTGATGATATTGGTCTTATCGAGTTGTGGCCGGTCCCATCGCGATCATCTAACAATAACGATGGCCAGGTGCGTCTTACTGGTTTCCGCAAACTCAAGCAATTCAAAGACGGTAACGACAAGTGTGAGCTGGATGGCACTTTGATCGTCCTTATGGCGGCATCAGAAATACAGGCCCGCCAGAACCAGTCTGACGCAGCATTAAAGCTCCAGCAAGCTACAGCCCTCCTGTCCCGGTTACAGAATCAGAATAGTAACAAAGATAAGTTCACAAGCTTTTCAATGGGCTGCGATGATGATGTAAATGGCTTTAGGCCGCGTGAAGTCACAAGTGTTACCAGCCTTGGCGGCGGTGGCGGTAGTGGCGGTGGCGGAGATTGTGGCGATTATGTTCCTTTAGGTGGCACTGAGTTAAGTTCGCCAATTACAGGAGAGCTGCGTTTTTCAACTGATGGCACAAAAGATTGGAAGCTGACACAAATCTCTAACCTTTTTGGTGGCAACGCCATTACGTTTGCAGCAACAGGCGCAAGCTCTGGAATGTATGTTGCGACCATTGATGTAGATGGCAATCAAAGCAATTTCGCCTTTGAGCCTGACGGAGACTTTACAGTCCCCAGAACATTAACTGCCGCAGGGGTCGTTGCTACTGAAGGGGGTCTGGGTGCAGTAAACCTGAACCCTGTAGGTCGATCGTTAGAAGTCGGTGACTTTGGGATTATCGTGCCATCCGAGTATGACGCAGACAAAGTAGTCGTAGAGGATGAAGAAGGTGATGTACAGATAACACGAACCCTATCTGCCGAGGGGTTGTTTGCCACTGGGGGGGGCGTAGGTGCGGCTAACTTGCCAACCAAAGGTAAGCTGCTTGAGGTCGGTGATTACGGAATCATCACGCAGTCGGCCTTCTCTGCCGATGATCTAACGGGCGGCGGTGGCGATGGCCCGCTACCTGTAGGCAGTGTCAAAGATACTCTGGTCTGTGCAGGGAATGATCTTTGGGTAGCCACCAGCCTGATGCAAGTAGACGAGGCCGATACGAAGGTCACGGTAAACGGTGAGATTGTTGCAGACGGAATTATTTCCACGGCAGGTATCGGCTCTATGGTCTTTACAGACACAGGGCGCAATATTGAGGTCGGGCCATTTGGCATTCTCCAGCAGTCAACTTTTGATGCTGCCGATATTATCACCAAGGATGAAGATGGCGATGTGGTGATACCAAGGACGCTATCTGCTGCGGGATTGTTTGCCACTAGCGGCGGGGTAGGTGCGGCTAACCTCACACCAGCAGGCCAGGCGTTACAGGTCGGCGCATTTGGAATTATCGAGCCAGCATCATATGCGGCAAACAAGGTGGTATTTGAAGATGCAGACGGTGACGTACAGATAGAGCGCACCCTGACTGCTGCTGGACTGTTTGCTACAGACGGTGGAGTGGGTGCGGCTAACCTAACGGATAATGGCCGATTGTTAGAAGTCGGTAATTTCGGGATTGTAACTCAATCATCTAAAACAACAGGAGATTTTGTTCCCACTAGCAGAACAATCTCGACAACAGGCGCAAACTCAGGTTTGAGTGGTGGCGGTAATCTTTCACAGAACCGCAGTCTTTCCGTTGATGACACGGTACTGCGTACCAGCGGCAACCAGACCACATCAGGTAGCTTAACCGCTGCGGGATATGCTGCCGTAGGCGGTAGCTTTGGTTCTACTTTGTTTGCGAACAAGGGTCGATTGCTACAGGTAGGCGACTTGGGGATTATCGAACAGGCTACTGTAACGGCGGCTGACCTTGATGGTGTTCCCACTAGCAGAACAATCTCATCAGGCACTGGCTTGAGTGGCGGTGGCAACCTTTCAGCTAACCGCACACTCAGCGTGGATAGCACGGTACTGCGTACCAACGTCGGCGACCAGACCACATCAGGGGCGCTTACAGCGACAGGGTTTGCCGCTACTACGGGTAGTTTCGGCTCCGTCCAGTTCACCACGAAAGGTCGCTTGTTGCAGGTTGGTGATCTTGGAATCATCGAACAGGCCACAGTAAGCGCGTCTGATATTGGCGGCGTTCCTACGAGTAGAACACTCACAGCGGGTGATGGTCTGTCCGGTGGTGGCAACCTGACAGCTAACCGCAGTTTCGCTGTGGATAGTTCGGTAGTTCGCACTTCACGCAGCGTAGCCACAGGTGATGGTTTGAGTGGTGGCGGCAATCTCTCCGCTAATCGCACTCTCACTGTAGACAGTACCGTAATCCGCACCAGCGGTACACAGACCTTTACTGGCACAAAGACGTTCAGCCAGACTACTGAGTTCCAAAAGAACATCACCAACAGTGGTATGCAAGCGGGTGCTGGGCCTACGCTCGTCAACGCATTTAGTGTTATTGGATACTCCTCATCTGATAGGCGCTTGAAGAAAGACATTGTGGATGGCGTGATGGGTATTGAAACCATTATGCAGATGCGTCCTGTGGAGTTCACATGGAACGATAAGACCATGATGCCGGGGATGAAGGACATAGGTTTTATTGCCCAAGAGCAGCAGGAGATTTCAGAACACCTTGTCTCTGACACGATGGAGTGGCTGACGCTTAGGAGTGACAACCTGAATCCAATTCTAGTGAAGGCGCTCCAGCAGCAGCAGGAAGTTATTGAAAACCTAACGGCTCGCATAGAGCAGCTTGAAGCAGCTGGAATTGCCTAATGGCTTATTACCTCGTTAAAGATTTCGTCCACGGTTTAGATACCCGCAGGATGATTGAAACCACCGAGCCGGGATCATTGATTCGCGGCAGGAACATGGTGATTACTCGCGGGGGTGAAATCGAAAAAAGGAAGTCTTTCAATAAAATTCGTAGTCTTCCTGAACAGTCATTCGGCTTATTTGTTGAGGCTATTGCTGAGTACATACCTGAGTCAGACGATCCATCTATTTCGCAAACCCCAATACAGGGCGGCACCTACCATGTGTTTGGTAGTACGCCTGGCGTTGGCACTGCTCCGGGGGTGGCGTATCACTTAGCGCGTCACCATGTAATGGTTCCTCCACAAAACGAGGAAGACCCGCCTACATGGGAGCCTGATGATGATCCAATGGTTTTTGTCAGGGCTGTGCGCTATTTCCAAAACAAGCTATTTCTGGTTGCTCAGTTTCAAAGTGGCAGCGTTCAGTGTTTCTACGGCGAGGAAGGTCCGAACGTAGACAATTTAGAAATGGTTCTGGTGCAGGAAGCAGGGCCGATTATAGATATAAACACAGACAATCCTGACGAAGACCCAGTACCAGAGCCGGATATTTATCCAGTAGGTGGTGGTCGATCATTCGCGGAAACCCGGCTTGTTAAATCGACAGAAGACGCGGAAGGCCAGTCAGACACTAGAGTCAAGGCCATTATGGCGGTCCGAGCGTATGGCGGGACTGGGGAATTCCAAGAGATATTCACGCACGTTATTTACAGGGAAGACCTGACTGCCGATCCGGTACAAGAGCTTATTCTGCTGCCTACCGATACACCAGCAATGGCGACCAAGAAAATAGCTGATGCTATAAACGCATTTAGTCCGCCAACCGGGAGTTCTAATTTTCACGCGAAGTCAGATAGAGGAAAGATATTCATCGCATTTGCAGAGCCAGGCGCAGGGTTCAATGGTTTTCAGCTTTCGGTGGGTTCCGACAACGATGGCCTGTGGAATGTGATACCTAATCCGGCATCATTTGGTGGCGGCGTAACTCGCGGAGGGGAGCGGCCAGAAAATCCTGATGGTGGCCAGCCACAAAGATTGGTTAAGGCTCTGCCAGACAATGACGCATGGACCCCCGGAATAAACGCGCTCCAGTATAAAAACAAAATGTATACAGTGGGCGGGTATAACGGAATGCTCCGGTCCAGCGCGATAGGCAACCCGGCAGAATGGGCGCCAGAATCTGATGGTGCGTGGTACAGGGACCATTCAACCGAGGGTGGCAGGAACGCAGCCAACCTCACCTCATTGGGCGTATTCCAGAGCAGCTTGGCGGTATTCGCCTCCAAGGCTATATATATCTGGGACGTTTATAGTGACCCGGATCGCAACAGCCTACGAAGCGTTCTGCATAATACTGGGACATACGCGCCCAAATCAGTTGTTGAATTTGGCAACACAGATATTTTTTACCTTGACCAGACTGGCATCAGGTCGGTTCAGTCGCGGGAGTTATCAGGAGAGGGATTTGCCAGCGATGTAGGCAACCCTGTAGACGATTTGGTGCGGGACGCAATTACTGACATTGGGTTTCTATTGGAGTTCACAGATGGCGTTATAGAGCCTTCTGATGGGCGCTTCATTTTGTCGATGGGCAATAAAATGTTTGTCTTTAGTTTTTACGCAAACACAAAGATTGCCGCATGGTCTATCTGGGACGTTCCGTTTTTCTGCGAAGACTTGGTTACTGACTCTGCTCGCATGTACTGTCGGGATCGCAGAAATCTTTATGTCTACGGGAAGTATCCTGTCGAGGGAGCAGCAGACGATTACGATTCTGATATGGAGGTAGAGGTTCAAATACCGTATCTGTCAGCCGGTAAGCCAGCCACACAGAAAAACTTTGTGGGCGTTGATGTGGCGTTGCTAAATAGCTGGGAATTAGAAATGGGTCTGGATTATTCTGATGAAGATTTATTGGAGAAAGTAGCTACGTCTATTGGCGGGACTACCTACCGCCAGCAGCGTGTATTCCTGCAAGGATACGGTACTCATGTGAGTTTCCGGTTGAAGCACAAAGGCGATGGCCCTGCAAAGATCGGAAATCTGGCTTTCCATTACACAGATGGGGAGCAGCCGGGTTGAACCTTGTACATGCGTCAATGCTGGGTTTTGACCAGTGTATTTCATGTGCAATGGATATTGCTCTGAGTCAGCCGGACTGGCATGGGCGCAGCCTCAAGTCTTTTGAGTCTTGGGTTGTTAATCCGGCAATACATGAGCAGATGGCGTTTGGTTTACAGGGCGTTGAGCCAGTAGCTTTCTGCACATGGGCCATGCTCGATGAGGATGGAATAGCTCATTACCTTGCTGGCGAGTGGCTAGAAATGGATCAGTGGGATAGCGGTGTTGCGTTATGGTGTGTGGACATGGTGGCAAAACCGGGTTCGGGTGCAGAGTTCGCCAGGCGTATGCGTAAATCGAAACATATAACCGGGATGCCAGTATTTTGGTATCGGACGAAAAGAGAGAAGATCGGTTCAATGCCGGTTAGGAGGCATTAATGGGTAGTGGTAGCGGAAGCGACAGATACGCGCGAGAGCAAGCGGAGCTTGAGAAGGCGCGGCGAGCGAAGATCGAGAAAGGGACAACTGATGTTCGGAATCTTTTTGCCGCAGAGTTTGGCGAGGATTTCTACAAAAAAATCTCTAGCGACTATAACTCCTATTATCAACCGCAGCTTGAGAAAAAGCAGCTGGACGCGAATAAGGCGTTAGGTGCGGCCCTCAATGATTCAGGTCAGGGTGGTGGTATCTACCGGAGAACAGCCGATGGCTTTGGAACATATAACGATGCGCAGGGTCAGTCTACACAGCGCAGCTCTACTGGCGTGGACAAGTTTGCTGACTTAGAAGAACAGATGAATATTCAGCGATCTGACCTTGCTGATCGGGCTACCAGTGCCGCAGAGCAAAAGCGATCTGAGGTACAGAATGCGCAGGAGTCGGTGATTCTCCAGCTTCAGTCTACGGCAGATAGTACGGGCGCGATGGCAGATGCGGCATCGAGAATAAACTATGTTGGCACTCCGGCACCTTATGAGCCTCTGGGCCAGCTGTTTACTGATGCGACATTTGGTTTAGCGACACAGGCCGATCTGGAGCGCCGGGGCCAATCGAAGTACAACACCGGGCTGTTCCCTCAAAATAACTCCGGATCATCCGGCACAACGATTAGTTAGGAGTAAACAAATGGCCATCCCAGTTTGGATACCTATAGCTCTCGCGGCAGCATCAATGGCCGCGAATCAGCAGTCGCAAAAAAAGAAAGATAAGGCCGCCAGTTCCGCCCAGCGTAGAAACATGGATGCGAACAAGAGGGAAGCCGATCAAAACGAGGCAAGGGCCGCTGCGACTAAAGCCCTGTATGAGGATAGTTCGGGCCAGATAGAGAGCAAGGGTCAGGAGCTGGGTGATATATTTAAGCAAGCCCAGAGGTATGAGGCTGATGTGGGTGGCCAGGCGAATACCGCTGCTACTGCAAATAATAAGTCTACGGATGCTGTTATTAATTCCGGAGGGTCCAGTTATTCAGATCGGCGGCAGCAGGGTGCCAAGCGTTATTCCCAGCAGATGGCTGATGCGATGGGTAACATGCGTTCAGTCGGTCAGGTTATGGGCGCTCAAGGTCGCCAGGCGCAGATCAATCAGAACGATATACGCAAGGGCAACATGAATATGCGGGGTAATAACAATATTCTGCAAGCTGATTTGATGGCCGCTCAAGAAAAGGGTAAGGGCTGGGGTACAGCTGCTGATCTATTATCTATGGCCTCGATGGTTACTGGTACGGCTGCGCTGGCTGCCCCTGCTAATGCGGGCGCACAGGCCGGTGCAGCAGCCAATGCCTCTACTTTGCCCGGTAGTCTTAATCCAACAGCGGTTGATGTAGGAGGACTCACGGAAATAGCGAATCTGTCCGCCACGATGAACCAGCCAGTGATGGCGGCTCCAGCTGCTTTGGGCGGAAACACACCTTGGTGGCAAGCTATGCTGGCCGGTCTTAAATCGAAACCTACTCCTCCAATCGGATACGGGCCTTAATTATGTCTACTATACAAAAACCCGGATACGGTGCTTACGCTGCTGCTCCCGGCAGAAACAGTACCTTTTTCAACAACCCTTATATGGGCCAGATAGCGAACAATCTATCTTCCGCCATTTACGGGAACCCGCAGGACGAGCTGGTGCGTGAGCGTATCTTGACTGCACAGGCAGATCGGGCGCGCGTGAAGGAGCAGGATGAGATTGCTGCGAATAAAACAGAACGCGAGTCACAGGCTATGACTGGTTTAGCTGCGGCTATGCCGGGCATGTACAGAGAGGATGGTTCGATTGACCCAGAATTGTGGTCCAACTATGTCTCAGAGAATGATCTAGCTAGTATATTCACCACAGAGCAGATGATTGAATTAATGCCTAGAAACGCAAGTTACTATCGAAGAAAAGCGGAAGGCACTGACGATCTCAATAACAAAAAAGACCTTGCAAGTTTTGAGGGTGATATTAAGTTGGATTACTTGGGTGCAGAATATGGCCACAAAGGCCAATTGTCAGACAGAGAAGCCGGACATGATATAGACCTCGCAAACTTGAATGGCACGTTAGATCAAGACCTTGCAAAACTTAACAATAAATATGACATGCTTGGTAGTGTGTTTGGTGACCTAACAAGCAGGGGCGGAAAAAACTCGGCATTGAATGCAGAGCTTGCGGATATACTTGATATGGATGAATTTGGTAATTACTCGCTGTTCACAAGTGACGGTCTTGAACATGGATCAGCAGCCGCAGCAACACATGCGAAACGGAAATTGGGCATAGATATTGATGCTCAAGAGGTACTTAGGATAACTGAATTAATTGAAGGGAGTTTAGGCGTAAGGCCCGGTGACGAGGGGTATACTGGGGTATTTACGGACGCAATGGACCTTTACGCTAAACCGGAATACGGCGGTGATTCATCAAAAGTTCTGGCAGAGCTTGCGAGAAGATGGAAGATTCAGCCGTGGAAAAAGGGGATTATCTCGGACACACTACCATCAGCGACAAGGATACCGTCCGACTTAACAGCAACGCCACCACCAACAACGCGAACAACGCGACCAAACCGTGACCCCGCTGGAATAAGATAATAGAGTAAAAAATAATGAGCTTACAGGCGCTTAGAGAGAAATATCCAGAGTACAGCGATCTTTCGGATAAAGAACTAGCCGATGGTTTTTACAATAATCATTACTCCGATATGGATCGCGGTGAATATGATCGCCGTATGGGCTATCAGCCCGAAGCAGCGCCTGTAATTGATCTTCCCGATGAGCGCATTGCCGATCCAGTTCCTGAACCACCTAGAGTTGAGATTCCGGATCAGAAGATTGCAAGCGCACCTACTGTGCCATCACCTGTGCCTGTACCAGCAGAGCCAGAACAGCCCGGTCTGTATGATCGCCTGGCGAGCGCACTGTATGAAAGCACTGGCAAACCGCTTCAACGCGGGTGGAATCGTGCAGAACAGGCGCTTGATATTGCTACTGGCGACATAGAAGGCATCGCAGAGAATACAAAGGATTTGAACGCGTTAGGTCAGTCTGAGGATTTATATCAACTGCAAAGAAAACTTGGTCCACATGCAGGACTGCTTGAAACAGCCGCAGGATTCGCCACAAGCCCCGGTGCTTTGTGGGATTTAACAATGGAATCTTTGGCCCCATCCCTTGGCGGGGTAGCGGCAAGTGCGATTGGTCGCGCAGGAGGAGGGCTTATAACAGGTTCGCCCATTGGCGCGGCATTGGGCGGTGCTGCTGGTGCTGGTGCTGCGGAAGGAGCAACGGAATATTATTTAGTCATAGCGGAGGAAATGGCGGAATCCGGCTACGATATGACTGACCCTCGCAGTATACGCTTGGCGTTCTCTGATCGTAGCTTTATGGAGAAAGCGAAGGAACGGGCGCTAAAGCGTGGCATTGGTATTGGTTTATTCGGTATGTTTTCGGCAGGAATTGCTGGCAATCTGGCCGATCCAGTGACAAGAGTAGCCAGCAAAGTGGACGATGTGGCTGACGCATCGACTTTAGGAAAGTTAGCTGGCGGCAGCGCAGAGATTGCTGTGCAGGGCGCATCTGGCAGTGCTGGTGAGGCAACTGCTCAAGCTCTGGCTGGCGATGAGTATGATCCGTTCAGCATTGTTGCAGAAGGATTTGGAGAGGTAGTGCCAGGCGCGGTAGAGTCTGGAATCGGTTATGCGTCAAACAAGGTAGACTGGGAAAAAAATCAGCTCAAGGTAAGTGACCTATTTCCTGAATCAGCTCCAGAATCAGCTCCAGAATCGTCTGTTCCCAGTGACCAACAAATGGTCCCAGTCGGGCAGCCCGGTGATGATGATTTCTTGCTTGAAGGCCCAGATACAGGCGTTGTAACTCCTGATGTAAACGGCGATAATGGGCCTTCTGGTCCTCCGCCTCCAATGGGTTCAGCTCCGTTTCAATCGGAGGGCCAAAACGAGCCGCCTGTCTCTCCTTCTGGGGAACAGGCGGTTCAACCTATTTCCGGCGTTCCCGCCACAGTTTCAGGTTCCGACAGGTCCAAGGTATCCACAGCTAAAGGCCGTGAGGTTGATACTCAATGGCGTATTGTCGAGGCTTCCTCACTAACTACCAGCGATCAGGAAGACTACGATCCTGCGCTCCAGCCCCGCGACAGAGGCAATCGCGCGGCATCCACTGCGCAGATTAACGACATTCAAAACAATCTTGACCCGGCCCGGCTGGGTGCTTCTCCAGAGGCTGACCGTGGAGCGCCTATAGTCGGCCCTGATGGCATGGTTGAGTCAGGCAATGGCAGAGTCGCGGCAATCCGTGGAGCCTATGAGGCGGACGGTGCGGACGGATACAGGACATGGTTGAGCGAAACCACTGAGCAGGAGGTTGATGATTTCGATCAGCCTGTATTGGTTCGGGTGCGAGATACCGAAATGACCCCGGAGGATCGCCAAGCGTTCGCCATCGAGGCCAATGAATCTGCCACTGGGTCGTTCTCCGCCACAGAGCAAGCTAATACAGATGCCGCCCGGATCGACACAGCCACCTTATCTCTGCTCCAGCCAGAAGACATAACCGGAGTTAATAACCGAGAGTTTATAGGCCGCTTCCTGCAAAACATGAATCCCGCAGAACGGGCTGAATTCATGCAGGACGATGGCACACTGTCTGCGCCTGGCGTTAATCGTATTCAAGCGGCGGTTCTGGCCGTGGCCTACGGGGACAAAGATAACCGCACATCGAACGCTACGTTATCTAGGATGCTGGAAAGCACAGACAATAACGTGAAGTCTATTACTGGCGCGATGCTCGATGTGGCACCTCAGTTTGCTCAGATCAGAGAGGATACAGCTGCTGGCCGGGTTGATGCAGAGTGGGATATATCAGCAAAACTCGTTGAGGCGGTAGAAACGGTTAGCCAGATCAGGAGCAATGGCCGTTCGGTTCAAGAGTTTATAGATCAGGATGGGCTTTTCGGGGATAAAGACCCAATAGTCGATGAGCTAATTCGGGCATTTTATAATGATGATTTAAGTCGCGCTGCTGGCCGCAAGTCGATAGCAGATGCGCTCAAGTTTTACGCCGAGGCGGCAATATCGTCTGGGCAAGCCATTGATATGTTCAATGAAACAGGTGATCCCAAGGGGGTTCTAAGTGAAGGTCGGCAACGGGCGCAAGGGCAAGAAATCCAAGAAAAACCGGAAGCGCAAGATAACACTGGCGGAGCTGAGAGTCCTGCGCCGGATGCAGGAGTCAATGGCGAAGTCAGCCCAACAGAACAAAGACCCGGCGATGGCGAAGAAAGCGGCGGACCTGTTGCAGCGACTGGACAACGATTACCTGTTGAAGGAACACCAGCAAGCGATACCGAAGGGCGGACCGAAACCGAAACCGAAGTAGACCCGGTAAAGCAGTTAGAAGAATTCCATGAGGGTTTCGAGGAAAAGACTGCCACCATCGATGGCCGAGAGTATGAGGCCCGGCACGTTATAGAGGATCGCGGCACGTTTCAGCGGTACTTTGTTGACGGCCAACCGATCGAAAATTTTGGCGACCATATAAACGAGCTGGCGATCGAGTTGAAGTCTCCAAACCTCGATGTACACTATGCTGAAGAAAATCACGAAAAGAAAATCCCCAAAGACAAACAGGCCGAAGTCGAGGCGGTAGCTAAGGATTTTGCGACCGCTCGCCTGGCGGAGCTGCGCAAAGACCCAAGGCACACTTGGACGATAGCTGATCTGGCGAAAAATGCCCAAGAAGCGCTGGACCATCCCAGCATTAGTGACTGGCTATATCAGGCTGGCTCTATGCTCGACTTGAATGTCCTTGATGCGGGAAACTACATGAACAAGGTCAACGGCCGTCCTGTTCAGTCTTACTACACCGGCACAGCACTATACGTCCCAACTGAGGACGGCACTTACTACAAGCTGGCCGGGAAACCTTTGCTGAGAATGTATGCTGGATGGGCGGAAACCCAGCCTGTGACAACCGAAACCGAAACCGAAGCCGAAGCAGACCCAGTAGAGCAGTCTGAGCTGCCTTCTGATTTGCCGGTTAAAAAGGTGTTAGACCAGCTGGTAAAGAAGGCGACACAAGATCGTGAGAAAACAGATGGAAAAACAGGAAGCAGCCCGGTAGTAGAGTATCTGGGCAGTGATATTCAGGCAGAGTCTAGCGTTACTGAAAAGGGGGCCAAGCGGACCCGGTTCCTGCTGGACGGTAAAGCTATTAGCAGGAAAAAGCTGGAGGAGTATTTAGATGAAGTACGAGGACAAGAACCTGAAAGCGTTGAGGGAGAAGCAGAAGGGACAAGTAAAAACCCTGCCGATAAAGAAGAAGGTGAAAGCTCCGGGCAGGAACAAGAGCTTCCGGCCTCTATAGAAAATCCAGAAGCTCATCGCCAGGCGCGCGCCAATCTAAAGGAGGCTAATAAGGAAGCTGAGAAGCTGAGAGGAACCCTCATCGAGGAGCGATTAGCGGAAGTCTTGTGGAATTTTGAGTATTCGCTAGACGGACTGGAATATGGTTGGATAGAGGTTTCGATAGACCGATCTGATGCCGCTTATCTGTTTGAGTATTACGGTGATGCAGAAGGGTTTTACGAGAAGATGAATGATTTTCTTCTTGAGATACCAGAGTACGTTGCCCGCGAAGAAGGTCGGGATCACGATGAAACCTACTGGAAGCGTTTCGGACCTAGAGATGACAATAATAAGTTTGAGTTTCAAGAGCAGCCCAAAGGTACGATGTATGAGGAGTTCCAAGATGAGAATATTCCTGTCGAGTATCGGAAAACAACTAACTGGGAGGTAGAGCTGTTCAGCAACGATCAGGTAACTCTGACGATGCACAAAAGAAACAAAGTAGACGTTGTGAGTTATGACGAGGCAACTGAGATTGTCGAAGGCTGGAAAAGCCATGCGAAAAACCAGATTCTGGATGAGAGCGGAATTGATGGCGAATTAAACAAGAAAAAATCGGTTATCTTCCTGTTTGAGGAATCAGGGGTAGCGCGTGAGCCTTGGATTGAAGCTGGCTTTACCGTCTATGCTTGGGACGCTAAAAACGGAGTGGACATATCAGACATTGACGTTGATGTGTTGTATGGCAAACTTGAAAACGAAGATCATGTTTACGGGGTATTCGCTTTCCCACCGTGTACTGTTTTATCCAGCTCATCTAATGCCCGTAGTTTCCCCGCTGCTGATGCTGATGGGCGAACAGAGGCGGCGAAGCAGCTGGTATTTGATACGTTAGATATAATAGAAAAAACCCGCCCTGCGGTATGGTTCATCGAAAACCCTCGCGGATCGCGGATCGGTCAGTCTATGGGTCCAACTCCACGCAACCCGGATCAAGAAGCGTGGAGCGTGACCGGCCTTGGTAAGCCCGCACTGAACTACTCTCACTACCACTACGGTGATGATTTCAATAAACCAACCAGTCTTTGGGGTAATTTCCGTACCGATCTGCCGACAGCGAACCTTGGCGGATCAGACAAAGGAACGGCTAATACGCCTGGCGGAAAGAATCGCAAGGCAAAGCAAGCCCGGTCTAAGTTCCCAGAAGGATTTTCATACGCCTTCTTCATGGCCAACAACTACCTCGATGCCACCGATGCACAGAACCTGCACTGGCACTTCCCGCAGTCTACCGGTGCCATTGATGCCGCGTTAGCAGCAGGGGTTCCTGCGCGAGACATCTACGAAGCTGCTATTGGGATGGCCGGCCGGTGGGATGATGGCGCTAATGCAAGCTCCGATATTTATGATCTTGTGGTTGATCGACAGTCTAACAGCGATCAGGATACGGATCAGCAGGACACAGATAACGATGATGCTGATCTGACTGATAACCTGCCCAGTAGCTTGAATGACTCTGCTGTCGGAGCAAAGACAGGCAAAGAACCAACAGGCCCGGAAAGTGGCCGGGGCGCAAGTGGCGGCAGTGATGGCGTGAAGCGAGTCGCCAGGCGAAAGATTAAAGCCCGTAAAAAGAAACGCGATAAAAACAAAATTCCAGACCTAGCTCCTAAGCGTAAGAAGGTTACATCATCTCCTTACGAGTCTATGTTCTGGCACCTGAGTAATGGTGATGATCGCGAGGTTGCGCTGCTTGCAACCATGAGCATCGAGGAGCAGCTAAAGAAAGCCAAAATGATGGTGGCGAACCGGTATGGATTTAAGTCTGTTCATATTGGCGCGAAGGCTAACCCGCGAGAAGCGATGGATGCCCTGCTGGATGCTTATGAAAACCTACGAAACATGGCTGCCATAGTCGGTATGCGCGATACAGCGGTAGGCTTTGAAGGCAATCTGATTCTGTCTCTGGTGAATACTCTGGGTAATAAAGACACCAGAGGTATGTTCCAGTGGAATTATCGTTCTGGTTTTGAGAGCAGCACACTGTCTCTCGCCAGGCGCGCAGATTCATTCGCCCATGAGTGGGGTCATGCACTCGATCTGTACTTGCAGATGTATAACGCGATGGTGCGACAGCCGGATGGCAGCTATAAGTTCAACGTAAAGGCATTAACGCATCGAGGCGGATCAGAGAACCCTGCTCATAATATTGGCGCTACTGGTCAGAGCCGACAAGGGCTTACACCTCGCCGGGAAGTCGGCTATAAAATTGATGAAGCGGTGCGAAACATTACGCGAGCATTGTTTTTCAACAAAGACCCAGAGCCGTATCTGGAGCTTAAAGGCCGCGCGCGTAATCTTACCTCTCAGCTAGAGGCCGACAACAAAGAGGTCAAAAAGGTCAGCAAAAAGCTGGAAACCCGGATCGGATGGCGGGATCAAGAGAACGAAAAAATCACCAGAGCAGAGGGTCTTCTGCGATCTGCGCTAGATAAGCTGGGTCGCCAACGGCGCGGTTCTAAAAACTACGAGAATACTGTTAGCGCAATAGATACCCACACTTCCAACATTGAAAAGTGGAAGAAAACGCGGGATGAGTATCAGGCCGAGGTTGATACCCTGCGAGCCAGAAAATCTCTGCTAGAAAAACGAATTGCGGATAGCGATCAAGAAAAGAAAACGCTCAATAAAGACGCGAAAGAACTGTTAGCGGATATGATTTCTGAGTTTGCCCAATCATCAAACTACGCAGACGTTTTGACCAGTGGCGAACAGGGTACTTATTTTGGAATCCCAACGGAGCTATTTGCGCGCGCATTTGAATCTTACATTGGCCGTAAGATAGGCCAGGCGCAAGGGTCCGAGTTTATGTCCGGATCAGAAGACTACTACGACAACAACTCTGACCAGCTGATGCAGCTGATTTATCCATCAGAAGTGGATAGGAACCGGATTGACCAAGCGTTTGATGATTTGTTTGTGGCGCTGGGCGATCACCGCGTATTTGGCACTCCCCAACAACGAGATGTTAAGTTACCTGCTCCTTTTTCCCGGCTAGACGCGGAAATAAACGAGGCGGTAAATGATCGTTCCAGCGAGTCTGGCATGAAGAAGGCTTGGAACGCCACAATGAACGATCTGTCTGGGTTGCGTAGGCTATATAACAAGCGAACACAGATTAAAGAGCTGGCAGCCGATGCCCGGCAGGTTGCATCTGTTAAGTATCTAAACGAGTGGGTATCTGGGACTACACTTTCAACTGCCAGAGGGACGCTGCTGGGGTTAATAGCCAAGTATGAGGGCAATCGGCCGCTGCAAGCTGAGTTACGCAAAGTGCTACGGAAAATTGCTACCGATCCGGGTGCAGGAGGCGACCAGCCGAGAACGCTAGAAGAAGACATTGATATTACATTCAAGCAACAAATGAATAAGCTGGGGAATATATTCAGAGGCTATAAGATTGATGTTGATAATGACGAGCAGATGGCTGATTTGCGAGAAATCTTGACCCGGCCTTATGAGTCTCAAGTCGTGGAAGCCCGCAAAATGCTCGATGAGGCCAAATTGATTTTGGATGAAATCGAAGAAAACTGGCCGAAAAAGCCTACCAAAAAAGACGTTAAGAATCTGGCAGCAGCGAAGGCACACTTAGCTAACTCGCGGCGCAGACATGGGGTTCTATCCGCCTCGTTGGAAGATTTTGAAAACCGAGTTAAGACTGGCGATAACAATGTAGCAAAGGCCGGTCAGGCCATACGGAAGCTGATGGATGACCAGTATAATGCCGCTAATGATGCTCATATTGGCATGGGCTATGTAATGACCCAAGGCTATTTGCCAAGGATTCTCGATTCTGAAAAAGTAGAAAATGACCGTGAAGGATTTCTTGCCGCAGCAACAATAGTTTACGAAGACCAAAGGCGTAGCGAGACATTCAAGCTGCGAACGCAGATACGAGAAAATGAGGGTAATGATGCGAAGGTAGACGAGCTGAAACAGGAGCTTGCTCAGTGGAGTGCGCGCGATCCTCGACAAATGGCGGAGGAGTGGCTGTACGAACAAACGGTTAGCGAGTTTTTTGCAGCAGAAAAGTCAGGACCGCCACAGACTTTTGCTAAAGCAAGAACCCTTCCTGCGTCTGCCGAAATACTGCTCGCTGACTACTACATCACTGATGTTGATGTGGCTATACATGGCTACTTGCAATCTACTTCCCGCAGGATCGCTTGGGCTAAACGCTTTGGTCCAAAGAATGACATTTTATTTGACCACCAAGACGAACTTTATTCGCGGGGTATCAAGGATGATGACTTAAAATTGGTTAATAGAGCGGTCAAAATTGCTGCCGGGGCATATAAGCCAGTAGTTGCTGAAGAAGGAAACACAGCCAACTGGATGTTCCATTTAGGCAATGCTGCCATGCTTGTTAACACGCTGTTTGTTTCCATACCTGAACCGATAGTTGCCGGTTTTCGATCCGGAGATGTGAAAGATAGTGTCCGCGCAATGGGCGAAACCATGAAGGATTTGCTGAACGCGACAGATTCCGCGCGCGCCAGGCGTGAGATGGCGGAGTTTATCGGACTCACCGGAGACATAATTTCGGACAACATCATGCACAATAAAATGATGATGAACGGAAGTGACTCCCAGCAAATGCAAGCGTTTATGAGTAATATTTTCCGCGCTATCGGTGTGTTTGGCTACACACAAGCATCACGCCGAGGCGTTTCGACAATAGCCCATAAAGCTCTCAGAACCGAGGCGGGCCGACTGCTAAACGGGAGTGATCGAGAAAAAGTTTCAGCAAAGGATGCGCTAGGTGAATTGGGAATTTTGGCAAAGGACCAAGAAAAATTTGCCGAGTGGGTGTTGAAGCTCGTTGATTCTCCGCGAAAAGGGCAGCTAGAGAATCCAGATGAAGCCCCTTTGGTTGACTATTACATAACGGCGATGAATCGTTTCGTAGATCAATCAATTCAGAACCCGCGAGCGGTGGATCGCCCTGCTATAGCTTTCTCTCCGCTAGGCCGATTGTTGACCTCGCTCATGTCTTTTTCATCTACTTTCCAGCGCAATGTCATCATAGCGCAGGGGAAAAAAGCCATAACAGGAACCAAAAAGCTAAAAGCGGGGGAAGCAAAATGGGACGAGTCAGCGGCCTACACTATGAATATAATGTCGGTTGTGGCGCTGTTGATCGCCGGACAAATGGCGATGCGGCTTGCTAGGGACGTTTGGAAAGACCCATTTGGTGAAGACGAGGATGGCAACACGCGGGCGCAACGCACTATTAACCGCTGGACAGACGATCCCTTTAGGGCGCTTCTAGATGGACTGTCTGTTGCTGGCTTCTTTGGTATGACTGATCCGGTGTATCAGGCGGAAAGTAGCTTTAAATACAACCGTAGTCTGCATGAAACTGCCATTGGTGCCGTACCCTCGTACTATTTGGGTCATCTGCAAGACATTATGAAAGGCATCACCGATGATTCTGACACCAACACGGCAGAGTGGAAAGCATGGAAAGCAGGTTATCAGCTCACTGCGGGTATCGGACTGCCGTTTGTAACGAATGCCGCTGCGGCCACCGGTCCTCTCGCCTGGATAACACTGTCCAAAGGCTCTGGCCCACAGGCTGCTGAGGCTTTTGCAACCTTTATGGCTGGCGACAAGGGCGCTCCTGACGATGAATCACCTTACGATGAATACCTGCGGCAGCGGGAAGAAGCGGCTGAAAAGCGCGCAAACCAAAGAAAAAGACCAGAAAGACCAGAAAGACCAGAAAGAGAAGAAAGGAAATAAATAATGGCAGATGATATTTTTTCAAGAATTTACGGCGGTCGATCCCCGGAGGAACTCAGAGCCATGTCTGAGCAGCTGGGCGACATGGAATTTCAGACGGAGCTGGCACCTTATTATGACTACGCCGCGCCTCTTGATCCTTCTATAGCTCGCTATCATGGCTGGAAAGGACCGGGCCGCCTAGATACTGGTGGGTTTAATGTACCTCCTGATATTAGTGATGAGGCATTAGCTAGAGAGCAGAGGCGATACCGATACAAGAATGATGAGGGAGGAAAGACGGAGGTTCCGTTGGAGCGCGGCACTGTTAACGCCATTAACGATGAAGCCCAGCCAAGAACGTGGGCGCATGAGTATAGGCATCAAATGGGCGAAGATGGCAACAACGAAGGCTCAAATAGGAAGTTCGATGCTATGTCCGCTCAAACCGATGCAGACTGGGGTTCGGCAGTAGAGATGCACCGAGATTGGGAGTATCGAAGGGGCAATACAATGCCGTTAGGCGATGCGCAGGAGCGTTTGCTAGAGATACTACACCCGCGAACAGGATCGCCTCGCCATTTTTACGGCAGGGATTATGATCGTGGCGCAAGAAATCCCGCTGCTCCCGAAAGCATGATGCTAGGTCCGAAAGGTGAGTACATAGAGGACCGCACAAAAAGATCAGTTTGGTTCCGGAAAATGAAGGAACTAGAATCGCTGAAGGAGTGGGAATCAGGATTGAGTGAGCGTAACTCCGCCAGGCGAGCCGGTGAGCCTGAAACGCTATTGGATCGGATTGCGGGCTTATTCTCACAATAAAGCGCAAATAGAACGCATATCAGGTCAGTCGAGTTTCTACAGAATGTAGACGAAAGGCCGGAAAACGGCGTAGTTACTGGGTATAAATGGTGGCTACGGATGGACTTGAACCATCGACCCCAGCATTATGAATGCCCTCGCGCGAAAACGTCTACAGGCCCAAAAACGATGAAACCCGCATGATGCGGGCCTTTCGGGGTATTGTCTATAGTTCACAGTAGACCAAAGTAGACGCATATAAAGCGCAAATGGGGCTTTAAAGCGCAAATAGAACGCAAATTACGACTGATCTGCAAGGCAAACCAAATCCATGTTATTAGTAATATCATGGTAGGTCGCATCTAAATGGTGAGCGAATAACTTCCAGCTTTCAAGACAGGTCCAGTTGTAATCAAAATAGTAAACGCTATCCTGCGCAACAGTATTCGGACTGCCAAGATGCCATTTCAGCATTTCATTGTCGCTTCTGTGCATAGACTTCAATTTTTCGTTGTATATGCGCTCGACAAATGGCGCGGCCTCTTTTGAATTTGTTATACATGCGGGCAAGTTATCAAATGCGCCCAGAATGAAATCAAGCATTTCATACATGTGTTCTGTGCTGACAGGTGCAAAATACTCCCAGTATTTCAAAAATTTTTGTATTGTAGGATCGGCGCACATTTCATTAGCTTGAATGCTGCGTTTATAAGTCTTATTAAGTGCGTACATAATTTATTGCTTTCCTAAGCCCCTCTGGGCAGTGATGCGCATAGGTCTGTTCGACCATTTGCACTGAATTTCCTAAAATACCGGCTATGTGCCAAAGCGGCACTCCGTTACGCGCCATATGTGTTGCTGCGGTATGGCGTAAAACGTGCGGCGTTACATCAGGCAACCCTGCCTTTACCAGACTCGTTTCAAAACTTTTCCTTATACTTCCAGTGCTGTCCAAAACCCAGCGGCTGGTGCGTTCTTCATGCGCTCTGACTAAAATCGGGAGCAAGCGATCACTGATTGGGACGATGGCTTGCCTTTTTTTCGTCTGAATTTTTTCAGGATCGCGAAAATCTATTGTGCCTTGCTTGAGGTCCACTCGTTCCCAAGGCAGTGTTTCAATACTCCGCTTGCGAGCTGCGGCCTCCAAAGCAATATGAGTGAATCTTTCCGGCCGTGATAACCGTTTTCCGGCGCGGGAGTTTGCTAGTGAGTCTGCCAGGCGAGCAATTTCATCGGCACTGAGCCATCGGTCCCTCGGCGCGCCTTTGTCAGGTAATTTGATGTGGGGAAAACCGGATATGCGTCCAGCTTTGACATTATGATTCAGCGCAGCTTTCAGTATTGCCAATTCACCGCGAATTGTCGCAGCCTTGACCGGCCTACGCTTGCTATAAAAGGCTACTACCTGTGGCGTGATTTCATCTGGTGATAGTTCGCCAAAATGCTGGCGCACAAAATTAAGCCTTTGTATCTGGCGAGCCGGGTCGGCGCATCCATCCAAATGCTCTTTTTCGTATAAATCGGCAAGATCGGTTACTTTGTGCTGCTGATCTGGGGTGCTGGCAGCGACAAGCCAGTAGCTAAACCTACTTTTCGCTTCCTCAATGTCTTTTGTCGCCAGCGTTTCTCGGCGGCTGCGCTGTCCGTCATGGTAATTGACGTAGTAATAGCCTGTTTTGCCTTTGGTGAGTCGAGGGGGTTCGATTGGTCTTGCCATAGATTCAGCTCCATGTATTTTTCTAAGTCTTCTTCCCGAATCCGCACTGGTCGGCCGGGCAGGTACGGGAGCTTTCCTTGGCTCCGCATACGTTTAATTGTTGAAACACTGCACCTTAGCAGTTGCGCCGCTTCAGCTTGCAGAAGTAATTTTTTCACGGCGCAACAGCTCCATAACTTTAGAGGCCGTTTCAAAACTCATCGTTGCCTGTACTGACATGCTTACTCTGCCATCGTCAAGCATTGTGAGCTGAAAGGGTGCTTGCAACGTGGCCGTGTCAAATCGCTTGGGTAAAAGCTCTTGAGGGTCAATATCAAGCACCTTGCTGATCTTTAGCAAGGTATCTGGGGAGGGTATAGAACGACCTCGCGCATAAGTGCTTACCGCGTCCTTACTTATCTTAACGCGACGAGCTAAATCGGACTGATTCATGTCAGCGTCCGCCAGGCGCTCCATTAGGCGGCGCGCAAACTCTCGCTTCAAGTCATCAGTGGCTCGGATGCGGGTCGTTTTTGTAGTGTTCATAATTCAGCTCCGGGTTATGAACGCCCGAATTTACTCTTTTAGTCTACTTTCTGTCAACTGTACGTTTAACATGTAGTGTTTTCATACATGTGGATCGTGCGGAGCTATCGTCAGTAGCCTGTCCGCTCGTTAGCGATCTAAATTCAGTAGACAATTAATAGACTTCTTAGATATGATCAAATTTCCACCCAAAATAAGGAGCTGAAATGGATTCAAATGACCTAAATCAATGCCTTGATCGTTTTGCAGATAGCAAAAATGGACAGGAGTTGACCCGTTTTCTACAAGAAATTAACAGACAGTCTCAAAATATCGAGCCTTATGTACTCAATAAACTTTTAAATCGGTTTACTGAGGTGACAGGCTTTAAGCTGAATTTGCATTGGAGAAAAGATGCTTAAACCAATAACAAAATATTTCGATGATCGCGCCGCCTGGCTGGCAAATAGGCGGAATTACTTAGGCGCATCCGAGGTTCCCTGCCTGTTCGGGCATGGATATAACACTTACTTTCAACTATGGCATGAAAAATCTGGGCTAATCGACCCCGAAAATCTTGATGATGTGCTGCCAGTTATAGTCGGAGACTGCATGGAGGCCGGATTTGCTGATGTAATACGCAAAACTACCGACTATACCCTCCGCAAAACTCATCGCTATCTTATACATGGTGATGAAAAACTGCGATTGGGTGCTTCTTTGGACTATGAAATTCAAACCGAGGACGATGGCTGGGTTCCTGCCGAGCTGAAAATACTGGATTACCCGGCGTTTGCTGACAAGTGGGAGGAAACTGAGGTAACGGGCGAGTACGATCCGCCGCTCATCTATGCTTTACAGCTTCAAACTCAGCTTTTGATAACTGGCAAGCCCTACGGATACTTGTTTGCACTTGTTGGCAATAAACAGGTAATTGAAAACCGAATGGAGGCCGATCCGGAAGTACAAGGACTGATTATCAAGTTAGTCGCTGAATTTTGGGATTCGATAGAAAAACAAAATGCACCCGCGCCAGATTACGACAATGACTTGGCAATCATGTTTCGCGTAATGACCAATGTCGATGCCGGACTAGAGCTGCACGTTCATGGCGACGTATTTTTTGAGCAGGGAATGATTAATTATCGGCTGGCTGCCGACAGAGAAAAGGCGGCGAAAGAGATGAAAGGGCATCTGCGAGCCGCGATACTGGACCGGCTTGGACCGGCGATCCGGGCAAAATGCAACAATGGCACAATATCCGCGAAGGTCAACGAACGCTGGAATCCACCACGCCGTGAACTCCGCATAACTCCAAAAAAAGGAATAACTCACAATGGCTGAATCACAGTTGCAAGTCTTAAAACAGGCTTTAAATACACCAAAAATGGTAGAACAAGTATCCAAAGCGTTGCCGAAACACGTTAGCGCAGAGAAATTCATTCGTACCGCTATGACGGTAGTCTCGCAGAATCCCGAACTGGTCAAATGCGACAGAACAACTTTGATGAGCAGCATAATGTCATGCGCGGGCCTTGGCCTGATGCCAGAGTCATTTTTGGGCGAGGCGTACATGATTCCTTTCAAAGGGAAAGTGACGCTACAGGTTGGATATAAAGGTCTGATAGCTCTCGCTCGCCGATCCGGGGAGATAGTCAGCATCGAATCTGGTGTGGTGTACACCAAAGACGATTACGATCTGATTCTTGGTGACGAAAGCATTTTTACAATCAAACCCTACCTGCTGGGTGATCCGGGTCCGGCACTTTTCGCATGGTGCGTCATTACTTTGAAGGATGGCGGCAAGCAGAGAGAAATTATGCCAGTGGATCAAGTCGAAACGATCCGCAAAGCAGCGCCCAGCGGCAATTCTCCAGCGTGGAAAAATTCTTGGGGCGAAATGGCTCGCAAAACCGTTATCAAAAGGGCGTTGAAGTCTGCCCCGCGATCTACGGAAATGAGCCAGGCGATAAGCATTGATGATGGCATTTATTCGGATAGGGTTGTTTCTTTGAATCCAGAAGGTGGATTGATAGTCGATCACGCTTCTGTAGACGAAAAGAAGGAACCGGCCAAACGCAAGTCGCGCCTGGCGAAACTGGCAGAAGATGGTGCGGAAAGCCCGGAACCCCAGCAGGAAGCTGCAACCATTGATGCCGATACCGGCGAGGCCATTTGAAGTTTAAGCAGAAAGGAAAATGGTATCTCCGATCAGACTGCGGTGGCTTCACGGTCACCAAAGCATTGGTAGAAAACTGCTTTATCTACCAGACGTTCAAGGGCAGCAGTCTGATCGGCACCTACCAGAACTCCAAGGATGCGATGAATGCGGCCAGAGATAAAAAATTGCTGCGGCAAACGGTGTGAAACGGTTTTTCGCGGTGAAACACAAAAATTCAAAGGCTGGTACTGCCCTCGATGTAAGTCTTGGGAAAAGGCTATCGGCCGAGAACTACTAATACGGAAAGAATAATGGAAAACGAAATAAAAAACGAAAATCACGATTTCGCCAAAATCTTCAATCACGACAACTACGGTCAGGTTTTGATCCAAAAGGAGATGAAGCAGGGCGCGATCCCGGCGATCACGATAAAAGTTAACACCATCATTGGCATTGCTGAAGCGAGCGTTAACTACGAAAACGATATTACCGGGGTGCAAAAGCGCGATTTTGAATTTGAAGCTATTTCACTGGAAGACATTGCGGGCGTTTGCTTGCAGCTGCGTGAACAGGTGGCAGAGGAAATGAGCCAGGCGGTGGTGCAATGAGCGATAAAGAAATATGGCTACTTTTCTTCCACGCTTTCCTTAGTCAATCGACAGGTATGTCAGTGGGAGTATGCGCAGCAGAGGCTGACGAGGCTTTGGAAATTTATAAGGAGAAATGGGATGAGGCCGCCAATGAATAAATGCGTCAAGTGCGAGGAACCCTGCGAGGTCATTACGATAACTGGCACTGATACCGAGGAGTGTTGGGGAGCGCCAGTGCAGCGGCCTTGGTCCGAGGATGCTTCCGAGTGCTGCGGTGCCGAAATCTACGAGAGCGATGATGATGATTGAAAAAAGCATTGTGCATGAATTTCGCGAGGATAAAGAAGCGATCCGCCAGAAACTAGAAAAGCAGATAGATGATTTTTTCAGCGCGGGCGGATCAGTCGATTTTGTGCCGATTATTATCGGTGAGCCTGAACAAAAAATGTCCAGAGAGGAGCAAGTCAATGAGCGAAAGCACAAGGACTGGGCCAGGCGCGCAGCCGCCAAATGAAACTACGCCCCTATCAACAAACTCTGGTGGATCAAGCCAGAGCCGCGTTCGCAGCGGGAGCAAATCGAGTTTTGATTCAGCTCCCGACCGGCGGCGGGAAAACGGTCATACTATCGGAAGTCGCCAGAGCAGCTGCCTCGCGGAATTCAAAAACTTTAACGATGGCCCATCGCAAAGAGATTGTCCGTCAGATTGCGGATCGCATGACCACCTTTGGCTTATGTCCCAGCATCGTAGACACCGGCACCCGGTCTTCATCAAAAGTAACCGCAAATACGATAGTCGCCATGCAACAAACTTTGGTGAGAAGAATAGAGAATGTTGATAGGCCGGACCTTCTCATAACAGATGAGGCGCACCACCAGCTGGCAGCTGGGTATCAAAAAATAACAGATGCTTGGCCAGACACTAAATTGCTTGGCCTTACAGCTACTCCGGCGCGCCTCGATGGCAAGCCCCTGAAAGACTGTTTCGATGTGATGATCTGCGGACCTACGGTTAAAGAGCTGATCGCGATGGGATCACTGTCGGATTTCGTTTATCTGGCTCCACCTATCGACCCAGCTGTAATGCTACAGATGAAAAATATGAAAATACGCGGAGGCGATTATCGCCGCGATGAAATGGAGGCGGTCTGCAATAGAAAGCCAATCATTGGCGATTGCGTTAATCACTACCGCGATTTATTCAATGGCAAGCCAGTTATCGTGTTTTGTATCTCAGTGGCGCACGGTGAGGCCGTTGCTTTGGAGTTTAGCAGGGCTGGGTTCCGTTCCAGCGCCGTAAGCGGCTCTATGCGTACCGATGAACGCGATGAAATCATCGAAAATTTCCGAAACGGGCAAATATCTGTTCTGGTCAGCTGCGATCTGATTGGCGAAGGGTTTGATGTACCTGACTGTGCGGGGGTGATCCTAATGCGCCCAACTGCCAGCCTGACTATCTTTTTACAGCAAGTAGGCCGCGCGCTTAGGCCCAAAGCCGATGGCAGCAAGGCCATTATTCTGGATCATGTCGGCAACTGTTATAAGCATGGCCGACCAGATGATGATCGCGAGTGGTCATTGGAGGGCAAGTTACCGAAAAATCAGGTCAGCATTCAGCAATGCCCTAAGTGTTTCATGGTCATTGACCCAACTTCCGCCGCAATCATTGGCGAATGCCCATCGCAGCGTTACGCCTGGCCTGAATGTCATTACAACATAGTG
>Ga0233426_10000690_pt1 | contig 34640 bp, 29 predicted proteins | sample SI_118_April2016_6_FD_179875 | JGI IMG/M metagenome (GOLD analysis project Ga0233426, IMG submission 179875) | Seawater microbial communities from Saanich Inlet, British Columbia, Canada - SI_118_April2016_10_MG | ecosystem: Environmental > Aquatic > Marine > Inlet | place: Canada: British... | reverse complement strand
AAATAGATGTTGAAAAATATATCAAATATTACAACGGAGAAAGGTTGCATACGACGTTAAATGACATGTCTCCGATTGAGTTTGAAAATGTAAGAGAAAAGTGTGCGGCTTAACTTGACCAGATCACTCTTCTAAAAGTAAAGCTACGAAATTTTTACATATATTTGTCACTTAACAATATATATTTTTAATGCGCGTTCTGGGGAATGAACTTTGTTGTGACAAAGTGTTTAATAATCATTGAAAAATTAACACATTGAAACTCAAAGAATAAAGGGATTATAAAGTGATAAGTAAACACATAAAACATTTAGCCTTAGTACCTGTAGTTATGCTTGCTTTAGGTTGTCAAAGTACCAGTGAATTTCTTGATAGTGCTACCGCTAGTTTGAAAAGTGCAATGCCAGGAAATGATATTCATGCACTAGCATATAAAGGTGACATAAAAGGTATTCAAGCAATAATTGATGAAAATGGTGCTGATGTTGTTAATAAGAGAAACGATATAGGTAATACTCCAGTCATGATGGCGGCTTTTAAAGGGCAGTCTAAAACCATTGACTATTTATTAAAAAAAGGAGCAAACATAAAATTAGTGAATAAAGATGGTGAGACTGTTTTTACTGCTGCGGCTCAAGGAAAACAACCAGCCACTTTTATTAGCTTAAAAGCTGAATTTCCCAAGTTAGCAAAAAAAGCTGACTATAACCGCATAACTCCCTACATGAGAGCTGCATATAGTGGTATAGGTGAAGAGTTTTTTCATAGTCTAGATGATAAATCCTTTTATGCAAAAGATAAGGATGGTAGTGATATTTTAAGCTGGGCTGTAGGTGGTGGTAATACTGAGTTAGTACTTTATTATGGTAAACGAGCAGGTAAAAACTTAAATATTGATAAGGTAAGAAAGGCACAGTTAGAGAATTTTGATAACCCTCAAAGTAAAAAAAGTTTAGCTGCATTAACCAATGTTTATTGTAACTATGCATGGTCAAATAAAAGCTTTAAACCGAAATCTTCAGATTCTTTAAAATTCGGTCGTCATTGTAAATATGATTGGCAAAAATTGAAAAAGCAAAGAAATGGTTAATAAAAATGAGGGTTAACACGAAAGTGCTAACTCTCATTTTATGGAGGAAGCTTTATGAAGTTATTAGTATCTCTAATTGTTTTAAATTTATTTTCGACCCAATTATTAGCTAAAACACTGATAGATAACAAGGAAGAGTTAAAAAAAATAATCGTTAATCAACGCATAGATGCAAACAATGAAGCATTTTATTTTATGGACGATGGCACGTTACTTTATGACGAATTGGATAATGGTAATATAACTAATGGGTTATGGTTTCTAAAACAAGCTACCTATAATTATGATTCTTCAAGTCCTTATAAAAAGTGGAAACCAACCAAGAAAGAGCTAGTTGGGAAACCTGTTATTTGCATTGCGGTCAATACCACATCGGAAGAAGAGTTTAGCTGGTTGCCTTGCATGAGGTTGTATCATGAAAGCGATAACTTATATATCTCACATCAAACTCAATGCAATTTAGATGAGCCTGTTGAAAATGGCGTACTTCATTGTAATTGGTTAGCTCGAAGGTTTTTTTATTATCGCATTTCGCCAATAGAAGATAAATAACAAGGATGTTTGTTAGTGTTTAAACGTATTTTTGTATTAATTATTTGTTTTTTATCTGTTGCTTTTTCCCCAACCGTTAATGCGAAAAAATTAACGATGGCAGAAGTTAAAGCAAAATTATCGCAGTTAAAAAAAGATTCTCCTCATAACCAATGTGTAAAAAAAAACAATTGGCGTGTTTGTGTTGATTTAATTATTGGAAATGATCGAGATCTGTATTTTAAAAAAATAACCTCTGACCTTAATCAAACAAAAAAAATAGCACTGACCAATTACTTAATAGATTATGTTTTAAAAAATAAAGAAATACTTACTGACGAACGACTAACGATAAACGAAAGAAAAAGCTTATTAGCACTTCGTAAAGAACAACATGAATATGGCTCAGTTGATAGAATTCCAGAGCGATTATTAAAAACAATTTTTGATTTTAACCTAAAAAGCTCAAATTTTTTTATGTATATTGCGTTTCCTTATTATGTAAGCGCGACAGATTATTTATCAAAATCAGCAAAGCAGCATGATAACGCAAAAAAAGAAGTATATGGTCAATTAATTGCTAAAACCTACTATAAAAAGCTTGTGAATAATATTGAATCACTACCTACTTTTTATGATCAAGTACTTTCAAAGTGTAGTTTTTGTGATAAAAAATATTACTTAAGTAAATTCAGTCAACTACTCAGTTATGGCAAAAATATAAAGGCTAGCTCACCACGATCTTCTATTGAATATAAATACGTATTTAAACCTAGTATTGAAGCAGGCTGGATTGATGAAAAATTATCAACTAGGTACCAAAATTTATTGTTAACAAATGTTAAAGAAATTCCTTATTTTATAGATAAAGTGCTGAATAAATGCTCAAACTGCAATAAAACCAATACTTATAATAAACTAGTGAAAACCAATGGCTTTGGTAACAATGCCAGAGATTTCTTTCAATCTATTGAATATAAGTATGTATTAAAACATTTTCCATATAATGAGGTAGTAGCAAAGTATTTTGATTATGCAGTTGACTATGAGAGGGATTTACCTAAGTTCTTTGATACTGTTTTAAATAAGTGTGGTATTGCTTGCTCTCAAAAAGAATATTATGAAAAAGCTTTGCAATTATCAGATATCAATTTCAATCTTAATTTGAGCTCTTTTTCAAGCAGCTTGATTTATCAATACGTAGTAAAAAACTTAAGCTATAGCATAAAAGGTTATTCATCGGGCAGTAATTTTAGCTTACATTTATCCGTAGCCAATAAATCATTTATTACCTCTTTTAATGGTGTATGTGACTATAGCCATGCGACATCGAGTAGGGACAGTACTACTCTTTGGCAATCACTAAAAGGGGCGTCTGAAGCAATTAATCATCATGATGTTTACAAATGCCAACTGTCTAATAATGATTTAAATCGTATCGAAAAATTCACTCAAATCATGGAATCTACAGGTGATTACCCTGACATTATAGCTAAGAAATCATGGACTGATGCTCGCTTTACATATGCCACATTAATTTATCCCCCGTCTTCATCTTCGGCAAGTTCAAGTTCAGGTGGAAGTGCTCAAAACTATGTGATGGTTAATTTTGAATCAGTTTGTGGCTTAATAGCGTGCCAAGATAAAAAACTTACCATGAGCGGAGGGCCAGGTGATTTTACCCCAGGTTATTCTGGCGCTAGTAGTGGCACTATTCACAAAGGCTACAATGGGCTAGCTGGCAACTACCGATGGAGTGCTAAGGTTGATAATAAAATTTGCAGTGGTAGTGTTTATGTTAGTGGGCGTAAAGAAAATTTATTTATTAGTGTGTATGACAACTGCTCTGATGCAGGTACTCGCGAATATTGAATTTTTTAGTTTACGCTAAAGCGCACTAGTGCTTATAAGGGGAGTAATGGTTGTTGGACAGGTGCTGTAGGTAGTGGTTTTGGTGAGAAATATCACGATTTAAATAAAAAAAACAGGTGTTTGTGCGCCTTTAGGTAATGTGGTGAGGTTATTCCCGCTAAGCCACATCAACTCCAAGTTCACTAGTTTAGTTATTGATGCTGGTAAAAAAGTAAGCCCTTTATTCATAAGGCATATTTCTTTTATATCATGTAGCTGTTCATCATTTTTAACGCTTAAATCATCAATATGATACTTTTCGCCCATACTCTTAAATCGTCAAATGCCGACTTCATTCATTAACCCCTAATCTATCAAGAATAGCTATTTCACTCCCTCTCCCATTAAGTGTCTTTGTGACACTAACCGATGTGAGTAATAGTTACCTATAGATATCAATCAGTTTTTGTCTTTTAGACACTAATGGGTTGAAATGTGATTTTATAGCGTTTACTATCTGAAAATAAAGAATGTGTCATAAAGTCACTAACTAATAATTACTGACCTAATTAATAGAGAACTACATGAACGAAGCTGAGTTTTTACAGCAGTACAATGCCAAAGAGTTTGATGTGCCTAACGTGAGTGTCGACTCAGTATTATTTACTTACCATGAGCAAAAGTTAAAAGTATTGCTAGTGCATAGGGCTAATCACCCCGATAAAGGTTTGTGGGCATTGCCCGGTGGTTTCGTTAACTTGCATAAAGATAAACAATTAGAAGATACCGCCTACAGAAAGCTCGCGAATAAAACAGGCGTAAAGCCGCATTATTTAGAGCAACTTCATTCAGTAGGAAATAGCCATCGAGATAAACGTGCTTGGTCCATTACTATTTGTTATACCGCGTTAATTGCGCACCAAGACTGTGAAGTACACGTAAACTCAGTGTCAGATGCAAAATGGTTAACACTAGAAGAAATTGCACAAATGACGCTAGCCTTTGATCATCACAATTTAATCCAAGCTGCAAAGCAACGCTTAATTCAAAAGGCGTTATATTCAATTATTCCGGCCTTCGTTTTACCTGAACGCTTCACCTTGCCAGAACTTCAACACGTACATGAAGTGATTATTGGTAAGACATTACAAAAAAAATCATTTCGTCGCCGTATAGAACAAGCAGAGTTATTAATTGATACTGGTGAAAAACGCGGCGTAGGTGGCAGACCTGCCACCTTATATAAATTAAAACCCAATGCAGTACAACATACATTTATCCGTAATTTAGAGGGTTGATATAACCTCAAGGAGTTATCATGAAAAATGGAATTAAACCTGACTGGCCTACTAATGAAGTTGATACGATGAAAAAAGAAATCATCGAAGTGCTAGATAATGACGGTAAATATGGCCCTAGTGACTTTGGAATACGGTCACAATGGTTTATGTTTTTAATGGGGGTTTTAGATAGCTATGCTGAAACAAACTCCAGCGTTGCATATTACTATGACGACATTTGGAAAGAGCTTGAAGCGCCAAGTAACTATATGAGGTAACACCACATGAAAGAAACTAACGACTTATATTTGTTTTGGCGTCACCAGTTTGGTCAATGGACAAAGCGTAACATGGTAGATATAGATGGCGTTACCTATAACTGCTGTGAGCAATTTATGATGGCTAAAAAAGCCTTATTATTTAACGACCAAATAACGCTCGCTAAAATTATGGCTACCGACTCAGCTAAAGAGCAGCAAGCATTAGGTCGTGAAGTGAAAAACTTTAATGCTAAACGTTGGGATGAAAACAAATACGGGATTGTATGGTTCGCTAATTACTTGAAGTTTACACAACATACCGACCTAGCCGAGCGCTTACTCGCTACCGAAAATAAAATACTGGCTGAAGCCTCTCCTTACGACATAGTGTGGGGTATAGGGTTTGAAGCAGAAGACGAATAAGCATTAAATCAAGATAGTTGGCAAGGGCAAAATCTGCTTGGCAAAGTATTAATGTCGGTTAGAGAAGCATTACGTGCAGAGTGCGCTCGATGAACATACAATTATTTATTGATAGCAAACCACCAGAGTCATATAACCAAGCATACTGGTTATGTTTAAAGCAGCGTATGGCTTGGCTTTTACAGCGTTGGTTAAATAAAGGCGGCGATCCGTATTTATATTTTGACTTGCTAAAATCGCCATTATTTATAAATGATGACGTAGCACTAGATTCGCTTTTTGAAGGTGAGTTATATCAAGGTCAGCAATTTGTTACCCGCTATGTTGAAGAGTGTTACTGGATCGCCTGGCGAGTCACGCAAGACAATGCCACTTACTTTTTTGTATTACGTGCTGAACATTTTTATAAAGGCAGCATGATAGATCAATACAGTTTCCCTTATCAGTTTGATAAAACACAATTGATAGCGCAACGTGAGCAAGTTGAAGCCTTATTAATAGGCTTAGCGCAACAAGGGGCTGAGTGTCAGACATTATGACCCTTCCGTCAGCCAGACAACAATGTAAATAACTCTGCTGTATACGCCCAACTATCACTAAATGAATCGCTAGATGAATCTCAAGGTAATAAGCAAGAAAACGTATATTTAACGTTAAGTCATGGCAAGTTGACTTATCAATTACCAATGCTTGAGCTAAATGAGCAATTAACATTTCTGAGTAAAATAGATAATGGCATGTGGCAGCAAGATACTTACATAAAAGGGTGGAACTTCGCCAGCAAAGCACACTGCAAACAATTTATGCCCGGTAGCGACATCCCCTATATTAACCACATAGGCTTAGTTACGATGGAAGTTATCTCGGCACTTGCGAAAGCTCAAATAGAAAAAGAGCAACATTACCAACCGATTAAATTTCAAAACCTCGCGGTGGTGTGCGCGTTATTGCACGATACAATTGAAGACACCACAGTAACATTTGAAGAGATTGAAACCACGTTTAACCAATATGTTGCACAAGGTGTTTTAGCGTTAACCAAAAACACCAATTTACCCACTAAGCGAGAGCAAATGCTGATAGCTTAGCGCGTATAAAAACACAACCTTTAGAAATAAGCATGGTAAAAATGGCTGACAGAATAACGAACTTACAGCCGCCTCCACATTACTGGACTAAAGAAAAAATTAATAATTACCGTGAAGAGGCGCAACTTATTCTTGATGAGCTAGGCAAAGCTAACGAGCATTTAGCAAAGCGGCTTGCTGATAAAATACAGAATTATCAACAGTATTGTTAAAACAGTAAATAAAACATAGGATATGTCATGCGCTTTAATTACCAACCTTCAGCAACAATCAGTTTAAGCCTCTTTTTAATGTTAACTGTCTCATCATGTGCCTCGAATAGTAGTATAGCCAATAGCTCCAAAGATGGAACAATCTATCAATACAAACACCAATGCACGAAAAAAGATCAGCCAGTTGAACATTTTATTACCGCTAAAGAGCCCTTAACGCTAAATGAATTAGCGCTTTTAAAATCCACATTAGAAGAGAACCTTGGGCTTGATTTTGATAGCTGTGAGTTCATCGGTAGCGTTAATGAATAAACCATTACCAATAGAAAAACTAGAGCGAAAGATAAGAAGAAAAACTAATCTAGTAGGAAAAGTATCATACGTAGGCCCTTGTACGAAAAAATATATCAATTATTGGTATAAGCGAAACACACTTGTTTATTCAATATTATTGACTGTATTTACGCTATTAATTTATGCCGCATTGTTTCGTGAAACAGAGTTCAACCGTTTTAATGAGTTGCGCCTACTTTGGACTGATGATCCTAGCGTTTTTACTTTTATTGAATTTATAGCGGCTAATTTTTTCGATGAACTGCTTTTGTGTTTTTTTGCTGTATTGTGGATTTATAATTTATTTAGCCTTTACCCTATAAGAGTTGTCGGTGATAAAGGCTTTGCTTTGGTTGGCGTAAAACGAAACCACACAGTTTCAGGTGCAAATATCGCTTTATTTGAGTACGTTCAATATATGACAATAACCATTCCTCGCGGAGGTATTGGTAAACACTATAAATGGTATGGCGACAGCCGTATTCGCGTGTTTGACTATCATGACCTCGCTTTTTTTGACAACAAACAGTTTATTAATGCGACTCTCGAAAGCTGGCATCGATATAAAATACTTAGAGAACATCGTGCAGAAATGAATAATAAACGGAGTAGCTGAATAAGCTGAAATAAAGTATGAAAATTATATTCTCTCACGGCAAAGAAAGTGGCCCTTGGGGCAGTAAAATAACCAAACTTGCCAATATAGGTAAAGCGCAAGGTTTTACTGTTGATAGCATTGATTACAGCAATATTGCCAGTCCAGACGAACGCGTAAAAAAGCTCAATGATTATTTAGCCAATGAAACACAGCCTTATATTTTGGTTGGCTCTAGCATGGGCGGTTATGTTTCACTGGTGGCTACACAAACTAATCAACCACTTAATAAACCATTGGGTCTGTTTTTGTTAGCGCCGGCTTTGTTTATGGCTAATTATCAGCAGCAAACTTATACAACTACTTTTAACAATCTTGAAATTGTTCATGGCTGGTCTGACGATATTATTCCGGTAGAGCACTCTATTAAATACGCCCAGCAAGCTCAGTGTACGTTACACCTGATTGACGGTGATCACCGTTTAAATTCTTCTATTGAGCAAGTTATTGAGCTATTTGGCTCGTTCTTATTAAAAACGAAAGCTCTGTATGAGTGCATGGATAAAGAATGACACGATTAAATGTAACCGCCTTGCTGCTTACTATATTGCTCAGTACATCAGTTTTTTCCGCAGAAAATGAAAACGCCTTCGATAAAGCTCAATGGCAATACGCTCGTGACTATTTTAGTAAAGCAAGCTCTGAACATGAAAATAGCCAATTTAACGACTACCCCATAGCCAAACAAGCAATGTTGTTAGGTAGTACACTTTGGTTAAGTAGTGAGGGACTGGGTGATGAAGGAAAAAGTGCTGAAGGGTTAAATAATAAAGACAAAAAACAAGAACAGAAAAAACTGGCTCAACAGTTATTACGTTTTGCCACCCGCCAAGCCAGCACACTCAATACCTTTGAGCAAGGCTACCTGTACAACTTACTCGCACAATCATATCAACGCCAAAATAACACCACGCAGGCATCATTATTTTTTAATAAAGGCATTGCTGTTAAATACCCTGATGCGTGTATTAACCTAGGGGTAATGTGGGAGCAACAAGCTAACTTTAAAAAGGCTGAACAAACGTATGTAAACTGTTTAGCGCGATCAAATGAATTTGCCACACCGCTACTTTATTTAAACCTCGGCACTATTTACTATAACGGCTCAGGGCAAGTAACAAAAAATAGAAAATTAGGCACACAGTATTGGCAACAATCGTATCTTGCCTTATATCGCTGATAAAACATGGAGAACGGGCAGTAACAATAAATTTAAAGTATTGAAAGGACGAGCTAATAAAGGTCGTAAAGTTGGAGAAATCATTGAAAGCGAAAATAGTTTCAGAGATGTTGATAACAGCGTTGAAAAATTTACAGGTGACGTCTCAGTTTTAATCAGTGCCTTTACTTATTCATCATCAATACTGTTTGCCAATGTGGTTCAAGATCATCAATTTGGTCAGCTTGTTGGTGAAGCTACCGGAGGAAAAAGTGGTCAAACTGGAGGAACACAGGCTATTACTTTAACACACTCAAAACTAAAAGTAGTTAGTCCATTCTTTTATATTGAACGACCAAAAGGTGGAGACAACCATAATCCAGTCGAACCTGATGTTGTGATCAACTACGACAAAAAAATCCCCGAGCAGTTAGTGAATAAGTTAATTACTAAACGCAGTTTAAAGGATTAGTTGTGGTTTGAAAGTGATACTAGTCGGTTGGTATTTAGAGGTTGTCACTATTTTTTTCATAAAAATTATTTATTTAGACGAACTCTTGTTTTATAGGTGCTGATCTACCAGTAGGTTTTAGGAAATAGGTATTGGGGGTTTGATAAATTGTGTAGTGAGAAGTCGTTTGGTTTTATTTGCCGAAGAACATTTATAATTTGATAACTTCTGAAAACGCCAAAATAAGTTTAGAAGTTACCTTGGTAACTCCTAAACTTTAGAGATCGAATCTCTGATAATTAATTCAGGAGTAAATTTATTATTAACAAATAAATCTGAATGCTTATAAACATTTTTCAATATCCACTGAGCGGACATTTTCGCCATTTCTTTGATAGGGTAATTCATTGTTGTTAGTTCAGGGTGAAGGTAATTAGCAAAATAAACGTTATCAAAACCTATCACTGAACAGTCTTGCGGAATAGACATATTATGATCTCTAACTCCTTTCATTGCGCCTGAAGCCATTTCATCATTGGCACAAACAGCTGCAGTAAATTTACGATTAGTGTTAATCAATTTATCAATACCAACACGGCCACTTGTTGTTAAAAAATCGCCCTCATAAAATAGCGCTTCATCAAACTTTAAATTTGCTTCATTTAATGCTCTTTTATGACCATTTAAACGTTCCTTAGCATCCTGTTTAAACATCGGGCCAGAGATATAAGCTAAGTCTTTATGTCCTTGCTCGATAATATGTTTTGTCGCTAAATAACCGCCAAGTTCATTATCAATATAAAAGCAATTATCTTTAATTTCTGGAATTAAGCGGTTTAATATAACAATGGGGGTAGAGCCTTTAGATAATTCAATTAAAAATTCATCTGACAATGAATCAATTAAAATAATAATAGCGTCACAGTTTCGGTCTATTAAAAAATTAATACCTTCTTTTTCACTTTTCTCTACACTATGGCCAGCGGTTACTACGGCATGTTTCCCTGCTTTTCTTAACTCGATTTCAATACTGCTGATCATTTCACCATAAAAGGGTCCGTGAAGTTCAGAGACTAAGACTCCTATGCTGTTTGAGCGATTAGAAGCTAAAGAACGCGCAACGCTATTTGGTCGATAGCCCAGCTCTTGCATAGCCGCCATGACTTTTTGTTTTGTTTTTTCACTCACATGCTCATGGTCATTAAGTACTCTTGAAACCGATGATAGTGATACACCTGCTAATGCTGAAACTTCGTAAATCGTCGCCATTATTGCCCTTTAGCGTATTCTATAAATTTCTCTAGTAGACTTTAACATGAAAGTTAAAGTCTTAACTAGGATGAGTTGCTTGACACTTATTTCTTTACGTGATTTTAATATGGCATATTATTGTCAATATTGGAAGCGCTTCCAAAAACTTAAAAAAATCATTGCAATTTGCTACTTATAGATCCAGAATGGAAGCGCTTCCAGTTTATGGGAGAATGAATGACGCATTATAAATAAAACATAAAACTGAATTTAAATCAGAGAATATTAAAGAAGGTGGGGAAGATGTTAGGAGACAATAATGGCTAGTTTATCCGTACAATCAGGTGGGCTAGAACCCACAAATCAAGACAGTAACAATAATTATGCATTCGCACTAACCTCATTAACATCATTATTTTTTATGTGGGGATTTATTACCTGTTTAAACGATATACTTATTCCGCATTTAAAGGGCGTTTTTGATTTAACTTATAGTCAAGCAATGTTAATTCAGTTTTGTTTTTTTGGTGCTTATTTTTTAGTCTCAATTCCTGCTGGCAATATTGTCAAGAAATTAGGTTTTCAAAAAGGTATTGTGTTGGGATTAATGATTGCAGCACTTGGTTGTTTAGGCTTTTATCCTGCAGCTTCCCTACATAGTTATCCTGTTTTTCTGTTTGCATTATTCGTTCTTGCTAGCGGTATTACTCTTTTGCAAGTGTCGGCAAACCCTTATGTAAGTACATTAGGAAAATCGGAAACAGCCTCATCAAGATTAACGCTTACTCAAGCTTTTAATTCGTTAGGTACAACTATTGCGCCATTTTTTGGTGCTTACCTGATCCTAGATCAAGTTGCAGAAACGATGTCAACGGCACAACAAGCTGAGTCAGTGCAACTTCCTTATTTATTATTAGCGGGAATGTTACTTATTCTTGCGGCTATATTTGCCTTTATTAAATTGCCTACAGTTGAATATACAGAAGACCAACAAACTAAAGAAGAAATTACCGGTAGTGCATGGGAATACCGTCATTTAGTTTTAGGTGCCGTGGGGATTTTTGTGTATGTCGGTGCTGAAGTGTCTATAGGTAGTTTTTTAGTGTCTTTTTTAAATGATCCCAATATTGCGGGTTTAGAAGAATCAGATGCGGCTAAATATATCGCTTATTTTTGGGGGGGGGCAATGGTAGGGCGATTTATTGGCGCCGCTGTCATGCAAAAGTTACCTGCGGGTAAAGTACTGGCGTTCAATGCAATTATTGGAGTTGTATTAATTTGTATCGCTATTATGGCGTCAGGGCAACTTGCCATGTGGGCAATACTGTTGGTTGGCCTATGTAATTCAATCATGTTCCCCACTATCTTTAGTTTAGCGATTAACGGATTAGGAAAACATACCAGTCAAGGTTCAGGCATTCTATGTTTGGCTATTGTTGGCGGTGCAATATTACCTTTAATTCAAGGTTTATTAGCTGACAGCATGGGATTACAAAATTCATTTTTCTTACCGATAATTTGTTATGTGTTCATCGCATATTATGGTTTTTCAGGTAGCAAACCTGTTTCAAAACAGGTGTGAGGTGTTTATGTCTATAAAAGTTAATATACAAAATCGATTTTTAAGTTCACTAATTATTGTCGTTTGTGCTTCTTCCGTAATCGCTTGCAGTAAAGAAGAGCCGCAAGCAAGTAATCAAAAAAAATCACCGCAAAATGTTACTCAACAATCATCATCAAATATCGATATTTGGCCTGTTCTCGAGCTATCGGTAAAAAATGATCCGACAGTTGAAACTAAAGTTTCACAAATACTGAAAAATATGACTTTAGAGCAAAAAGTTGCTCAGATGATTCAACCTGAAATTCGTGATATTTCGATTGAAGATATGCGTAAATACGGCTTTGGTTCTTATTTAAATGGCGGTGGCGCATTTCCCGATAATAACAAGCATGCAACGCCTGCTGATTGGATCAAGCTTGCTGAATCAATGTATCAAGCGTCAATTGATGATTCTTTAGATGGTTCTAATATCCCAACAATGTGGGGAACGGACGCTGTTCATGGCCATAATAATGTTATTGGCGCGACGTTATTTCCTCACAACATAGGTTTGGGTGCTGCGAATAACCCTGATTTAATTGAAAAAATTGCCGCAATCACTGCAAAAGAAGTCATGGTAACCGGCATTGATTGGGTTTTTGCACCAACCGTTGCTGTTGTTCGTGATGATCGATGGGGCAGAACCTATGAAGGATATTCTGAAGATCCTGAAATAGTGAGAGCTTACTCAGCTTCAATTGTTAAAGGCTTGCAGGGAAGTGCAGACCAAGACTTTTTAGGCGACGAACGAGTGATTAGTACCGTTAAACATTTTTTGGGCGATGGCGGCACGGAATCAGGTGATGATCAGGGAAATAATATTGTTACTGAACAAGAGTTATTTGATATCCACGCACAAGGTTATGTCGGTGGTTTATCTGTAGGCTCTCAATCGGTAATGGCATCTTTTAACAGTTGGCATGGCAAGAAAAATCACGGTAATAAATACTTACTAACGGATGTTTTAAAAGATCGAATGGGCTTTGACGGGTTTGTTGTTGGTGATTGGAATGGTCATGGTCAAATCAAAGGCTGCACTAATGAAAGTTGTCCGCAATCTATTAACGCTGGTTTAGATATCTTCATGGTACCAACCAGTGCCTGGAAGCCATTATATGAAAACACTATTGCTCAAGTGAAAAGCGGTGAGATAGCACAAAGTAGGATTGATGATGCAGTCAGTCGCATTTTAAGGGTAAAAATTAGAGCCGGATTATTTGAAAAACCGAGCCCTGCTAACCGTAAATTGTCTGGTAAAACGGCACTTATTGGCGCTCAAGAGCATCGTGAAATAGCGCAGCAAGCAGTACGTGAATCGTTAGTTTTATTAAAAAATAACGATAGCTTGTTACCGTTAAGCCCACATCAAAACATTTTAGTCACCGGTGACGGTGCCGATAATATTGGTAAGCAATCTGGTGGCTGGACAATTACTTGGCAAGGCACAGGGAATAATAATGATGATTTTCCGGGTGGTAGCTCTATTTACGATGGAATTAAAGAAAAACTTGCTATGGGTGAAGGTTCAATTCAATTAAGTAGCGATGGTTCATTTGAACAAAAGCCTGATGTTGCCATTGTTGTCTTCGGTGAAGAACCTTACGCAGAAGGTAATGGTGACCTCGATAACCTTGAGTATCAACGTGGTAATAAAGAAGATTTAGCCTTATTGAAAAGACTACAAGCACAAGGTATTAAAGTTGTTTCCGTGTTCATTAGTGGGCGTCCTATGTGGTTGAATGCAGAATTGAATGCTTCTGATGCTTTTGTTGCTGCTTGGTTACCGGGCTCTGAAGGAAAAAGTGTTTCAGACGTTTTATTCACACATGCTAATGGTGAAATTAACTTTGATTTTGTTGGAAAACTATCCTTTTCTTGGCCTTCGAGTGCGGAGCAAACCACGATAAATCGTTTTGATGAGGATTATCAGCCATTACTGCCGTATGGTTTTGGTTTAAATTATACTGAAAAGGGTGATCAAGCTTACATCCTTTCTGATGAGTTAAATGAAACATCAATAGGTTCTTCAGAGACATTATCAATATTGAAAATATTTGAATTAGCGGTTAAAAAGCCTTGGAATGTGGCTTTGCAATCAGGTGAGAAATCAATACCGGTTACTTCAAATATCCAATCTTTGGGGGCTATTTCTTTACGAACGTTAGACAAAGTGGTTCAAGAAGATGCTAGAACGGTAATATTTGATGGTAAAGACTTAGCAAGCATTAATATTTTTAGTAACTTTCCAGAAGACTTAAGAGCTTATCATGAAGCGAAAACTGCTTTAACTTTTGATATTCGACTTGAACAAATACCCACGGAAGAAGTTAAACTATCAATGATGTGTGAGGCAGACTGCCAAAGTTCGGTCGATATTACTTCGTTATTGAAAAGTGAAAACTTGAATCAGTGGCAGACGATAAGTATCGATTTAGCGTGCTTTAAAGCATCAGGTGCCGATTTTGCAAAAATTATGTCGCCATTTCATTTATCGACTAATGGTAAATTGTCATTAAGTTATTCTAATATTAGTCTTGTTCCTAGCAGTGCTGAGCAAGCCACGATGCGCTGTCAGTAAATAAAATGCATTACCGTTGTTCTTTTATAAGTGCAACGGTTTTGCATGAATTTATAAAGCTTAGAATAATGTAAACAAGGATTTTTCAATGCCTTACAATAAATATGCATCTATATTGTTAGTTTTAGCTGTTTTTGGTCTCGGTGCTCTTGGTTGCGGCTCTGGTGGCGGTAATACCAGCACTAGTAGTAAAGATGTTGCTAGTAAGCCAGTTACCGATTCTACATCAGATACGGTTAGTACTTTTGTTGATCCTACTGTGGCTTCATTAGTCAGTGAACACTGGCAATTGGTTTGGCAAGATGAGTTTGATCAAGCTGAAATTGATTTAACAAAATGGAGTTTTGAAGTGAATTGCTTTGGCGGTGGCAATGATGAACAACAATGTTATACAGACCGTAAAGAGAATGCTTACCTTGAACAAGGTATTTTGAAAATAGTCGCGCGCAGAGAAAACTTTGCGGGTCCTGCTGCTCAAGATGACGATCCAAATTACACCCCTGAAGATACTCGTATTTTACCTTATACTTCTGCGAGATTGCGCAGTAAAAATAAAGGTGATTGGACTTATGGTCGTTTTGAAATAAGAGCTAAATTGCCATCAGGGCAAGGGACATGGCCAGCTATTTGGATGTTACCTACAGATTGGGCTTACGGTGGTTGGGCTGGTTCTGGCGAATTAGATATTATGGAAGTCGTCAATTTAAAAACTCAATCGGATGTAGAAGGTGCGGTTGAAGGCCAAGAGGAATCTCGTATCTTCGGATCGTTACATTTTGGTCGTTTATGGCCAGAAAATGTTTATTCAAATCAATCATTTAATTTACCTGATGGTGCTAGCCCCGCAGATGACTTTCATGAATATGCGGTTGAATGGCAAGCGGGTGAAATTCGTTGGTATGTAGACGATATCCATTTTGCAACACAACGCGACAGTGCGTGGTATAGCCAATATAGGAGCGATGCAGGTGTTTTAATTAATGGTGAAGGTAGCGCACCATTTGATCAAAAGTTTCATATGCTTTTAAACTTTGCTGTTGGCGGAAATTGGGCAGGAAAAGTGAATGAAAAAGGTATTGATGAAAGTGTATTCCCTCAAGCATTTCAAGTGGACTACGTGCGTGTTTATCAATGTTCAGTGTCACCAGCTAATGGTGCAGGTTGTGAAACAATTGGTGAAGACGCGGCTATTATCGAAGGCCATCAAGCACCTATTCTTTAAATAATTAACTTTAAGGTGTTTAGATTTTCATAAGACGTAACTAATTACTTCAACATAAAGCTAAACTATTTAGCTTTATGTTGAAGTATAATTATTTTTTCAATATCCATCAGTAACTCCAAAATATCTGCCACTCCCATAAAATAGCCGAAACATAGCTGTTTTTGCAGTGGATTTTTATCTCCTTTTAATTGATGAACAATTTCAGCATCTCGCCACTTGGCGGGTTTAGCCGGTTCTTTATGGTTGAACTGAAAGATATTTAAATGGGAAGAGGCATTTCTAACATGTCTAAAAAATTCAAATTCCTCAGAGCCATCATTGTAGTGTTTAACGGATTCGTAAGCTGTATTCGCTAGCATCATGCAACAAGAAGCAATATGTTGACCTTTATTGATATCACCATTTAATGCCTGATTACGCAATTGAAAAGGCGCGAGATGCTTACTTTGCGAATGTAACCCCGGAAAGCTTAACAATTCTTGTGGAGATGTATACACGTCAATCTGTTCTTCAAAAATTACCGGACAGCCACATAAAGAAATTGAAAAACTGGAAACAAGATCGTAAAAATAGAGTGTTTTACTAAACTGATGAGATTCAATGTCTTTTTTCATATTCTTATTTTCATCTGTATATTATTTTTATGATATCGACGTTGTCTTTATCTATGTCTATATTTTGGTATTGTGACCACAGAAAAGTGATTAGTGATTTTTTGTCTGTAGATATTCACTGATGTTTCGGTAAGTATCAACCCAATAATCATCTTTATTGCTTGATAAATATGCTAATAACTCATTATGCGCATCATTTGACACAGCAAGCTGATCGCCTCCTATACCGTGAAAGGTAATATGAGCAATAGTGCCATATTTTTTTGCTTGTTTAATGTAATTTATTAACGTTTGCCCTGAAACATTAATGGGAGCCATTACAGGGGCGTTAAAGCGATCAAATGAAACCATATCTTGTGGTGGATTGCCAACATGAGATTTAATACCGACAAACCTTGATTGCAACGCGGTAACATAGTTTTTTTGCTCGACAATTTTATCTGTGCAGGGAACGGTAAATGTTCGTGATGTTTCGCCATCAATTGCTTGTAAAAAGGTATTAGCAGTTTGTATTTCTTGAATAATTTCTACAAAATATTTTTTATCTAAATCATTATGTTTTGGCACCCATTCTCTGTTGGGTAAAGAGCCTCTGCATGCATGATTAATAGAATGGTTGCCTAATTCATATCCTAGCTTGGCAGCCGTTCTCCATTCACTTAAACGTTTTGCGATGGTGGGAGAATTAAGTGAAAGGTAAAACGTCGCTTTTAAATTGTGTTGAATAAGTGCAGGTAAGGCATTATCTAGTTGACTATTTAAAGCATCATCATACGATAGGCTTACAGCAGCTTTGGTATTATTTGGCCAACTAAACTTAGTTTCGGCAATAGCAAAATTATTGATAAATATTAAGTAAATTAACAATGAAGCGCGTATAGAGCGAAGTATGAAAAATTGTGTTGAGAATGCTTTCATTTTAGGTGAACTCTATAAAAATGTTAGCCGTGAGTCGACCTGTACTTGGGTTAGGGTCGATATCGTGTTCAGGCAAAATGATAATTGAATGCAATAATTGCCCTGGATAAATTACTAATCGATTAGGTTTATATTCAATCTGTTGGTAAAGCTCAAAATGTTCATTTGATTGCGTACAATACTCTTGTGGTGGCTCCCCCCTTGTATCAATAAAGTTTTGTGCGGAAGTTAAATATGCCTCCACATTATGATTTTCTATTTTTTCTAGACCGGAAGGGATATGACGAAATAATCCAGTATTGCCATGATTTCCATCATTTAAATAATGTAATACTGCAAAATAGAAAGGTCTGCTGGTATCAAAATGTGGCATTCGTTGCAGCAGGCTTAACGATTCTGGTTTTTGGGTGATCAAAGAAAAATAAATTTCTTGTGGTCTAAGTTGTAAATTTGTTGGAACGTTATAAATTCGGCAAATTTCTTGATAGACCGCCTGAAGTACATTGATAACATAATCTTTTGGTAAGGGGGCTCTTATGCCAGGATAATGAGTGTTATCACGTTTGTTGAATGGTAAGTTTTTGCAGGCATGTTCAACAATATCATCTGTATTTACTGAAAATTCATCAATGACGATAACAGGCGTTTTATCTTCACCCACACTTAAAACTTGTAAGGTTAAATCGCTGGATACCTGGGTGCTGCTGTTCTTCATTTGATGACTTTACGACCTTTTAAAAACAACTCTTTTCAACAAAATGTTGTTAAGCTCAACGGGTATCGTTCACCATGACAAATGAGCTAACTTAATCTGTTAAATGACCGGTGGAAATATAACCATTTACGCGTCTAAAATATTCGGTTTATATTACGGTTGATTTACAATAATGTTGAATAAATTCATTATGATCAGGCCAGTTATCGACTTTACGTCTAACGCCTGATTTTATTTTATCTAAAAAGTTAGCGAGTTCATCGTCACCCATTAAATCAATAATGGGATGATATTGTTTCGGCATTAAACCTTGGCCAAGCATAACTTGAACCCAAGACGTTTCGCCAAATAGCTCTTCTGCTTTTTTAAATACTTGGCCACTTTCTTCAAATAATGATAAGCGATGTTGTAATGTCTCAGGAATTTCCATACTTCGACAATGTCGCCAAAATGGCGTATCGGTACGATCGGTTAAATTATAATGCAGAATAATAAAGTCTTTAATGTTGTCTATTTCAGTTTTCGTTTGGTTATTAAATTCATCAATATCAGACTGTTTAATACCTTGTGAAGGAAACATCAGCATTAAACGCACGATGGCTTTTTGAAATAAATGAATACCTGTTGATTCTAAAGGCTCAATGAAACCAGAAGATAAGCCAATCGCAACACAGTTTTTATTCCAATGTTTGCGACGTGTGCCTGTTTTATATTTTATTACGCGAGGTTCATTCAATAATTCACCTTCAACATTATCTAATAGTGTTTTTTTAGCTTCTTCATCTGTCATGTATTTACTGCAAAATACGAAGCCATTGCCGGTGCGATTCTGTAATGGAATTTGCCACTGCCAGCCAGAATCTCTGGCAATTGAACGTGTATAAGGAACTGGTTTTTTTACTGTTTTAGTTTGAACAGCAATAGCACTGTCACAAGGCAGAACATGGCTCCAATCTTCGTAACCTGTATGAAGAGCCTCTTCAATCAAAATCCCTCTGAACCCAGAACAGTCTATAAATAAGTCACCTTCAATTATTTTTCCAGAGGCTAACGATATTGAATGAATATAGCCTGACTCATCGTCTAAAGTAGCTTGATTTATTTTTCCTTCAATACGTTTAGCGCCATGTTGCTCTGCTATTTTTCTTAAAAATTTTGCATAAAGGCCAGCATCAAGGTGATAAGCATGATTGAGTTCTTGATTGGCTAATACGGCGAACTTTCCTTCTCTTGCGCCTAAATGTTCAGAAACATAATCGCCAAGATCAGATACAATGCCTCTTTCAAGGCCTTTTAACCAGAAATGTTGAAAGCCAGCAGCCCAACAACCCTGACCCAAAAAACCAAACGAATGAATATAATCTTTGTTAACATCTCGCCAATTTTCAAATGAAATACCCAATTTAAAGGTTGCGTTAGTCGCTGCCATAAATTCTTGTTCATTGATCCCCAATAATTGATGAAAGATATGTAGAGTAGGGATTGTCGCTTCGCCTACACCAACAGTAGGAATATCATCCGATTCAACTAAAACGACTTCGAGATTTTTTCCGAGCAATTTTGCTAATGCTGCGGCCGTCATCCAACCCGCTGTTCCACCACCGGCGATGACAACTTTTTCAATTTTTTTGTTTGGTGTTTTCAACATTAAACCTTATTTATTATCGTTTTAATTTATTGAGTAAATCAGCGCGAATTTTTTTTGCCATTAATTCATCAAGCGGCTTAGATAATCGACCTTGTGCAGCTTGAGGAATATGTGAAAAATCTTCTTGTTCATGCTCAAAAATATAATAGTTAAAATGAGCCTGCCATGCCTTTCTTTGTGTTAAAGGTAAGTCTTTTAAACTTAAAATAGCCATGTCGAGCGCATTTTTTGGCCGTCCCATAAATGCAGGACTATCACGCCACCAGTGAGTCACAAGTATATTAAAAGCCGTTAAGCTTTCTACGTGGTGCCACCACATACTCGGCAAAAATAGTGCGTCACCAGCATCTAATTCAGCCACTTGAGCCGAAGCTAACGCTTGCTCAAATTTAGGGTGCTTTTCAAAATCAGGGTTATCAAAGTCGACCAAACTAATTTCCTGTCCACCGGGAGCAAACTCCATTGGGCCAATATATAAATTGGCTAATTGCTCTGGCGGAAATAGTGTGAATCTTCGACGACCGACAACACAACACGCTAAATTATGAGGGAAATCAAAATGTGCAGCTACTCTACTTTGATTGCCAATCCAAATACTAGTGAGTGGCTTTAGGTTATCAATTGAAGCATTGTTTTCTTCATTATAGCCGGGTAACCAATTATTGATTTCTGTTGAACCTACATACATTGTAGGTGGTTCAGGATCATCAAGATGCTCCAGTAGTTTATCCAATACCTGATTAAGGTTTGCTTTTGAACTATTGAAATTGAATCCGGTTAGGCTCTCATTATAAAAAACACGACCTTTGTTTTCTGGCGGCCCGTAATATGCGGTAACGGGCGTATTGGTGTAAAATTTTTTTATGTAGTCAGTGGCTGATTTTTCTGATTCTTTACCTGCAATAACGGCAGGCCAGTTTGCGCCAAATCCTTTTAAAATTATCGGTTCAGCAGAAGATAGAACAAACTCAGGTAGTTTACCTGGTTGACAGTTATGTACTTCTTGAACTTTATGATTAATTGTTAACACGGATTGACCTTTTTATCACGCAACTTAATGTTAGGCTTAGTGGCAAGTTACAAACCTAAGCGAGCATTTTTTTTATTCATTAAAGTACGAATATTTGATTGAGAAGCAATTGCCATATAAATTGCTTGTAAATACCCATTTTTATGTAATTTAGCTAAATGATCAGGCGTTAACTCTTTTAACTTGTCTTCATTGATTGTGTAAAATCCTACCATTTGATTATTACTTTCATCATTTAATGTGATGTCTAGCGTAAAGGGCTCTAACAGTTCATATTCAACCAATATATCTATGAATACTTTATTATCGTTAATGCCGTGATGCATTGTTTCGAGCATATCTGCAGCATTATCTAAATAATCGGAGTTGCCACCAAATTCTAAGAAAAGCGCTTCGCCTTTTTCTTCATTCACACGAGGGTGATCAAGATCGATATGCAATACTCTTTGCTCTTTTTCTTCCCCATCTTCAATGACTTTTTGCACACCTATTAAAAATGGTTGTCTTGAGATACTAAGCGGAATATAGGGAGCATCCCATTTGTTATTAGCAAGAAACAAATTTTCATCATTTTGAAAACCAAACAATGCCACAGAAATAAACTGGCCAGTGTTAGGATCTTTGTTAAAAAATATAGGGTAATATGCTTGAATAGATCTAAATTCAGCAGGAAAGGTCAAGGTAAACCAAACGCTATCACCATATTCTTCTGAACGCTCTGTTATAACTTTTACATTTTGGTGGTCGATACTGTTTAATAGTGCATGGTTTGCCATATTGATTTCCAAATTTGTTGTTTAGTGGTACTTTTTAGTACTTTATTTGTCTGTTTAGGCCTATATTTTCGGTAAGCCATATTGTTTAATTTTATTAATCAATTCTCGATTGGTCGGTAACACAGTCAATAATTGCTTGGTATGGTTAACGTTTTCATTAAATATTTTTTCAGCCTCTTGCGATTGATCTATTCTTTTTTTACGAGGCGGTTCAGTGATAAAATCCATGCCGTAAAGTACATATTGAAAACTTGCAGAGGGGAACATTTCTTCAGTATGTGTTGCGTCGAATTTATAGGGCGATTGATATTTCCACAGGGCTAATTGTTCTTTGAGTGTTTCGGGCAATGAGGATTCTTCGCGGTTATCAAGCCAATACCCAGAGTCACTTCTTTTACTTAACGCATAATGTAATTTTAGAAAATCAATTATATTTTCCCAACGATGTAAAAATTTGTCATTAAAGCGTTTAGCAATGATGTCCATTGTATATCTATTGGCAGGTAATTGTTCACTGATCATTTTTGCAGAAAGCTCTATTAATACCAATGCAGAGGCTTCTAATGGCTCGATAAAGCCAGCCGACATACCAATTGCAACACAGTTTTTATGCCAAAATTTTTCTCGGTGTCCTGGATTAATGGTTATTTTTCTGATCATTGCTGAATTTGCTGCTTTTTCACCAAGCGATGGTGTTATATACATTCTTAATTCTTTTTCTGCACTTTCGTCGTCAGTGTGTGAACTAGAATAGGTATACCCAACACCGCGGCGAGATGGTAAGCCAATATCCCAAATCCAACCGGCACTCTGAGCAGTTGAATGTGTAAAAGAGGCAATTGGGCTTTCATCATTTGAGTAGGGGACATGTAAGGCTAAGGCTGAATCGTTAAAAAGTATATTCTGTTTGCTGATGAAAGGAATACTATAATGTTTTGCTAATAAAATTGCGGCAGAGCCAGTACAGTCAATAAATAAGTCACCCAAAATATCCCCATTTTTTTTTGTACCTATTGAAGCGATATCGCCATTTTTAGCAGAATTTACATGAGTAACGTGATCTATAATATGGGTAACGTATAATTTTTCAGTGCAATGCTTTTGCAGGAATTGACTAAACTTCCCTGCATCTAAGTGATATCCATAGTTAGCACTAAAGGCATATTCAGCGGTTGATATTTGCTTAGGTGCTCTACCATGAGTACCCAAATGACTTTGTTCACTAACTGCATCAGCAAAACTAATATTATCACTGTAAGGTTGCCAAAATGGGGCAAGGTTTATGTCATTAAAACCATTTGGGAGTGTGAAAGGGTGGTAATAGTGCTCGCTGGTATTAGTTGTCCAATGAGCAAATTTGGAGCCTTGTTTAAAACTAGCATCACAAGCCAATAAAAATGCAGTTTCAGAGATACCCATTTTTTTTAAGGTGCTGCGCATAGATGGCCAAGTACCTTCACCTACGCCAACGGGCGCAACATCGGCAGACTCAACTAGTGTTATTTCAATTGAGGAGTCTTTGTCAGAAGCATGCTCTGCAGCGATAATACCTGCCGTTAACCATCCAGCAGAGCCACCACCAACAATCACTATTTTTTTCAATGGTTTATTCATTTACTTACCGAAGGTTTATCTGGAAAAAGTGCTTCTAAAAGAAACTAAATAGTACACTATTTTATAACAAAAACTTGAATTCGTTCATTACATTAACTATCGGGGGAGCGTGTATCAAACATCAATAGATTATTAAAGCTTGTGTATTTATTTAGATTCTTTTGGAAAAACTATCACTTTATTCATTAAATAATAGGCCGCATAAATGATTAAATCTAGCGGCCTTATTGTTTACATCCTAATTGGCTAAAAAGTTAGAATGTATAGCGAGCACCTAAAGAGTAACGGGCGCCTTGCTGAATTGAGTCTAATACTTGGCGTTCATCACGTCCGCTAGTACGAGCATTTTGTTCAGTTAAGTTAATCGCATTGAAAAATACATTTAATCCTTCAACTTGTGGTACATCATAACTAATAGTCATATCCACTTGAGCATAGTCTTCAATATAACGAGGACCAGGGCCCGCGCCACCATCTTGAACTAAAGCAACAATGAATTTATCACGCCAGTTATAAGCTACACGAACCGATAGTCCGTCTTTTTCGTAAAAGCCAACGATGTTAGCAGAGTCACTGATACCTAATTCTGCAACTTGTGACTCTAATAAAAAGTCATCGTGTTCATTATCAGTATCTGTTTTAGTGTAGTTAACAATACCTCCAAAACCACTGTCACCAAATAAATGTTGAACAGCAAACTCGATCCCGTCGTATCCTGTTTTACCAGAAACATTTTGTGGGGTATCGATACCAAAATTCATCAAGTTATCAGTAGCGGCATTCCCTAAAATAATGATATTGCCATTATCCATGAAAACATGTTCTGGATCGGTTGCACCGTATGTGTCAAAGATATATTGACGTTGTGCTAAACCATCATTCCCAACAGCTGCTCTTGCTTCAGCAACATATGGGCCATCTGCAGGGTTTACAATATCAGTAGTAGTATTAACAGTAGTGGTTAAAATATCGTTTTTAACATCTTTAGTGAAATAACCTAAAGAAACATAACTACCTTCTTCATAGTACCATTCTGCAGATAAATCGAAGTTTTTAGACTCTAGAGGTAACAAGCCTGCGTTACCGGTTGAACCCGTTCCACCGCCTACACGAGCGCCAGCATTTAAATTAGTACCACCGATCATACTTGTGTATTGTGGGCGACCAATTGTCTCACTAAATGCAGCTCGCAAAATGATATCCTCGGTAACTTCAATGTTGAAGTTTATGCTAGGTAACGTGTGATCATAACTAGCTTCTTGAGTACCATAAACGATAGCGCCAGAGCTTAGTAATGAAACTTCACTCGTACCTTCCCATCGAGGCTCGCTAGTAAATCCAGGTACAGCTGAGCTTGAAGTTACATCGGTTTCTTCATAACGAATACCTACATGTACGTCGAAAGGCATTTCACCAATTTCGCCATCATAGTTATATTGAAAGTATATTGATTGCATTTCTTCTTTGGTGTATTGGTCAGTTTCTGAAGCATAATCGCTAGAAGGACAGAATGAGTTTCCACAATCACCCAAAGCAGCGGCTTGAACACTTAATACCTCCACAGCACGCTCTCTAACACCATTAAAGTCGAATGCAAAATAATTTTCTAAGATTTCTACATCACCGTTAAAGCCATCAAAATTACCACCACTTAAATTATCAAACTGGTCATGTATACTTTCACGTGGGAATAAAGACTCGTCAAATGAACCTGCAGTACCTTCACCACCCCAGTTATTACGTTGCACATTTTTAACGCGACGACGATTTTCTGAGCTTGTTAATGAAATACCAAAATCAATGCTGCCGGCTTCTTCAAAAACGTAATTACCGTGAATTTGAGTTTGTGAAACATCAGCACGATTCTTAGCGTTAGTAAATACACTACCTGTAACAATCATGTCTGACGCTTGAACTGAATTACCACCTGTTACTGAAAGCATCGGAATATCACCGGAGTAATCAGTTGCAGAAGCAGTACGTACAAATGCGGCCATACCAATTAAATTGCTTGAGCCTAAAGGACTATTAGGATCACTTTGTGCAGAAGAGTCATGATGATCAAATTTCATCGCTAAACTTTCATTTACTTGCCATTCAATATTTAAACCTAAAGATTTAGTTTCATCTTTTACGCTGTAATCAGCACCACCCATCGCTAAATCAGTAGGGTTATTAGGATCAAATGTTTCAGAGTAAATTAATGGAGATGATATAGGTCCATCACTCCAAGTATTTTCACTTGGACCAAAGTTATACCACACTGAAATATCATTGAACTGAGTATCATTTTCTTTCTTAACATACGTATAGTCTAAAGTAGCGGTTACACTGTCGATAGGCTTATATTGTAAAACTAACTGCGCATTGCTTCTTTTACGTTGCTGTTCTTCAAACTTATAAATTGTGTTTTGTGGAACTGAGTAAATATCATCATCACCCGGACGGTTGGTTTGTGAAGCATCTTTTGCAACACCACCCCAAGCAGCATTAGGACCACTCCAGTCAGTATCTTGAATACCAGAAAAACTGCGCCAAAAAGCAGTTTTACCTTGTTGGCTGCCACTTTCACGCTCTGAGTAACTACCTGAGATAGAAACACCAAACTTACCATCATCAGAAGTATTTGAATACAAACCAGAAAGTTGTGGTGTTGCAGAACCTTTTTTCGTTGATTTATCATCTAACGCTTCTAGGCTAAATACTGCTTTTTGTCCTGGGTTATCAAGAGGACGGTGTGTTTTAATATTAATTGTTGCGCCAATGCCACCTGTAGGTACATCTGCTTTTGATGTTTTATATACTTCTACACTGCTAACACCTTCAGCGGCAATATTAGCAAAATCAAAAGAACGCTCACCAGTAGTCGTTGGTAATTGGCGGCCATTAAGTGTGACTAAATTTCGGTTAGGGCCAAAACCACGAGCACTTACTTTACTACCTTCGCCATTAGATCTTTCGATTGAAATACCAGTAATACGCTGCAAAGATTCTGCTAAATTACTATCAGGAAATTTACCAATATCTTCAGCGTTGATTGCATCAACGATGCCTTGTGAACTACGTTTTATATCCATTGACTTAACCATACTGCTACGGATACCCGTAACTTCGATCACTTCAATATTATCTGTTTCATTTTCTTGAGCAGCAATAGTTGGTGCTACAACAGTTGCCCCTAAAATTATTGACAAGCTCTTTGCTATCTGAGTTTTCTTGAAATTTGATGTTTTCATTTAGTTCCCCCAGGTATTTTAAGTTATACCATTTTATATTTTTGGAAGCGCTTCCAGAAAATTCTAAAAAAATATACAACCAAACTGGAAGCGCTTCCATAAATTATGTCAGTTTGAGGATGAGGTCAATAGAAAAGTACAATTATTTTAGAGTTTATACTCATTTTTTATTGCAGCTAAGAATGCATGTTGATTATTGATAAGTAAAAAGCCACTGATTAATCAGTGGCTTTTTACTTATCAAGGAATTTCGCTTTATATTGTGCTATTTAAAGCTATACCGCATTCCTAAAGTATACCTAGAACCATATTGGCGAGCAAAAAGGAATTGATCTTCATAACGACCAAAGCCTTGCTCTGTTTCGTTATTAAGGTTTAACCCTTCAAAAAACACGGTAAAGTTTTCATCGATATCGTAGTTAATACTCATATCTACTTGACCAAATTCCTTCGCAAATTGCGGAGGGTTATCTGAAGAACCTTGACTTTGACCTACACCAATTAAATACTCATCACGCCAAGCGTACGTCAATTTGACCGATAGCCCATCTTTTTCATAAAAAGCTTGGAAGTTAGCTGAGTTACTTAAGCCTGTTAAAGGTGTTTGTGGTTGTAAGTCTGACACACTTTCAACTTTGGTAATATCATCAACATCAAATTCAACATCACCATCAACAAACGTTGCATTTGCGCCTAAACCGAAACCTGTATCACCAAAGAAGTGCTGGATTGCGACTTCAAAACCATCAACCATCTTGTCATCAGGAGTATTAAAAGGACGTGTAATATCCCATTGCATGAGAGGATCATCACTTTCTGGTTCAAGGTAACCTTGTGCGTTTAAATTTGCGCCATTGACTTGCATCTGCGCAAAAATTTCATCATTAGTTGGGTTCCCACCTAAATCTGCAACAGCTTGATTCCAACGAGGACCTTGAAAGATGTCTCTCATATCGTCAATTGATGTTGTTATTGTTTGGCTACTGATGAAGTTTTCTACGTCTTTTCTAAAGTAACCAACAGCAGCATAACTACCTTCAGCGTAATAATACTCTAAAGAAAGATCAAGGTTGGTTGATTCATATGGATTTAGATTAGTATTACCTTCTCCACCGATACGAGAATTAGGTCTTGTACTTGCCCCTAACGATCTGCCTCCAGCTAAAGCACCTAAGGGAGCGCGAGCAATGGTTTTACCCCAAGATATACGACCAACAAGATCGTCTGTAATATCAATTTTTGCATCAATCATAGGTAAGAACACATCATGTTCACCTTCAAGTGATAAAATCGTATTTTCGCCTGGTTGATATTGTGTATGCCACTCACTTCCACCTTGCCACCAAACTTCAGTAGGAATAGGTTGTAGTACATTACTAGTGACACTGGTTTCTTCGTATCTAAAGCCAACACTTAATTGTACAGGAAGATCAGCAACTTCTAATTCCCATAAAGACGACACATAAATACTATTTGTTTCTTCATCAACAGAGCCTTGCGATTGAACACTACCTTCTCGATAAGGGTCTGTACTAAAGTAATCATCACCTAATAAATCACTGTTTAAATAAGCTTCAGAACGAGCAACTGCTTCATCAAAATCGAAACTGTAATAATATCCACCACCTATTGGATTATCACCATTTGAAAATTCATCCAAAAAGTTATCGGTATTGTTGTATTCAAACATGCCATCAGGAAAAGCCGCTGAATAATTCGGGTTAAATAAGAATCCGCCAATTAACCCACTCCATGCACTTGAGCCACCTACAGTTTGTCCAGTATGTGCAAGACCTACTCTAACTGTTGTTAATGCTGAGTCATAAGGGTTTTCCCAAGTTGCATCAACTTGAAATTGATCAACTTCTGATTTACCTGGGCTATGAATAAATTGACTGAAATGTGAATCCATTTCACTTGGCATAAGTGTGGTAGAGCCATTTTTCCAGAAAATAGTACCTTGTGGAATATCCCCTGTTCTAAAATCATAATGTTTAGTGACTAACTGATCTGAGCCAAACACTAACGAACCAGTACCGTTCATGCCTTTATCTTTACCATTATCAGCTTTATTTTCTGAGTCGTGGTAATCTAATGAAATAATCAGATCTTCAGTGGCTTGCCACTCTACATTAAAACCTAATGAGTTCTCTTTTGTACCTGTAGTACTTCGATTGGCAGTGTAAGAACCATCATTACCAGACATGTCAGCGAACATAACTGTACCGTTTTCATCTAATTCATAGGCCTTAATGTTGCCACCGAAATCGTGCCATTGACCCCAACCAATAGAGTTTGAACCTGTAGTAGATTCTCCCATCGTATAATCAAGTGTTAAAATGACACTTTCAATTGGTGTATATTGAAGGGTAATGTTGGCATTAGTTCTTTCTCGCTCAATATCGGCAATGCCATAGTTCATATCTCGAGGAAAAAACGCGCCAGCTGCTGCATTTGCATCACGATTATCAACCACTTTATCAGCATCTAATGAAGGGAGTTGATCATTAGCTTGGTATTGCCAACCTTGAATGTTTGCGGCTTGTTGTTGAAAATCACGTTGTTGGTGAGAAAATGATATTGCTACACCTAAGGTGTCATCAGCGAAAGTATTGCTATAAAGCCCTGAAAATTCAGGTGTAATATCGTCACCTTCTTCATTAGAAGAGTCATAAATGCCTTTGCCAGAGATAACAAACTTTTCTCCGGGGCTAGCAAATGGTTTCATAGTGACTATATTGACTGTTGCACCTAAACCACCACTTGGGTTTTCAGCACGTGCTGTTTTATGAACTTCAAGTGAACTAACACCATCAGAAGATAAGTTCTCTAAACTGTATGAACGAGTATTACCCGTTCCAGGCATTTGTCGGCCATTTAACGTAATTAAATTAAACTCTGGACCAAAGCCACGCACTGTTATTTGGCTACCTTCACCATTTGAACGACTCACTGATACACCTGTAATACGTTGGAGTGATTCAGCTAGGTTAGTATCAGGAAATTTACCCATATCTTCAGCTGAAATTACATCTACTACGCCAGATGCGTTTCTTTTTAACGCCATTGAACGGGTTAAACTACTCATGATTCCGGTTACTTCAATAACTTCTATTTCTGTCTCATTACTTTCTACAACTTCTTCTGCAAAGATATTGGTGCTGATACTTGTTGCTAGAATAGCCGATATAGATACGGCTAAGCGTTTCTTGTTAAAAGTTGAATTTTTCATGTTTACCCTACTTTCTTAAAATTAGTTTATTAAAGACGGCTTTATCAAGCCGTATAACTTTTCTTAATAACGTGATTACGGTGTAGTTATCGCTACATTATCTATACGATAAACCGCACCGTCGCCCGTTCCCCAAGCAGGGAAAATCATTAATACATCTATCGCACTGATATCTAAACCAGCATTAAATAGTTCTTGCAAAGAAAATGTATAGGTTTGCCATTCACCTACGTTCGGTGTTTGACCTTCTTGGCTTGCTGATAGAGGTAATTCAGCAAATGTAGCAGCATCGCCAGATTCTATTTTAAACATCCATGTTGCGCTAGCATCATTAGGTGCTGAAACAACTTTCAGGTCAAAGGTTACAACGCCTGTGTCAAATAAAACACTCGCATCATAATAAACATCATCATTTGCTAAAAAGCCCATAACAGTTGGCGATGAACCAATAATAAATTCAGCAACCATACCATGGTTGGCGTCATCTTCTTCTTCGGTAGGTGTTGTACCACCACAACAGTCCCAGATACTCCATAATTCATGTTGTGCATTATCATAAATACTCAAACCTACAGGTTCAGGAAGACTTGATGGATCATAAATCATCACATTATCTAGGCGATAAGTCGCACCTTCACCAGCACCCCATGCAGGAAACACCATCAACACATTAATATCGCTAATGTCTAGCCCTAAATCATAAAGTGATTGCACTGTGAATGTGTAAGTTTGCCATTGACCAGCGACTGGTGCAGCAGCTTCTTGGCTTTCTGTAAGGTTTAATTCAACGAAAGAAGCAGCGCCCGTGCTTTCAATTTTAAATAGCCAAGGTGCACTCGAATCGTTAGGCATATTAACGACTTTCATTTCAAATTGAACAACACCATTGTCTAACAAGTTAGATGCATCAAGAGAAACACCTTCATCGGCAATGATGCCCATGACAGTAGGTGATGCTCCAATAACAAATTCAGCCGTTAAACCGTGTGCGGTATCGTCATTTTCTACTGTTGGCGTAGAACCACCACAGCAATCCCAAATACTCCACTGCTCTTTTGCTTGATCATCAAATAAAACATATCCTGCAAAACCACTTGAGGCATTAGGATCATAAATTTTGACATTATCAATTCGATAAACTGCGCCTTCACCAGCTCCCCAAGCAGGGAATACCATCAATACGTCAAGTGCACTCACATCAAGGCCTGCATCTGCCAAGTCTGCTAAATTAAAGGTATAGGTTTGCCATTGATCTACAACAGGACTAGCACCTTCTACACTTTCTGATAGAGGTAGCTCTGCGAATGTGGCAGCATTATCTGCTTCAACTTTAAACATCCATGCCGCGCTCGCATCATTTGGCATTGATGTGACTTTCATATCAAATTGAATGACACCATTAGCAAGAATCGCAGAAGCATCAAATGGACTTGGAGTATCAGTGTTTCCTTCGCGTGAAATAAAGCCCATAACAGTAGGGTTAGCGCCTATGGCAAACTCGGCTACATTACCATGTACATCATCATCTACTTCAACAGTCGGCGTTGAACCACCACAACAATCCCACATTGGCCAGCTAGTATTTTCATTGTCAGTAAATATTACCAGTTCAGGGGATGCACCTACATCGCCTGAGATAGCCATATTAGCAATTAAATATTCAGCGCCTTCACCCGTTCCCCATGCAGGAAATATCATCACGATATCGATAGCACTTAGATCTAATCCCGCCTCTTGTAATACAGATAATGGGAAAGTATAGGTTTGCCATTCACCAGCAACAGGAGCAACGCCCTCTAGACTAGAAGTTAAATTAATATCTCCTGTGTTAGGTCCACCGTCGCCAGCTTCAACTTTAAGTATCCATGCACTTGCAGCAGGAGGAACTGCTACAACTTTCATATCAAACGATAATGTGCCATTAAGTTCTACTAAAGGAGATGCATCGAATGGTTTAGATTCACCCGTAAAATCATCAGGGAAATGTCCGTTCCTAGTACTAAAGCCTAAAACAGTTCCGTTGTTGTCAGCTATGGTGAATTGAACTGCATCTCCTTTGTCTGCATCAGCAATAATTACTGGAGATGTACCGCCACAACAATCCCAAGCAGTCCAGTTACTGTTTAACGTACCATTAAATATAGCTAAATTTGTTGCTTCACCGTTACTAGGTGGAGAAGGAATTGGTGCTTTACCTAAAACAAGTGCATCTTCTTCATTGTCATAGCCAGATCTGACTGTTTCACAGCCTTTACCCGTTTCAGGATTTTGTTGGCATTGATAAACACGAATATAGTCAATTTCAAACGATTGGCCATTTTCAAATGCTGTAGCATCTATGCCTAAGTTATTGGTATTTTCAGGCCAACTACCACCAACAGCATTATTTATAATCATATAAAATTCTTGGTCGTAAGGAGCATTATCCCAATACGTCGTTAATTCACCTGTATCTGCATCATAGTACTCAGTAAACCAACCTTGATGTGCTAGACCAACAGCCTCATCCTTACTATTATATCGAACTTCTGATCTACGTTGTGTTGCATATAAATAATTATCTACGTACCAACGAATTTCGCCTTCTTGCCATTCAATAGCATAAGTATGAAAATCATCAGCAGGATTAATATTATCAGGCATAGTATAAGCTTTACCTGAACTAGAATTGTTCGGCCACTCCTTACCGTAGTGCAATGTACCGTAAACATTATTCTCTATGGCACCTTCATCATTGGCTGTTTTCAAATTGACAGCTTCAATAATGTCTATTTCCCCAGATTTTGGCCAGCCACCATAAACTTCATCAGTTGGCATCATCCAAAATGCAGGCCAACTACCTTGCCCACTGGGTAATTTAGCTTTCATTTCAAAACGACCATATTTGAAGTCAGCTTTATGACGGCTAATCAAACGAGCCGATGTATAGGGTAACTGTGCGCCTTCAACTGCAGGCAAAGCGACTATATTCAGAAAGCCGTCTGCTACATATGAATTTTCTGGGCTATCGGTATAACATTGTTTTTCCTGATTTCCGCCTCCGTCACAATTAACTTCATGTGACCAGTTTTGACTGTCGATCGTCGTTCCATCGAATTCATCGCTCCAGACCATTTGCCAGTCACTTACTGGTTGTTGTGGATCAATTTTAGTGGGGTCAGTGTGAGTTTCTGCACTATCACCGCCACCACAACCTACTAATGAAATTGCTGATGCCAAAGCAAACAGTTTTGTAATGTTACTTGCTGCTTTTCTCATAATATCTCCCCGTTAACTTTTGCTTTTATAATATTTAATATTTTTTCCTTAAGCTTCGAAAGTATCAAAGATTAGGGAAATAACACTTCATAGAAGCGCTTCCAGTATAGCTCAAAAAAACAGAGTTGTATTTGGAAGCGCTTCCAGTAAATTATGATAATTTTTGATAAACGTCAATAGTAAGTAGGTACAAAAAGCTAACTATATTAGAGTTAATACACTCATTTTTTCTGGTGATAACTCTAATCACTTGAAATTTAAATACTTATAAGGGAGGGGAGTATTAGTTTAATAGGTGATTGTAAATGTCTTGGCGAATTAATTATACTTTTTGTTCATATTGCATCTGATAATTTATTTTATATTTAGTTATCGTGATGGAGGCATTTCCTGCTTGGGTTTTATTAGAGATGACAGTGCTTTCACAAGTTGTGTAACTTCTAACCAAGGTCAATAGTAAAGAGAAAAAAATATTAACTATTTTAGAGTTTTTATATCTTATTAGAGCCATAGAACCTATTGGTTGTATGGAAAAAGCGCCTGGTTGATACAACGCTATATATAAATCAAGAGATTGGGACGGTTTTTTTTGGGGGAGGACGTAGTTACATAGTTTAAATATAGCTACGCTTCACTTTTAATGAGTAATAGGGCTTATTTGTTAGGATATGTTTTTTTGAAGTTCAAGGTGAATAGTATTAACTTTATTCGTATCAAGCTTATACCAGCGCATAACATAGGCAACCATTATTGAACCTGCCGCTGCGAAAAGCGTAAACGATAAAAGAATACCATGTTTGGTTGTTTCATTTTGCTCAATGTCAGCTTGGTAACCATAATAAGCTAATAGCCAGCCAGCAAGGGCTCCACCAATTGCGACACCTAATTTTATAAAGAATACAACTGCTGAATATACCATACCGGTTATTCTTACGCCTGTTTTCCAATGCCCATAATCAATGGTATCTGCCATTTTCGCCCAAAGTAATGGTGTTGCCATTTGTAAAAAGAAACTCCAAAGAAAGAATAGACTTAATGCTAACGTTATCTGAGTTGGGCCAACGAAATAACTAATAATACAAATGAATGCAGCAATTGATTGTAGAGCAATGTAGGCTTTTATTTTACAGAATTTTTTAGCGACAGCTTGTGATAAAGCACAACCTAAAATACTACCTATCATGCCTAAGGTCATAAAAGGGGTTATTAAATCTGCTCTCATTAAATAATATTTAACGTAATAAACTGCTAGGGTGCCACGCAAAACTTGACCACTTAATAATAACAAGCCGGCTAAGCATAGAATTCGCCATTGATCATTTTGCCATAAGCACATTAAATCTTGCTTAAAAGATGAGTTTTGTTGAGGAGGGGGGCTCACCCGTTCTTGAGTTCCAGCAAAACAGAGTAGAAAGAGTATGACGCCTAAAATACTCATAGCGATCATCGTATATTGATAACCTAATGCTTTATCACCTTGTCCAAAATATGCAACTAAAGGCATTGTACCTGCAGCAACAATTAAGCCCCCAAGCATACCAAAAACAAAACGATATGACTGAACGGAAACGCGCTCTTTAGGGTCTGCGGTTAGAACACCACCAAGTGC
>Ga0233426_10000685_pt1 | contig 34871 bp, 26 predicted proteins | sample SI_118_April2016_6_FD_179875 | JGI IMG/M metagenome (GOLD analysis project Ga0233426, IMG submission 179875) | Seawater microbial communities from Saanich Inlet, British Columbia, Canada - SI_118_April2016_10_MG | ecosystem: Environmental > Aquatic > Marine > Inlet | place: Canada: British... | reverse complement strand
TGTCTTACCTTTACTCAATTACTGATATTGGATTTTATAATGAATCTATTTCTACCAAGACAAGAAACGCATTAGGGCTTGGTGGTGGCTATCGATTTAAATTAAACAACAACTTCATAGATTTAGGGTATGTCATTGGAAGTTATTCAGATTCTGAGATGAACCTTAATAATTCAAAATTAATCGTAAAATGGACTAGCTTTTTCTAAAAAACTTTAACAATAATTGGGTGTTTCTTCATTTTTGTTAAGTTTTTTTTAACATAAACCATTGCTTTTTAAAAAAAAAGCAAGATATTTGGCCTAATTAATTCAAATTATAAAATATGAAGACAAAGTTCAAAGGAGTTTTGACGCTTTTATTAGCGTTAATTGTGCAGGTATCATTTGCGCAAGAAAAAACTGTCTCTGGTACAGTATCTGACAACACTGGTAGTTTACCAGGTGTAAGTGTTATTGTTAAAGGTACAAGTACGGGAGCTGAAACTGATTTTGATGGAAAGTATTCTATCAAAACAAAATCAGGTGATGTTTTAGTTTTTAATTACCTAGGGTACAAAACTGTTGAAAAAACTGTTGGTTCTTCCAACGTTATCGACGTTACTCTTGAAGAAGGTGGTGAGGTTTTAGATGAAATCGTCGTTACTGCACAAGGTATTAAAAGAGAAAAGAAAGCCTTAGGTTATGCCGTTAGTGAGGTAAATTCTGAACAACTGGAGCAAAGAGCCGAAGGGGATGTTGCTAGAGTTTTATCTGGTAAAGCATCAGGTGTTCAAATTACATCTCAAAGTGGTACTTCTGGTTCTGCAACGAATGTTGTAATTAGAGGGTATTCTTCCATTACAGGAAGTAATCAAGCTTTATTTGTTGTAGATGGTGTTCCTTTTAGTAGTGATACCAACTCACAAGGAAACTTTTTAAGTGGAAATGTAGGTTCAAGTCGTTTTTTAGATTTAGACCCAAACAACATTGAAAGCATCAATGTTTTGAAAGGTCTTGCAGCATCTACGCTTTATGGAACAGCTGGTAGAAATGGTGTAATTGTTATTACAACCAAAGCAGGTTCTTCTAAGAAAGGTGTTAAAAAGAATGAAATTTCTGTTACACAGTCAATTTTTTTCAATGACATCGCATCATTACCTGATTACCAAGATCAGTACGGTGGAGGTTTTGACCAATCTTTTGGATGGTTTTTCAGTAACTGGGGACCTTCTTTTAATGCAGATGGTGTAGATGGTTATAATAATGACCCTGCAGGAAAAATACAACCAGATGGAACAGTAGAACATCCATACGGTTCAAGTGCATTCTTAAACAACTTCTTAGGAGGTAATAATATATTAAACCAACAATATACAGGTGAAAGATATGACTGGAAACCTTACAACAGTGTTGAAAATTTCTTTAGAACAGGTGTTATTAGTAATACTTCTCTAAATATGAGAGGATCCTCTGATGATGGTAATGTATCATACAACCTTAACTATAGTCATTTAGACGAAGAAGGATTTACTCCTGGAAACAACGTAATAAGAAATACGTTAGCAGTTGGTGGTCGTGCAAAACTTAGTAATAAGTTTACCATTCAAGGTTCTATGAATTATAGTAGAAGTAGTGTTGTTTCTCCGCCAGTAGCTGCGAGTAGAGGTAACGGTACTTTAGGATGGTCAACTTTTGGAAATGTATTCTTTACTCCAAGAAATGTTGATTTAATGGGCCTACCTTTTGAAATTCCAGAAAATGGAGGAAGTATTTACTACCGTAATGGTAATGATATCATCAATCCAAGATGGTCAGTTAAAAATGCTCAGAATGGACAGTTAACAAATAGAATTTTCACAACTGCTTCATTAAATTATGCATTTAATGATAACATAGCTCTTACTTATAGAGCAGGTTTAGATTTTTATAATGAAAGAAACAAATCGTATTCTAATAAAAATGGTGTAAACTTTAATGATGCTATTTTTGGTTTTTTGAATACTTATGATAATAATGTAAATATTTGGGATCACTATGTTGCCTTAAATGGAAATTATGACATTGGTGAAGATATTGGAATAAGTTTTGTTGTTGGTGGTACTAGCCGTTCTAGATCATTTGAAGCACAAGGAGTTGCAAGTACTGGTCAAATAGTTTTTGGAACATTAGCCCATTTTAACTATGAAAACCAAACACCAATACAATTTATGCAAAAAAGGAATATTATTGGATTTTTTGGAGAAGCAGCAATCGATTATAAAAATTATGCATTCTTAACATTATCAGGAAGACAAGATTGGGTATCTAACCTACCAACTGAAAATAATAGTTTATTATATCCAAGTGTAAGTGCATCTTTCTTGCCTACAGCAGCGTTTGAAGGTTTAAAATCTGCAAGTGGTAAAGGTCTTAATTACCTTAAATTAAGAGCTGGTTTAGGACAGTCTGCAGGATTCCCTGATGGATATCCTACCATAAACACAGTAAATCAAACTACTCAAGTAAATGGTGGTGTTTTAGGAAGTGTTGTAACTAATTCAATTAGTGGTACAGAAGCAAACCCTAACTTAAAACCTGAATTATTGAGCGAATTTGAAGTAGGATTTGAAGCTCAAATGTTAGACAGAAGAATTAGATTAGACTTTTCTTACTATGACAGAAGCACCAAAGATTTAATTGTATTCAAAAACTTACCTAATAGTACTGGTTTTGGAAGAACACAAGCAAATGTTGGTCAAGTAAAAGGTGATGGTATTGAGATAGATTTAGGTGTAGACTTTGTCAGAAGTGAATTAAGTGATGGTTTCAACTGGAATACTAACATTAACTTTTCTAAGAGTAAGCAAATTGTTACAGAACAAGAAGATGACCAGATTATTTATGCTGGTTCTACAAATGCTGTCTTAGGTGGTAACGCAGCCATTAAAGGAGAACAGTTAGGTGTTATTGTTGGAACTAGAATTAAAAGAGATGCAGATGGTAACTTATTAGTAGGTGGTAATGGTAATTATTTATCAGAAAGTAATATTGTACTTGAAGATGGTAGATCTATTACTCCAATTATTGGAGATCCAAATCCTGACTATGTAATGAACATCAACAACTCTATGTCTTATAAAAACTTTACATTTAGTTTTCTTTTAAGTCATACAAAAGGAGGAGATATAGCAACAACTACAGTTGCTACATTATTAGGTAGAGGGTTAATTAATGGAGATAGAAATAAAACTTTTATCCTACCAGGTATCCTAGAATCTACTGGACAACCTAATACATTACAGATTAATAACTCACAATATTATTTCTCTAACTTATTATTTGGACCTAAAGAATTAACAATTTATGATGCCTCGGTAATACGTTTACAAGAAGTATCTTTAAGTTATTCTTTACCTAAAGCTATTTTAGATAAAACTCCTTTTGGAGCTTTATCAATCACTGCAAGTGGATTTAACTTATGGTACGACGCATACAACACACCAGATGCAGCTAATTTTGATCCAAACGTTGCAGGAGTTGGAGTTGGAAATGGTAGAGGTTTTGATTATCTAAACGGACCAAGTACAAAGAGATATGGTCTTAGTGTAAAAATATCATTTTAAAAAAACTTAAAACATGAAATATATATACAGATTAATAGTAGCAGCTCTTTTTGTAACCGTTTCGGCTACGAGCTTCTACTCATGTGAAACGGTAGAAATGGAGTTGTTAGCTTCTCCAAATGCTCTATCAAGTGATCAGGCAGACCCTGATTTATTACTAAACTCAATTCAATTATCTTACAGAGGTTCACAAAGAACATTTAGTAATAATAGTGGAGATTTAGGTAGAATTAGTTACATGGGAGGTAGACAATACCTAGACAACTATGGTGATGGTACACTTAACGGTGCATGGAATTCATTTTACAGCAATAACCAGCCTAACTTATTAGCTTTAGAGAAAATTAGTGAAGCTAATCCTGATAGAGATTTATCTTACCATTTAGGAGTTGCTAAAACTTTACAAGCGCACACATTAATGCAGTTAGTAGATTATCTTGGAGATATTCCTTGGAGTGAAGCAAATAATTCAGCTGAATTCCCTAAGCCATCTGTAGATGATGATGCAAGTGTTTATGATGCTGCTATTGCTTACTTAAGTGAAGCTGCAGGACATTTTGCTTCAGGAGCAGGTATTGGTACTGGAACAGATTTCTTTTATGACGGAGATGCTGGTAAATGGTCTAAACTTGTAAAAACGTTACAGATGCGTGCAAACTTAACAGTTGGTAATTATGCAGCTGTTGCTTCTGCGACAGGAGTAATTGAAAGTACTGCTGATGATTTTCAGTTTGACTATGGAACCAATGTTTTATCACCAGACAACCGTCATCCTGCGTATGCTTCAGATTATGATAATTCAGGTGCTAACATTTATCAGTCTAATTGGTTGATGAAAACTATGGTTGGTCAGTATGGAGATTTATCTTCAGATACAGATCCGAGAAGACGTTACTATTTCTACAGACAAACATGGAGAACTCCAGGGAACTACACCTTATTCCAAGATATAAATGGTAGGTTTGGTCCTGCTGGTACAATTTACTTGTTTGATGATGAACCAGACTCAGAAACATTGTCTTGTTCTTTACAAGAAGCTCCAGCTCATTTACAATTCACGCCAGATGAAGATATATGGTGTTCTTTACCTCTAGGATATTGGGGAAGAACTCATGGAAATGATGAAGGAACACCTCCAGATGGGTTTACTAGAACTGCTTCAGGAGTATATCCAGCAGGTGGTAGTTTTGATGGTAATGCAGATTATACTCCTTTTGAGGCTCAATTTGATAGTGATGGTGATTATATAGGATATGTTGCATCTATGGATTTACTATATCCACAGGCAGTTGGTCTTGGAAAAGGTGGTGCTGGTGCAGGTATAGATCCTATTTATTTAGCATCTTATGTAGATTTCATGAAAGCTGAAGCTTATTTAGCACTTGGTAATACTACTGATGCTGCTACTCATTACGAGGCAGGAATGACTAAATCTATTGCAAAAGTTCAATCTTTTGGTTCTAGAGATGGTAGTGCTGATAATACATTTGCTCCAGATGCAGCTGACGTTGCAGCCTTTATAGCTTCAAAAGTAGGAGAATTTAATAGTGCAGCTGCTACAAGTGGTTTAGATGCTGTTGGTTACCCTACTGCTAAAGACAAAATGGATTTACTAGGAGAGCAATATTTCATTGCAATGTACGGTGGTGCTGGAGATGCTTTTAATTTTATTAGAAGAACTGGGTACCCAAGAACATTGGCAAGAAGTTTAGCTACACCAACAGAGTCAGGATCTTTCCCAAGAACTATATTGTATCCAAGTGGTGAGGTTGCTACAAACCCTAATATCTTACAAAGATTAGATTTAAATACGAAAGTCTTTTGGGATACTGGTGTAACAAATCCAGCAAACTAATATTAACAAAAAAAATGAATTATAACATGAAACATATAATTAAAATTTTTCTTGCTACTATCATAGTATTCTCATTCAATTCTTGTGAGGATTCGGATCAAGTAATTGATCAAGTAGTAGCAGATACAGAAGCAGGAGCTATTTTGAGAACCATCAGTGATGACTCAAACTCCAACGTCTTAAATTCGAGTGATCCGGCATCTTTTTGGTCTCAGGTTGTAGAAGAACAAGATGATGAAGGCGGAGCTTTAATGGAAAGCGTAAGTATCTATGTATCTATTAGAGATTTATCACCAGACAATGGTACTACAGGTTTAACAAAATCTTTAGTTAAAACAATTCCTGCTGCAGACTTTACTAGTGGACCAGTTGATTTGCCTAGAGCTACTATGACTGCTACATTTGCTGAAGCAACTGCTGCAATGGGATTATCTGATACAGATTATGCACCTGGCGATCTTTATGTATTTGACTTAGAGCTAAACTTAACAGATGGTAGATCTTATGGTTCTGCTGACGCTGCTGGTATTATTACTGGTGGATATTGGGCTTCCCCATACAAATACAATGCTGCTTTGGTATGTTCTCCAATACCAGGAGATTACACTGTAGATATGCATGATAGTTACGGAGACGGATGGCAAACTAATGGTGGAAATGGTGGTGATGGAATCACAGTTACCTTAACTGCTACTGATGGAACCGTTAGTGTACTAGAATTTGGAATGTGTACTCCTTACGGAGACGGAAGTTTTCTAGATACAGGAGCATGTACTGGTCCTGCAAGCACAAGTTTCTACGAAGCTTCTACTGTAGTTACAATTCCTGCTGGAACAGCAACAGCTATCTGGAATAATCCAGGAGATCAGTATGGAGAAATCAGTTTTGAAATATATGCTCCAAATGGAGATTTACTATTAGAGGTAGGCCTTGGTGAAGGATCACCAGGATTACTTCCAGTAACAAACTGTCTATAATATAAGACTTTTAAAAATAGTAAAAAGGCTGTCTGAAAAGACAGCCTTTTTTTGTAATATTGAACTTCAATATGTTGTGCTAATTTAGGCGAACAAAAAAGTAACCAAATGAATGTAAAAAAAATAGTAATCTTTCTGTTTTTATCACTTAGTTTCTTTAGTTGTGAAGATGCTGGTAAGAATAACAGCATTACTCAACCAGTAGCTATTACATTTAATAAAGTTGAAAATGATGATCTATTTGAAAAAATAACATCAGACAAAAGTAGATTGGTCTTTAATAATAAAATTATTCATGACCTTAGTACTAGATCTAATCTCTTTGATTTTGACTTTTTTTATAATGGTGCTGGTGTTGGTATTGCTGATATTAATAATGATGGTCTAAAAGATGTGTTTTTTTGTGGAAACCAAGTACCTAATAAACTTTATATAAATCAAGGGAACTTAACCTTTAAAGATGTTAGCGACTCCTCAGGAATTAACAAAAATAAAAACTGGTCCAATGGAGTTACTTTTGCTGATGTAAACAATGATGGATGGTTGGATATCTATGTCTCTCAGGGTGGCCCATATTCTAGAGAACTAAGAAAAAATATTCTTTTAATAAATCAAAAAAACAATACCTTCAAAGAAAAAGCAACCCTATATGGGTTAGATGACGATAGCATTAGTACTCAAACAGCATTCTTTGATTATGATAAAGATGGAGACCTAGACTGCATTGTAATGAATGAAAGTGATTTTTATGGCTATGATCCATTAACTTTTTATAAAATAAATCAGAACAAAGATAATCTCTCAAAAAGTGCTAGTCATTTTTACGAAAACAAAAATGGGAAATTCATAAATATAACAGAAAAAGTTGGATTACTTAACCCATCATTTGGTCTTGGACTCTGTATAGCAGATATTAATAATGATACATGGCTAGACATCTACATAGCTAATGATTATTATATACCTGATGCTATGTATATTTCTAATAAAGATGGCACTTTTACCAATACAATTAAAGAAGCTACAAAGCAGGTATCTTTTTATGGAATGGGTGTAGATATAAGTGATATTAATAATGATAATTTAGAAGACATTTTTGTACTAGACATGGCATCACAAGATCACGTTAGGTCGAAAACATTGATGGCCTCTATGAATGTTCCAAAATTTAATTTATTAAAAAAATTAGGGTATCAGACTCAATATATGTTCAATTCTCTTCAACTAAATATGGGGAATGATACGTACCACAATGTTGGGCAATTTTCTGGTTTGTCTAAAACAGATTGGAGTTGGGCTGGATTGATCTTTGATGTAGATTATGACCAACATGAAGATATCTATGTAACCAATGGATACAGAAGGTATGCGCTAGATAATGACATTAAGATGGAAATTCAACAAACAAAAAGAAAATATCAAGGAAATGTACCTTTAAAAGTAAAAGAAGGCATTTACAATAGACTGCCTTCCGAAAAAATATCAAATATTTTATTTAAAAATAAAGGCAATATAAGCTTTGAAAATAAAACAGCTAGTGCTGGTTTAAATATCTTATCTTATTCTAATGGTGCAGCCTATGCTGACTTGGATAATGATGGTGATTTAGATCTTGTAGTAAACAATATGGATAGTGAAGCTTTTTTATTTAAAAACTCAACGGTTGAAAAAAAGAGGGGAAATTTTTTAAAAATAATACCAAAAGGAAACCTATCAGAAAGTTTTGTAAAAGTATTAATTAGTTACGACAAAAAACAAAAAATAAAAGAATCTAGAAGAGTTAGAGGCTACCTGTCTTCTGTAGATAATGCACTTTATTTTGGATTGGGTGATGTTAAAAAAATTGATACTGTAAAAGTATACTGGCCTTCTGGAAAATATGAAGAAATTTATAATATTAATAGTAACACTACATTAACTGTTGTAGAAAAAAATGCCAATAGAACGAGGCCATACAAATTAGAAAAAGAGAAAACTCTCTTTAATAAATCTAAAAACATCATTTCATTTAAACATACAGAAAATACATTTAATGATTTTAAAAAGGAAATTCTGCTGCCCTATAAACAATCATCTTTAGGTCCATTTATAACAAAAGGAGATGCTAATGGTGATGGAATTGATGACCTTTATATAGGTGGTGCACATAATCAATCTGGAGCATTGTATATCAAAAAAAACAATTCCTATGTGAAAATGAATTCTAAGGCTTTTAAAGAAGATTCAGAATACGAGGATATGGAAGCTCTTTTTGTAGATATAGATTCTGATGGGGATAACGATTTGTATGTAATTAGTGGAGGAAGTGAATTTATTGAAAATGATTCGGCTCTAAAAGATAGAATTTATTTAAATGATGGCATGGGTAATTTTAAAAGAGACGCATCTTCTGGTATAAATCAATTTAATTACAGTGGTAAAACTGTGACAAAAATTGATTTTGACAATGATGGGGATCAAGATCTCATTGTCGGTAATAGAATAGTACCTCAAAATTACCCATTACATGTTCCTTCTTTAATCTTTGAAAATAATAATGGAAAATTCACTGAGGTTACCAATAAAATATGTCCGGAATTAGAAAATTTTGGCATTATCAATAAAGTGATCTCAACTGACATTAATAACGACGGATGGCAAGATTTTATGGTTGTTGGTGAATGGACTCATATTGGTGTTTTTTTAAACAACAAAGGAACTTTTAAAGATATTTCCCAAAAGAGTAACCTAAAAAATGAGAAAGGGTGGTGGTATACAATTGTAGAAACAGATATTAATAAGGATGGTTATAAAGATTATCTAATTGGAAATGTAGGTTCTAATATTAAACACAAGGTATCTAATGAGAAAACAATGAGAATTTATGCAAATGATTTTGATAATAATGGCTCCCTAGATGTTGTATTAAGTCAAGAATACAACGGTATTTTTGTTCCCTCTAGAGGAAAGGAATGTTCTACTCAACAAATGCCTTTTATTTCTGAAAAAATTCCAACTTTTAGTGAATTTGCAAACGCTTCTTTGGTCGATATTTATGGAGAAAAAATTTATGATGCATATCAAAGAGAAGTAAATCAATTTAAATCGCTCTTACTAATAAATAATACTGATGGAACATTTAAAAAAGTAGTTTTGCCAAAATTAGCACAAACCATGCCCATTTTAGATGGAGAAACTATCGATATTAATGAGGATGGATACGAAGATTTAATTGTTGTTGGAAACATTTATAATACAGAAGTAGAAACACCCAGACTAGATAATAACTACGGATTAGTTTTGATGTCAAATAAAAAAGATAATTACACTGTTTTAGGACCAAATAAAACTGGTTTATATATACATGGTAACGCAAAATCAGTAGCATTAATTAAAGACAAAAAAACATCATTACTTATTGGCTTAAACAATGGGATTGTTCAAACATTTGAGCTTGCTAATTAAAGTAAAAGTTTGTGCTATCTTGTTTTTAAAGATAAATACTTATAAGTAATCTTTTTGTTCTTAGAGATTTTTTTATGATACCTTTACAGCATCTATGGACAACACAACAATATTTGGATTAAGAGCAATCATTGAAGCAATTAATAGCGGATCAACAATCAACAAAGTATATCTTCAAAAAGGGTTGAGAGGAAGTTTATTCTTTGAATTAGAAACGCTCATTAAGCAAGAAAAAATTACTACTAGTTTTGTTCCAGTAGAAAAACTTGATAGACTCTCTAAAAATAAAAATCATCAAGGAGCAGTAGCTCAAATATCACCCATAGAATTTGCTGATTTAGAAAAATTAATTGAAACTAGTCTAGAAGCTACAGATGCTCCCATATTCTTAATACTAGATCAAATATCAGATGTAAGAAATTTTGGCGCTATTATTAGAACTGCAGAATGTACTGGTGTAGATGGAATTATTATTCAACAAGGTGGTAGTGCTCCTATTAATGCAGAAACTATTAAAACTTCTGCTGGTGCAGCTTTTAAACTTCCTATCTGTAGAGTAAATCATATTAAAGATGCAATTTACACGTTACAAGCTTCTGATATAAAAATTGTAGCAGCTACAGAAAAAACAGAAGACTTGGTGTATAGTGTAGACTTTAAACAACCTATTGCAATTGTAATGGGGTCTGAACATAGAGGGATTAACCCGTCTGTTCTAAAAATTGTAGATTATAAAGCAAAACTACCTATACTAGGATCTATAGATTCTTTAAATGTTTCTGTTGCTTGTGGTGCATTCTTGTATGAGGCCCTTCGTCAAAGAATATCGCAGTCTTAATCAAAAAAAGCTACACTAAGGTTACTGTATACCTTCCAGAGGCTCCTCCTCTACTTTTGGTGGTGAAAAATTACCATTTTCATCAAATAACAAATCAAATTCAGTCTCAGAAAATTGATATTGCTCTTTTATGATTCCTTTTTTTCGATATAAAAAAGCAAATAAAAGACCTATTAAAAAACCAGACAAATGTCCTTCCCAAGAAATTCTATCTTCAGTTGGAATAATAAACCATATCATGCCACCATATAAAAAAATGACCACCAAGGACATGGCAATAAGTCTGTAATGTTTTCGTATAATTCCACTAAAGAAAATAAAGCTAAATAACAGATAAATAACACCACTTGCCCCAATATGATAAGAATCTCTTGCTATAATCCAACAAAACAAACCAGAAAAAAGTATCCCATAGATTAAAACTTTGTGAGCAATCTTTCTGTAGAAATAAAATAACGACGCTAGCAGCACAAATAAGGGTATAGAATTGTTAGAAAGATGTGAAGCATCACTATGTATAAAAGGGGAAAATAAAACACCTCTAAGGCCCTTAATTTCTCTTGGTAAGATTCCGTATGTATTAAAATTATATCCAAACGTAATTTCTACCCAGTAAATAAGCCATATTGCAACAATGGCTACTATGGGAACCCAAAGTACATTTTTATGATAGGTAAGAGAGCTGTCTATTTGCATATATAATTCTTATCAAAAACAAAACCAGTTACTAAATTAACAACTTCTGTCATAAATCTTTACTATTTTTATAGATATGAATGAACCTTTGGCAGAAAGAGTGCGTCCTAAAACACTAGAAGACTATATTAGTCAGCGACATTTAGTAGGTGAAAAAGGTATTTTAACCAACCTTATTAAACAAGGAATACTTCCCTCGTTAATTTTTTGGGGACCTCCTGGCATTGGTAAAACTACCTTGGCAAATATTATAGCAACAACTTCAGAGAGACCTTTTTTTACCTTAAGCGCTATTAGCTCTGGTGTAAAAGATGTAAGAGAAATAATAGAAAAAGCAAAAAAAGGAAGCGGATTATTTACAACTAAAAACCCCATATTATTTATAGATGAAATTCACCGTTTTAGTAAATCACAACAAGATTCTTTATTAGGCGCTGTAGAGAAAGGTTGGGTAACCTTAATTGGAGCAACTACCGAAAACCCTAGTTTTGAGGTAATACCAGCACTTTTATCTAGATGCCAAGTGTATATTTTAAATTCATTTGACAAAAGCGATTTAATTTTATTATTAAAAAGAGCAATTAAAGAAGATGCAATTTTGTCAAAAAAACAAATAATATTGAAAGAGACCGATGCCTTATTGCAAGTTTCTGGAGGTGATGCACGAAAATTATTAAATATTTTTGAATTGGTTGTTGGCAATGAGGACATAATTACACTTACTAATAAATTGGTATTAGAAAAGATTCAGAAAAATACTGTAAGATATGATAAGACTGGTGATCAGCATTATGATATTGTTTCTGCCTTTATAAAATCTATCAGAGGAAGTGATCCTAATGGTGCTGTATATTGGCTGGCTAGAATGATTGAAGGAGGTGAAGATTTAAAATTTATAGCCAGAAGATTATTAATAGCTGCCTCTGAAGATATTGGAAATGCCAATCCTACAGCTTTAATTTTAGCAAACAATACATTTCAAGCAGTTGCTGTTATTGGGTATCCAGAATCTAGAATTATATTAAGCCAATGTGCGGTTTACCTAGCAAACTCGTCCAAAAGCAATGCCTCTTACATGGCTATTAACAAAGCCCAAGAAATTGTAAAAACAACAGGTGATTTACCAATTCCTCTTCACTTAAGAAATGCGCCTACAAAATTAATGAAAGATCTAGATTATGGTAAAAACTATAAATATGCCCATGATTATGAAGGTAGTTTTATACAGGAAGAGTTTTTACCAAAAAGCATTTCAAACACAAAAATATATGACCCTGGAAAAAATGCAAGAGAAGAAAAATTTAGACAAGAACTAAAAAAAATGTGGGGTGATAAATATAATTATTAAAATTTTATTTGATATTTTTCTATGGTCAAAACTCCATTTTTATAGTATTCAGCTAGCCAATAAGTTCCTTTATTAAAAAGTACTCCATTTTGATCTTTAATAATAAACTTGGTTTTGTCTGTTGTTTTTAATAACAGAAAGAGAACAGATGGGGTGTTATTAATAAGTTGATAAGTTCCATTAATTTCCTGAGCATATAATAATGGATATTCTAATTTTTTAGATTCATTTACTAAATCTTTTTTAGTTGATACAATAGGTTGTTCAACTTTCACGTTGGCAGGAATATCAGACACAGGTATTACTGTTATAGTTTCTTGAATACTTGGTGATTTTTTTTTATGGGGTTTAACTAAATTTACAATAGCAGAAGTGTATATGAAATGTAAATTAGGAATAGTCGCAAATGCTTTTCGGATAGATTCTCTATAAGCTCTTTCATAATCTTTTAATTTGCTAGTCCCTTTATTGGATGAAAAAACTAGTTTTTCGTTACAATCTTTCAACTCTATAAAATTTTTTGAAATAAACATGCCAGAATTATCTTTGATAGTTGCATACAAAGCATTGCATTTATTTTCAAGGAAATCTTTTGGAAGCTCTTCAGTATCTAAATATGCTTTAAAACCAGCTTTATTGAATAGAAACTTAGTAAAAGAGCTTGTTTTATACCGATCTACTTGTTTTAAGAAATCAAAAGTACTGTCAACAATTATATATTTGTGCTGACTAAAAGTACTGTTTTGACCAAAACTTACTAAGGAAATAACTAAAAAAAATGTAAAGAAATAGATATATTTCATAATTAATTTATTACAATATTAAACCCAAAGTTAAGAGAAATATTATTAGCTGAAGCTATATCTCTTACTGCTAAAATATTGTCTAAGACACCAAATATATTTAATTTACCTACTTGTAAAGAGGTTGCAACACCAAAAATAGCAGCAGAATAATCATTGATAGTGTGTGTAAATTTAGTGTGTATTTTTTTTGAAAGAGATTTTTCATAAAAACTAGTAAAAGAAAACTGAGGCTTTAAGGGTCTCATAATTGTATGAATCTGAAAACCAATAGAATTATAATAATACTGTTTATGAGTTTTTGTGTAACAGAATTTACTCCTTTTTTCTCCAAAACTATATTTTAGTGCTGCATTAATCTTCATAGGCCTCCAGGAAGTGTAGGTGTTTTCAGTTTCTCCAGTTGGCACATTAGCATTAAAATCTTCCTCTAATTGTTCCCAATAATCTGAGGGGTCATCAGAGTTATATTCGAAATTTATACCATCTAAAATATAATTCCCTTTAGCAGTATAATTTCTTATATTCTTAGAATATTTAATAAAACCAACGTCTATAATACTTCCTGTAAATTCTAGCTGAGGTGAAAAATGATAGGTTAACCCAACATCAAAACCAAGTCCTAAATTACCTCCCAACAGTGTATTAGAGAATACATCATTAGAATCAGTAATTCCAGATGTTCTTATTTCAGCATCTAGATTATCTAATGTTTGTCTTATAATGTTTGTGTTATTAGTGGTAGCTGTAATTGTACCTGAGTTATTATTTGTTTCAATATTTAAACTTGAAGAATATATTTTAAGCCTACCTCCAATAGTTAATTTTTCATCAACTTTTCTAGACATTCCAGCATGTAAAACACCTAACATATCTGCTTTCATAACTAATTCTGATATAGAAAAAGGTCTATTTAAAAAGGGTTCATTACCGTAGTATGCTAATTCTGTGATATCCTTTGGAAAATAAGTAATTAGGTCTAATTCTTCATAAAACCCAAAACTAACATAGGTTTTATCATCTATTCTAAGACCAGCACTTAAAACTTCAACTACCGTATTTATATTTATGTAATCATCTGAATCTATTTTATTGAGTACTTCTTCAAATTTTAAGTTAAAGTCTCTAGAGTCATTTAAAAACAAATCTGCAAGAGTAAATCCTGTAAAACCAGCTCTAAAAGATAAATTAGAAAAAACAGGAATTCCATAATGACTTTTAAAATTAGTTTCTGCTCCTGGGTTTAGCATTAGATTTTGAGGAATTTCTCCAAATGAAAATGAAAGTTGTTGCTGAGCATTTATTGAACTAGTTATCGCTAATATGAAAAATAATATATATATATTCATCAAATTAAAATCTTAAGTAAAAAGTTCCTGAAGACCTAAATTTAAATACTTTTTCAATAGCTGGATTTAAGTTTGTTGATGCAGGTGGCAAAATAATATCTGTCCTAAATCTTGTCGAATTTAGAAATTCTGGAGTAGTTTCTATCAATATAGTTCTAGTAGCTGAATAATTTAGATCTCCAGCATCAATAATAAATTCATCAACTGTATATGTAATGTTGTTATCATCGTCTAAAAAAAACATGTTGACTAAAAACATTCTATTAAATCCATTTTCTACTTCAAAATCTATCTTTAGTTCAACTAAATTCTCTTTTAATATTGTTGTTTCTAAAATTCTAAATACCGTAATATCTGAAACAACAGATATTTCTTGGTTAAATTCATCAAGAAAATTGTTCTGATTTAATTCAAAGTATACTATTGGTATATTAACTACGGGTTCTAAAACTAGATTTGTATTGTCAAAGTTTAGATTGTCTGTACAGGAAATAAAAAAAGATATACATAATAATATTTGTAAGGGGACTAACTTAAATTTCATGTGTAAAAAAAAATTTTTTAAAGGTATTGTTTTATTTCTAAAAGATGATTAACAGACGTTATAGAATCTGGTATGGTATTACTTTTTTCAGAATTATAATGTATTGCTCTAATACCACAATTAATTGCTCCTTGTATATCGGCCTCTATATTATCTCCTATCATGATAGAAGATGAAGCATTTGTATTTGCTTTCTCTAATGCATATTCAAAAACCTTTGGGTTTGGTTTTTTAACTCCTACAGATTCTGATGTAATTACTTCATTAAAAAATTTATAAATACCTGATTTTTCCATTTTTTTAGTCTGAATTTCCTCAAAACCATTGGTAATAATATGAAGTTTGTATTTTTTTTGTAAATATTCTAAGATCTCAAAAGTGCCTTCAAATAAATTATTATAGTTTGGCAACTTAAGAATATATTCTTCGGAAAGATGATGAATTATATCATCATTAACATCATAATCTAAGGCCTCAAAAGTTTCTTTAAGTCTTAAATATTTTAGGTCTTTCTTGGTAACTTGCTCTAACCTATATTTTTTCCAGTAGCTAAAATTTATTGGAATATAGGTTTTTATAAACATGTTAAAATCCACTGTAATATTAGAAGCTGGCAAAATCTCTTGAAAAGTTAATGCAGAGTTTTTCTCAAAGTCCCACAAAGTATGATCTAAATCAAAAAAAACATGTTGTATTTTCATGTGGTAAATATAATAATCTAGCATTTAAAATGTTTGAACTTATTATATATTTGTTTGTTAACTAAAACTTTTGAAAAAAAAACTTCATATTTTATTTTTGTGTGGTTGGTATCCATCTAGGGTATTACCAAATAATGGCGATTTTATTCAAAGACATGCAAAAACTGTTAGCGCTATGCATACAGTTAGTGTCTTACATATAATTTCTAAACCTAGAATATCAAAAACAGAAATTGAAGTTGAAAAAGACAATGACCTTCATACCTATATTGCATACATCAAACCAAGTAAAAACCCTTTTTTAAAATTATATAGATTTTGGTTTGCTTATCAAGCTTTATTAAAAGAAATAGGAGGTTTTGATATTGTTCATCTTAATAAGTTGTATCCTTTTGGGCTCTTAGCACTTCATTTAAAAAAAATAAAAAAGCTTCCTTATATTATTTCAGAACATTGGACTGGGTATCACTTAAAAGAGAAAAAATCATTGCCTTGGCTAGAACAAATTTTATCTAAAAAAATAACAGCCAATGCAAGTTTTGTTTGTCCTGTTAGTAGTGACCTAAAAAACTCCATGCTAAAGTCTGGATTAAGAGGGAATTATCAAATAATTCCTAATGTGGTAAATACAACTCTTTTTAAGCCCACATTAAAAACTTCTAAAGTATTTACAATCACTCATATTTCTAGTTTACTAGACAAGCATAAAAACATCTCTGGAATGTTACGCGTTGCAAAACAACTTGAAGATTGTATAGATTCTTTCCAATGGAATTTTATAGGCGGCACAGAAGATCAATTTAAAAATTTAATTAAAAATTTAGACTTTAAAAAGAATCAAGTGTGTTTTATAGATCATATAGATCACAAAAAAGTGCCTGGTTTTTTAAATGCTTCAGATGTTTTTATTCTATTTAGTAATTATGAAAATTTACCTTGTGTTATTTTAGAAGCATTTTCGTGTGGTGTCTCTGTCATAGCGACAAAAGTTGGTGGAATTCAAGAATTTTTTCCAAATGAGTTTGGGTTTTTAATTGACAAAAAAAATGAACAACAATTATTAGACAAAATAATAAGTCTTTATAAAGAACCTAAAAACCAACAACCCATTATGCATCAATATGCTATTGATAATTTTAGTAGTGAGAAAATCTGTGATTCATTCACAAAATTATACAGGGAAGCTTTAAACTAACTTATGATCCTACTAATCAAGAATTTTATAGGTGGTTTTATCAGTAGGTCAGGAAACGCTGTTTTTATTTCTACTGTACTCTCTAGAATTCTTTCATTTATTGGTTCTATGATTGCTTTAAGACTGCTAGACAATAAAGAATTAGGGGTGATTCTTTTTGCTTATAGTATTATTCAATTTATGATTCCTGTTGGTGGTTTTGGGCTGCACCAAAGCTTACTTAGATACGGTGCTTTGTTAGCCTCAACTAGAGACAAAGAGAAATTATTTTCCTACGTTTTAAAACACGGAATCATTGGCTCGTTAATTCTCATCATTATAGTTCTTCTCATTGGATGGTTTATTTCGTTTCAATTTGATAAAACATTCTATTATCTATGTATATTATCAACAGCTATTCTTTCCAATTTTATTTTCGAACTTGTAAAAACTCAATTCAGGTTGCAGCATAAAAATGCCCTTTTTGCAAAGGCTGAATTTTTTCAAAATTTTTTACTCGTTGTTTTAATTTTTACACTCACTAACTACTTAGGTGGATTAGGCTATGTAATTGCCCTAATTAGTGCTCCATTTATTACTGCCATTCTTTTTGTAAGAAAGTTACAGATTACATTTTATTTGAATACAAATCTTAGCATTACCAATGTAGATTTTTGGAAATATGGATTTTTTGGAGGTTTGTCTAATGTGGTCACTCAATTACTCTTTATTATAGATATTATTTTAATTGGAGAACTCATGACAGATCCTTTAATGGTAACTCATTATAAATATATTTCTATCATACCGTTTAGTTTGTTGTTTTTACCCAGAGTTTTTATGGCTGCTGATTTTGTATCCCTTACAGAAAAAATTGGCCAAAAAGTATATATAAGAAATTATATAAAGAGTTATCAGTTGTTTTTTAGCCTGCTTAGCCTACTTATTTTCTCTATTAGCTGCTTTTTTAGTAAGTCTATTTTATTACTATTTGGTAAAGAATATGTAAACTATTCAGATAGTTTTGTAATCTTAATTTTTGGCATCACTGGAATTTTTATTTTTAGAGGCATTTACGGTAATTTACTATCCTCCATTGGTAAAATGAGTGTAAATTACTACATAGTATCTATCGCCATTTTAATTAATATACTAAGTAATTTTTACCTCATTCCTATTTATGGAATAAAAGGAGCTGCAATCACTTCCTCTATCTTAATGTGGCTCACAGGAATTGCTTCTTGGGTTTGCTTTAATTATCTCTACAAAAAAAAAGACTACTGAAAAGACTAAGTAATGTTAAAGTCTAACTATTACGATTTAAAAAGACGAAGTAAAAAAGGCAATCTATTTACTTTTAAAAATAGATATTGATAGGTTGTTGCACCAAAACTCTCATAATAATTTGCTATTGTTTTTATTGAAGAGCCTCCAAAATCAAAAATATTATAGTTTTTTTGATAGTTAAAAAGTGCTCTGTCAATTAAAAACGTATTGGCTCCATTACTTCTATTATTAAGATCTGTAGCGCAGACCAACTCTGTAACTGTTTTTTTATGAAATAAGAAAAAACCTGAGGCAACTAATTTTTGATTTTCGTCATAAATAGACAACAACTCTCCTACTTCATTTGCAATACATGTTTCAAGTAAACTCAATAAGTTTTTATAATCTTTTTCAGTAATGCTCTTGAGTCTTCTACCTATATTATTTTTGAAAAGTGTGACTAAATTCTCTGGACTATCATTCCATTTTTCTATAAGATTTGCCTGAACAGCTTTCTTTAATTCTCTTTTTCTATTTCTATTAAAATTCTTTGAGATTTGTTGATGCGAATCATTCAAGTCTAAATATTGAAATTGATTGACATAACTTTTAGAAGTTAATTTATCTAAACTATTACCAGTATTCAAACGAAGTTCAACAAATTTGTATCGAGTTTTTAAAGCAGTTACAAACTCTAACTCATCAACATTCTTTTTCATTGAAAATATTCCTAATTGCAACACCCATAATGGTTGATGCACATATTTAATACCGTGTTTTTTTCTCCATGGAACTGGCATTACAGCAACATAATCACCTAATACTAAGACATCCCAACGGTCACAAACTATATCTAAATACCAAGTATACCCATACAATAGTGCTTGCTTAGATTCTGCAATACAATTATTGTATTTAACATCATCTAACTCTTCTCTAGATAAGTATTTAATAGGCATTTTTACGAATCATTTTTAGCATGGTTTCATACACTCTTTGCCAGCCATTCCAGCGAAGATAACCACTAACACTTTCATTGTGAAATAAGGTAATAAATGTTCCTTTTACTCTCATTACCTCTTGTAATAAATCTTTTGTTCTCCCTAAAGATTGCTTCGGCGTTAGCCCCATATAATCGTTTAAAGTGGTATCCATTAGTGCAAAAGGATGAACAAGTAAAGGAGTTTGTATTTCAAAATCTAAATCAAAAAAGTGAAAAGGGATAGAAGTACCAGCCCTAAAACCAACATGGCTTGCATATCCCATAGAATAATCTTCGTTAATTTCTAAATCAATTAAATTTTGATACGTTTCTGGCAAGCTAAAACGCAAAAAATGTTGCCTAGAAATAGTGGCAGGAATATTTGTAATAGACTCTAACCGTTCTTTTTCTTTTTTTAACATTACACTATTCTTCATCGTATAATAAGATGGATGTAATCCAATACTAGCATAATCTGCAATGTGCTTAATTAACAATCTAAATTGTCTTTTGGTAGCAGATACATTAGTATCAAATGTGGTATAATCTGCAATGAGAAAGAAAAAAATTACCTTTACTTTGTAGGTGTTACTTAGAGCTAAAATATGCTCAAATGTATTGTATGGGTCTTTTCTTACTCTCAGAAGAACCAATAATCGATCCCAAAAACTTTTTAGATGTAACTTAAAAAAATCACTTATAAAACCCCCTGAAGTTCTTACAAAACTTTTATACTTGTAAGCATAGGCATTGTCTACATCTATAGTAGAGATATAGCTAAACTCTCTTTCTGGAAAATGATATTCGGGAAAACGTTCTTTTAAAATATCTTTTAATTTTAACGCCCAAATATCTACAACAGGTTTTTCTAAAAATCTAAATTTATAAGCCAAACTTTGCTCTGCTGTAAATCGTTCATGCACATCTCTTACATGAGGCAAATACTCTTCATACCTAGAAATTAAATAAAAACTAGCTGCAAAAATATCAAATGGAATGCTAGAATTTGAACCCGTATTAAAAAAACAAGGGGTTTCATCCCATTTAGAAATATTTATTTCTAAGTCGTTTACACCTTGTTCAAATAGCAATTCATTACTCCTTATAAAGAACTCTTTTCCTAAAGGAACTTTGGTATAGCTTATTTTAGGCCCATTATGAGCAACAAACTCTTCAACTTTAGATGTAAAAGATACTGGAGTCAAAAGAATTCTAGTAAAAATATGCTTAAAGATATACCGTACTCTTGGGGTAATCTTATGCGTATAGACAAGTATCAAAACTGAAGAGACATTTAAATTTCACCATTATCGGCAAAGCTAAAATAAGACTTTTCAGTAATTATTAAATGATCTAGGAGTTTAATATCTAAACTTAAACCACCTTCTTTAATTTTTTTGGTGAGAACCTTATCTTCTGCACTTGGATTTGTATTGCCAGATGGATGATTATGACAAATAATAATGGCAACAGCTGATATTTCTATTGCTTTCTTAAACAACAGTCTTATATCTACTAAGGTTGCAGTAATACCCCCTTTACTGAGTTGATCTTTTGAGAGTACCTTGTTAGAATTATTTAAATACAAAACCCAAAACTCTTCATGTGGTAGTGCTCCTATTAGGGGCTGCATCATAGAAAAAACTTTTTTACTACTACTAATTTTGGGGTTTTCTATAAAGATTTCTAGTTGTCTTCTCTTTCCCAATTCTAAAGCAGTCATAATAGCTATCGCTTTTGCAGGACCTATTCCTTTGAAGGCTGTTAATTTGTTTAGAGAAAGCTTTGCCAATTCATGAATATTATGATGTACAGATTCTAAAATTCTTTTAGAGAGGTCTACAGCACTTTCTTGTTTATTTCCTGAACTAATTAGAATGGCTAGAAGTTCTGCAGAACTAAGTACTGAAGCTCCTTTAGAAATTAATTTTTCTCTGGGTCTATCGTCTATTGCCCAAGATTTAATGGTTGTTTTTTTCATGTAGTAACTTTTTTTCTAAAGATACAAAACATGTTTAAAATGAACATCAGTCATTATTTATATGACACACAATATTAAGTTTTATATCTTTGTATGATATTTCTTACGATCTATGAAAATTATTATAGCAGGTGCTGGAGACGTTGGGTTTCATTTAGCAAAGTTATTGTCTTACGAATCACAAGATACGTATGTGATAGATTTTGATGGAGAGAAGCTAAACTACATCAATAATCACTTAGATGTAATCACCAAAAAAGGGGATGCTACATCTATAAAATTACTCAAAGAAATTGGTATAGAATCTACAGATATTCTATTAGCAGTAACAGAATCTCAAAATACTAATTTTACCATTTCAGTAATTGGAAAGTCTTTAGGAGTTAAGAAAACCATTGCAAGAATAGACAATCCAGAATTTCTTAAAAACGATCATATAGATTTTAAGAAATTTGGCTTAGATTATATGATTTCTCCAGAAGAATTAGCTGCAGATGAAATTAAAATGCTGTTAAATCAATCATCATTTAACGATACTGTTACTTTTGAAAACGGATTGTTTAATGTAATGGGAACTTCCTTAGATTATAAATCACCTCTTTTAAACACCACTGTAAAAGAAGCTAGAGAAACCTTTTCAAATGTAGATTTCATAACCATTGCTATTAAAAGAGAAGGCATCTCACAAACTATAATCCCGAGAGGAGATTCTGAATATAAACTAGGCGATCAAGTTTATTTTTCTGTACCACATTATAGTATAGACAGTTTATACCCCATTGTTGGAAAAGAACATTTAAAGATTAAAAATGTAATGATTCTTGGCGGAAGCTCTATTGGCTCTAAAACAGCAAGAAACCTTTGTAAAGAAAACTTTAAAGTAACACTCATAGAAAAACAGCGAGAAAAGTCTTTACTCTTAGCAGAAGAATTAAATGAAACTCTTGTAATTAATGGTGATGGTAGAGATATTGAACTATTAGAAGAGGAAAACATTAGAGAAATGGATGCTTTTGTGGCCGTTACAGGAGATTCTGAAACAAATATCATGTCTTGTTTAGTCGCCAAATCTAAAGGTGTTAAAAAAACAATTGCTTTGGTTGAAAATATGGATTACATAAATATTTCTCAAACCATTGGAATTAATACCCTTATTAATAAAAAATTAATTGCTGCTAGTAGTATTTTTAGACATATTAGAAAAGGTGAAATTCTAGCCTTGGCAAATCTTCATAATATAGATGCTGAAGTTTTTGAGTTTGAAGTATTGCCTAATGCAAAAGTCACAAAAAAACCAATTAAAGAATTAAAATTTCCAAGAGATGCCGTTTTTGGAGGAATTATTAGAGATGGTAAAGCATTAATGTCTTTCGGAGATTTTCAAATACAAAGTGGTGACAAAGCTATTGTTTTCTGTTTACCTGAGGCAATTCATATAGTTGAAGACTTATTCCGATAAACATGGGAAGTCTTAATTTTAAAATAATCTATCGGTTTTTAGGGCTTACAGCAGTTCTTAACGGAATCTTTATGTTTATTGCTATTCCTTTTAGCATGTATCATAAAGAGGAGGCTCAAATGGGTATCTTAAATGCTGGAATAATTACTGTATTTTTAGGATTATTATTGTACTTTTTCAACAAACCAACCACCACTAATATTCATAAAAAGGAGGGCTATCTTATTGTTACATTGGGCTGGCTTACCTTATCTTTTACAGGAATGCTACCCTATTTATTTACTGGAGCAATTCCAAACATAACAGATGCTTTTTTTGAAACCTTGTCTGGATACTCTACTACTGGTTCTTCTATTTTAACTGATATAGAGTCTATGCCAAAAGGAATTTTATTTTGGCGGAGTGCTACTCACTGGATTGGTGGTATGGGAATAATTGTACTTACCATTGCTATTCTTCCTCTTTTGGGAATTGGCGGTATGCAGTTATTTATGGCAGAAGCTCCAGGACCCTCAGCAGATAAGTTACATCCCAGAATTACAGACACTGCAAAACGTCTTTGGTTAATCTATGTATCACTTACTTTTACAGAATTCTTACTACTTAAAGTAGCCGGCATGACTTGGTTTGATGCCATTAACCATGCAATGGCAACTGTTAGTACTGGCGGATTTTCAACTAAAAACGCTAGTTTATCTTACTGGAATGCCATGCCTTTAGTACAATATATTATCATCTTTTTTATGTTTGTAGCAGGTACAAACTTTGTACTTACCTATTTTGCCTTAAAAGGAAAGGTTCGTAAAGTGGTACAAAGTGAAGAATTTAGATATTACTTTTTTGGTATTATAGGAATTACAAGTATTGTAGCTGTAATTATTTTATTTTTTCAAGACGAAACCCTACAAACTACCATCGCACACCCAGAAGTTTTTGGAGCTACAGAAAGCGCTATCAGACATGCACTTTTTCAAGTTACATCTATAATAACTACTACCGGTTTTGTGACCTCAGATTTTACCATGTGGAGTTATTTTGCTACTGGTATTTTCTTTGCCTTATTCTTTGTTGGAGGCTCTGCAGGTTCTACCAGTGGTGGTATTAAGATTGTAAGACATATAGTTATGCTAAAAAATAGTTTTTTAGAATTTAAAAAAACCTTACATCCTAGTGCTATTATTCCTGTTAGATATAACGAAAAAGCCGTCAGTCAGAACATTGTATTTAACATTCTTTCTTTCTTTGTGATCTACATGCTTATTTTTATGATTTCCTCGGTAATACTTACTTTTTTAGGCCTAGATTTTACCTCTGCTTTGGGAGCTGCTGCATCTTCATTAGGAAATATTGGACCAGCAATTGGCTCTGTGAGTCCTGTAGATAATTTTGCTCATTTATCTGCTGGTGCCAAATGGTTTTGTTCTTTTTTAATGTTGATTGGCCGTTTAGAATTGTTTACCGTTCTTATTCTATTTACTCCATTTTTCTGGAGAAAGAATTAAAATTTTTTTTATTCTAATTTTTTTTCTAATTTTAAAATAAAAAAAATTATGAAAAAGAATTCCCCCTATAAGGCATACTTGTGCCTTATTTTTATCGTTAGTTTATTTTTAAAGTCACATGCTCAGTCTCCTGGAGATATCGCATTTATTGCATTTAATGCAGATGGAGACGATGATTTTGCCATTGTTGTATTAACTGAATTGGCAGCAAATTCAACCATATACATTACAGACAATGAATCTGATGGAGCTGGCGGAATTACTTCTGGTGAAGGAACACTTACTTGGTTTACGGGAACTACTTCAATTAAAGCAGGAACAGTGGTTGTATTTACCGATGTAGATAATGGCACAAATCCAAACTTTGGCGTATCTATTGGTTTATTATCTGAAACTGGAGGGTTTAAAATTCCAGCATCTAAAGAAGGAATACTTGCTTTTGTAGGTACAGATGATAGTAGCCCAACTTCATTTATTGCCGCCATACAGATAGGTAATGACCCCTCTAACTTAGGCCCGTTTGATGGTGATGAGATCACATTAACTAACACTGGTTTAGTTATTGGCACTTCTATTATTGTAGTTGATAGCTCAGCTTCGCCAGATGGTGCTGTATATAATGCCTCCAGAGCTAGTCAAACTTCCTACAATGAATATTATACATTACTTATTGATGATGATTCAAACTGGACTAATGTAGTTAATGGTGACGGAGAAACACTTCTCCCCTTTTCATCTGAGGCTTTTACAATACATACAACTATCTGGACAGGAACTACTAGTAATGCATGGAATATATCTAGTAATTGGAGCAACGGACTTCCAACAAGTAGTTCTTTAGCAACGGTACCAGATGTAACAACATCTCCAATTATCAATTCAGGAACTGAAGCCGTTGTAGGAAATATGACCATTGATACAGGAGAAAATCTTACTATTAATAGTGATAATTCTATGAGCGTCTCAGGTCTACTAACAATTAATGGTTCTTTAGAAATGAACTCTGGTAGTTCATTACTAGTCTTAGGAACATCTACCGGGAATATTACCTACAACAGAACTTTAGGAACTACCAATTGGTATCTGGTATCTTCTCCAGTTTCGGGACAGGCAATTGTTGATTTTTACACCAACGAGTCTCCAGCTCTGGGAGATGGAGTTGGTGATGCACAAAATATTGGAATAGCACCTTATGATAATTCACAAGTTTTAGTTACAGATCGATGGAATTATTATACCGAAGGACAAGTAGATGGTGAAGGTGGTGATGATACTACAGATACATTTATTTCTGGAACTGGATATGCGGTTCAGCTTCAAGCTTCTGGAAATATTTCATTTACAGGAACAATCCCTAACGACCATATTACTTCTGTTTTGTCTATTGGCTCTGGAGATGCATTTAACCTCATTGGAAACCCTTACCCTTCCTTTATACCAGCAAATGACCTTGCTGATGGCTTAGATAATAATGATGATCTACTATCTGTAAACACTGCTTATCTGAGTGAAGAAACCATTTGGTTTTGGGATCAATCAGCAAATGCAGGTGCTGGTGGATACCAAGAAATGAACCAGGCTAGTAGTGGACGATATATTGCTCCAGGCCAAGGCTTTTTTGTTAGCGCAAATACTACTGCAACCTTTACTATTAATGAGAATATGCAATCTCATCAATCAGATTTATTTCAGAGAAACACAACTTCTACAGTACCAAGCATTCATTTAATAATGACCAATGGAACAGCTATTAGAGATGCTGATATCTTTTATATTGATGAAACCACCACAGGGTGGGATAACGGTTATGACAGTTCTATATTTGGAGGTATTACCAATGAGTTTGCCATTTACACACATGCAGTAGCTGATGGTAATGGTAGAAACTTAGGAATTCAATCATTGCCAGATAATAACTACGAAAACATGATTATACCGGTAGGAGTAAACGCCGTATCTGGAACAACCATTACTATAGACGCAGCAACAAATAACTTTCCTGAAGCAATAAATATATATCTAGAAGACAAACTAGATAATAGCTTTACACTCTTAGATGCTGATGCTAATTTTAGCACCGTGCTTGAAAATAATCTTTCTGGGATTGGACGTTTTTACTTGCATACCACTTCAAATACATTTAGTACTTATAATCTAGAAATAAGTAACAACGTGAGTATCTATGCATCAAGTAGAAAAAATTTACACATTGTAGGAATACACAAAGGAACAACTAAGCTTCAATTATACAATATCTTAGGAAAAGAAATATTAAAAACTTCATTTGAAGGAAATAGTCTAAATACTATTGAATTACCTAATCTTAGCAATGGTCTATATATTGCAAAAATTTCTTCAGCAGCTGGAACAATAAGTAGGAAAATAATTATTCAATAGTAGACAAACCTTATCATTATGAAAAATCAAAAGAAAGAAGATATTTCTAGAAAAGAGGCTTTAAAAAAGATTGGGAATTATGGAAAATATGCAGCTTTAACAGCCGTAGGAACTTATATATTTTTAAACCCTAAAAAAGCACAGGCAATGAGCCCTGTAGATCCAGGAAGTGGATTTTAACTAACCATAAAACCTTTGAAAATTTCAAGGGTTTTTTATTAGAGTTAAATCGTCTATTTTTGTGTACTCGTAAAAAAATAATTAGTGGATTTAGCGCTTATAAAACAACTAGAAGATAAAGCATTTGTATGGTTTAAAAACTCCAATCAATATATTGTTGTAGAAAAACTTACAGCTAGTATTATTGAACAACTTCTTTGCAAAGAATCCATACAAAAAATAGCAAAAAGTTTAGTTGATGAGCTAGATATTCCTCCAATAGAGGCACTTAATTTTGTTACTGATCTTAACAAACAGCTTGTCATTCCTAATACAATAAAACACACTGAAGAAAACAGTGTTGTTTTAGAATATGAAGTTCCTTTGTCCTTTGCATTTGAGAACTACTACCTGATAAATTCTAAAATTATAAAAGTTGTTTTCTCTACAGAATTTGAGCTTTCGTTGATTCATCCAAAATTTGCACATTTAGAAACTACAGCAACAACTGATGTTGATTTTTTGTTTCAGGTTTTTAATAATTCTAAGGATACTTTTTTAATAGTAGATGGAATCTTTGTTGGCGCTTGGACTCATGAAAATATTCATTATTTTCAAGGGAAATTTTGCATGAAAATAATTGAATCTATTTATCAAAAAAAAGAAAATGAATGGATGGGTGTATTTCATGCGTCTGCTATTAACTACAAAGAAGATGCTCTTTTAATTTTGGGTGACTCTGGAAATGGAAAAAGTACTTCTCTAGCACTTTTACAAGCACAGGGTTTTCATTGTATTGCAGACGATTTTGTTCCTGTAGACACCAATCATAAAGTAGTTACTTTTCCGGCAGGAATCTCTGTAAAACCAAAAGCTGTTGACGTTTTAATCTCTGACTATCCGTCATTAAAAATGGCTGCTGAATATTATTATAAGAGACTAAATAAAACCGTACGATATTTGCCTCCCAAGAATATAAACTACAAAAAGAAATTTCCTTGTAAAGCGCTCGTTTTTATCAAATATGATACTAGTGTAGAACTTAAGGTTTCTAAAATTTCAAACCTAGAAGCTTTTGAAAGTTTGGTGCCAGATTCTTGGATTTCTAAGGTTTCGGAAAATGCTGCTAGCTTTTTAACGTGGTTTTCTAATCTTCCGTGTTACCAACTCACCTACTCTAACAACGAAATGATGTATGCTACTATAAAAAGTATTTTTGAGGAAGAATTGTAAAAACTAAACCAGCCTCTTTACTTCTTCAAAATCTAAGCCTCCGTAATTTCCAGAACTCATTAAAACTACAGCTGTTTTCTCTATATTTTGACTGAATAAAAAAGTTTTAAATTCTTCAGGGCTGGTGTAAATAATTAAATCATCTCGTCCAAAAGCTTTCCCTATTTGTTCTTTAGAAACCTCTTCAAGTTGTTTTATTTTAACAGCATGAGGTGAATAAAACACCACCGCTTTATCTGCTTTATTTAGAGCTCCTTTATATTCTTGTAAAAACTCAGTATTTAAACTACTGTAGGTATGCAGTTCTAAACAAGCGATAAGATCTCTTTGTGGATACTGTCTTTTAACTGCTTCTGTAGTTGCTTTCACTTTACTTGGGCTGTGAGCAAAGTCTTTAAAAATTACAGTCTCTTGGCTTTCTGCAATTTTCTCTAAGCGTTTACTAGCTCCTTTAAAAGATGCGATTGCCTCGTAAAAATCTTCTTCGTCTATTCCCATGTGCTGGCAAATCCACTTGGCTCCAGCTAAATTCTGCAAATTATGATCTCCAAAAATCTCTAAAGGCATTTGACCGTCTGGTGTATCTATAAACGTAATCCCATTTTCAATAATATGACTAGGAGTTGAATAAGCGTATTTTTTTATAGTATGTTCAGAACTTTCTACCACTTCCTTCAAAATAGTATCTTCTTCATTATAGACCATAATTCCTCCATTGGTTAAAGAATCTGTGAAAATTCTAAACTGCTCTATATACCCATCAAAGGTTGGAAACACATTAATATGATCCCAAGCAATACCACTTAACAAAGCAATATTAGGCTTGTACAAATGAAACTTTGGTCTTCTGTCTATTGGAGAACTTAAATACTCATCGCCTTCTAATACAATAAATTCATTTTCTTTGGTTAGGTGCACCATGGTTTCAAAACCTTCTAACTGTGCCCCTACCATATAATCTACTGCTCTATCATTGTAAGCTAATACATGAAGAATCATAGATGTTATAGTCGTTTTTCCGTGAGACCCTCCAATAACTACTCTAGTTTTATCTTTAGATTGTTCGTATAAGAACTCTGGATATGAATAAATTTTTAAACCCATTTCTTGCGCTTGCAACAACTCTGGATTGTCTTTTTTTGCATGCATACCCAAGATAATCACATCTAGATGTTGTGTTATTTTTTCTGGAAACCACCCAAATTCTTTAGGCAACAATCCTCGTTTTTCTAAACGAGATTTAGACGGGTCATGAATAGTATCATCACTTCCAGTTACTTGGTAGCCTTTATTGTGTAATGCAATGGCCAAATTGTGCATGGCACTTCCTCCTATGGCAATAAAATGAATCTTCATTTGAGTTATTTATTCGTCAAATTTATTGTTTTTTCTTTCGTTCCTCTAAAACAACCCTAGTGGGTGTATCTTCTCCAGAAATAATACTTGTAGTTCCTTTAGCAACTGCTTGTATGGTTTGTGTGATAACCTTTATATTTAAAGTTGCTGCTTCATCAGATGCTTGATGATAGTCTTTATCTACATCTATAGGAGTGGTAGAAAATGTATGCGATGGTACTCCTAAACGAGCCAAAGAAGCATTGTCTGATCTAAAAAATAAATTAAAATTCTTGTACGGATCTGGAAACAATTGATAACCGGTTCCTATTAAATTTTTCTGAATTATTTTTCCAAAATCTGACCGTTCAAAACCTGTTAACCATGCAGTATTTGGTCCAAAACTTGGGGTTTTTCCAATCATTTCTAAATTAATGCCGGCAACAAATTTACTAGCGTCTATTCCTTTCCCAAAGTAAGTAGAACCAATTAAGCCCATTTCTTCTGCTGTAAAAGCAGCAAAAACAATGGTTCTTTCATTTCCTGCTTTTTTAAAATATGCTGCCAAAGCTAACACACCAGCAACTCCAGAGGCATCATCATTAGCTCCATTATAAATACTATCTAAGACTCCTTTTTTGGCTCTAATTCCTAAATGATCATAATGTGCAGAAATAATGACAATTTCATCTTTTTTACTTGTTCCTTCTAACACTCCAATAATATTACTTGAAGTAATATCTTCTTGGGTTCTTCTATTTTTAAAGGTTAGTGTTTGCCTGTAAGATGAAAGCGTATCATAGGTACTTAAACCAAGTCTTTTAAATTCATTCTCTATGTATTGGGCAGCTCTTTCAATACCAATGGTGCCAGCTCTTCTTCCTTCCATCTTGTCTGAAGCCAAGGTGTATAGATGTTTTCTAACCATGGTAGAATCTATTGATAATGAAATAATTTCTTTTGTGTTTTTTGTTTGACTTTTACAAGAAACAGCCATTAAAAACATCATCAAAAGGATCCCTATTTTTTTCATTTTCTTAAATTTTAAAGGGCTAAAGATACCAAACCTCAACAACATTTATTTTGTACTTTTGTTAAAAATTTTAGTAATGGATTTATCATTGGTACCAAACTTAAAAAACCTAGACGCTAATAACTTCTTTTTATTGGCAGGACCTTGTGCAATTGAAGGAGAAGACATGGCGCTTAGAATTGCTGAAAAGGTGGTTAGAATAACAGATGATTTAAAAATCCCATATGTTTTTAAAGGAAGTTTTAGAAAAGCCAACAGAAGTAGAATAGATAGTTTTACAGGTATTGGAGATGAAAAAGCCTTAAAAATTTTACAAAAGGTCTCAGAAACTTTTCAAATTCCTACAGTTACAGACATCCATGAAGCTTCTGATGCAGAAAAAGCAGCAGAATATGTAGATATTCTTCAAATTCCTGCATTTTTAGTGCGTCAAACAGATTTGGTAGTAGCTGCAGCAAAAACAGGAAAGGTGGTGAATTTAAAGAAAGGACAATTTATGAGCCCTGGCGCTATGAAGCACGCGGTTAAAAAAGTACAAGATGCTGGAAACAATCTAGTAATGACTACCGATAGAGGAACCATGTTTGGCTACCAAGATATGATTGTAGATTTTAGAGGAATCCCTGAAATGAGAGCTTTTTCTACCACAGTATTAGATGTAACACATTCTTTACAACAACCCAACCAAAGCTCTGGGGTTACGGGTGGAAGACCAGATATGATAGAAACCATTGCAAGGGCCGGAATTGTTAATCATGTAGATGGCTTATTTATAGAAACTCATTTTGATCCTGCCAATGCAAAAAGCGACGGAGCTAATATGTTAGATCTTCAGTATCTAGAGAAATTACTATCTAATTTAGTTGCCATAAGACAAACAATCAATAAATTATAGAGACTTTTTATGGCTACAGATAAAAACTTAACAGAAAATACAACTCAAAACTTTATTTTAAAAGGGTTTAACAGCATTCAAATTGGCCTGTATATTTTGCTGGCCTCTTATGTTGTTAATGCTTCTATTTTAGGGTTTGTAGCAGATAGCAATCCATTAGGCATGCTATCTATAGAAATTATAGAAACTGTCTGTTTATTTATGATAGTACTTGTTGGCTTCTTTTCTATGCTTGCTGTGTTTTTCTCAAGCAGAAGAGCTTCCCGGAAAGCTGGTGATATGGTTTGGAATGCAGCTTCTAAAAAACAGTTTTTGAGCTATTTTGTGAGTTTTATTGTTGGTGTTTTTTTATTAGTATTTGCAAAAAACTCATCAATTAACTACGCCACACCGTTCTTCTTATTGTATTTAGGCCTTGTATTGAGTGTCTTAAATACCCAACGAAAAAAAGAATATTACCTACTGGTTGCCCTAGCAATTTTGCTGGCCATTGTGGTGTATATAATACCTACCTATTGGTATTCTTCGCTCTTAATTGTTGGTGGAAGTTTCTTTGTATATGGTATTGCCATTAGAAAATAACCCTATTCCTTTCCTTCAAGATACGCTTGTAAATATGCATAGCGTTTTGTTAACTTACCATCTGAGGTCATTTTAGCACGATCTAAAACCTCCTCTTTATCATCATTATAAAAAGCAGGAATCACATGTTCTAAAAACAAGGTTCCAAAACCTTCACTAGCATCTTTTGGTAATTCACAGGGCAAGTTATCTACTGCCATTACTGCAATGGCGCCAGGGGTTTTAAAATTAACTTCAGTTGCTGTTGTTGGATCATATCCATAAACAGGGTCTGCAATGGTAGAGGCTCTTAAGGTAGAGGCTACTGGCCCATCTATATCGCAAGAAATATCGGCTACTAAACGAATCTTAAAATGGTCTTTTTTTGCATCTTCTCTGGTAAATAAAAACGGAGATCCATCACCAAAAAAGTGACCTGCAATAAAATAATCTGTAACAGCTGCAAAACGCATAAAATCAGATTCATAATCTGACGGATTGTTATAAAAATCTCTATTAGTAAGTACCAGACCGTCTTTGCGTTTATTATACTCTAAAACATCTATTTTACAATATACTGGCTCTTCAAAATTAGTGGTAAGATAGTCTGACGTACCAACAGATTTTATATGCATGGCATCTAAAATTTCTTTAGCTCCTTTGGCTACTTTTCCTGTACCAGTAAGTAGTATTTTAATAGCTGGTAGCTCTATGGTATTTAGCTGGTCTATTAATGCTTGTAAATCTGCTAAATTTTCTGCCTTAGGCAATTGAAAAGTATTTTCTCGTAAACCAAAGGTTCTAAAACCATTATAAGCGCCTACAAGGCCTGCGTAACGACCAAAACCAATAAGTCTATTGCCTTTGGTATCGGTAATAACTTCGTGATCGTACAATTGAATGTTTTTGTCTAAAACAGCTTTTAGTAAATTTCGGTTATAAGGTTGTTTTTTAATGGTATGGCTAAAGAAAAAATATTTTTTGTTTGGAATTAGTGCATCTACAGGAACTTCTTTTACGCCAATTAGCACATCACAATCAGATAGGTCTGTGGTTACTTCAAATCCAGCATTTAAATAAGCATCGTCAGAAAAAACTCTAATATCTGATGATTCTACTACAATAGTAGCCGCTGGAAATTGTTGTTGAAACTCTTGAAGCTTTTCTGGGGAAAACACAACCCTTCTGTCTGGTGGGTTTTTGCGTTCTTTGATGATTCCAAATTTCATGAAAATGATTTTCATCAAAATTAGTTGATTTTGGTAGGATGCGCAAATGGTTAATCGGTTTCGTTTTCATACTTTTGTAGTCTCGTTCATGAGAACGAGGTTCTGAAGTACATTCAGAATATGGGGACGACTGGTTTTGACTGCAAGGTCAGTGAGATTGTAAGCATACCGAGGACTGAAATGACTACTCGTAAAAATTATTTCAACCATTTAAACGGCGAAAATAACTACGCTTTAGCTGCTTAATCTGAACTAATAGTAAGATTAGCCTAGGCACACAAGGTGTGCAAGCTTTATGTCCATGAAAAGCCTTGGTTTATGGCGCTTCATTTTTGGGCATCGTAAAAATAAACATAGAAATGTTAGCGCTTTGATAACATTTTGAAACTAAAAAAGCTAAGCTTTTAGTAGGTTGTTTTTGATCAGCTATAAGACTAAAATTAAACAAAAACTATGTATGTAGAAAGCTTTTAAACTGCTTGTTTGGACCCGAGTTCGATTCTCGGCGTCTCCACGATGAAGCGCAGTATGATTGCGGATAAAATCATAATAAGCCCTGCAAATTTATTTGTAAGGGCTTGTTGATTTTAGACGACTGGGCTAAAAGCACAGCATACTGCATTTCCTAAGCGGGAGGCTAGAGAAAAACCAACAGTTATTCTCGGCGTCTCCACGATGAAGCGCAGTATGATTGCGGATAAAATCATAATAAGCCCTGCAAATTTATTTGTAAGGGCTTGTTGATTTTAGACGACTGGGCTAAAAGCACAGCATACTGCATTTCCTAAGCGGGAGGTTAGAGAAAGACCCAAGTCATTCTCGGCGTCTCCACTTTTTATTCCCAAGAATAATTTTTTGTTCTTGGGAATAATTTTTTGTAAAAACAACTAAATCCTCCCCAAAACAGTTCGACTTCACTCCCATCTGCTCCACTTTTTATTGAAAATAAAAAAGCCGTTGGTCAGTTTTCTGCTTGTTTTGATAAAAATGAAAACGTGTCTAATAAAATTATAAAACCTTCCAACTAAAATTATTTAGAAAGCGGATAAAAATCTTCCTCCATTTTTATCGTATTTACAAGTGAATTTGATTTTTTAAAAATTCTGATGGAGGCACCCCAAACATATCTTTTTTTCTGATACATTTTTGTTAAAATAGTTTTCATCGTTTCAAAAGGGATAATTTTAATAGCTCTTTTTATTGGAAACCAAGCTATATCTGTACATCCTGGGGGAATTTTTAATTCACCTGATTTATATTTTGCACTGTAATAATTAAATAATATTGGGTATGTACCTTTATTATAATAAAAAGTAAATAAACCACGTAAACGTAAATCTTTGAACTTTATACCTAATTCATCTGCCATAAAACCTGTAAATTCAGAAATAGTTCTAGGGTCAACATATTTTTTCCCAGCTAACTCCCAAATGCCATTGTACTTTACTAATAAAACTTCATTTTTTTTATTGGTTACACATAACTTAAAGTACGAAAAATTATTTTTTTGGGCAGAGAGGTAATAAG
>Ga0233426_10000683_pt1 | contig 34903 bp, 32 predicted proteins | sample SI_118_April2016_6_FD_179875 | JGI IMG/M metagenome (GOLD analysis project Ga0233426, IMG submission 179875) | Seawater microbial communities from Saanich Inlet, British Columbia, Canada - SI_118_April2016_10_MG | ecosystem: Environmental > Aquatic > Marine > Inlet | place: Canada: British... | reverse complement strand
TCCTTACGCAAGAGTTCCAGAAACAACAGAGAAATAATAATTTTCCATTCATTACACGACTATGTCTTGAATATTTGAGACGTAGTAGTGTCATTTAGACTAAAATAACGGTATGTCACTGATTGTTGGTTTTTGATGCCCTTATTTATTTTCCATATTCTCGTTTCCTACCTACGTAATCTCTCTCTAATAGCGTTATTAGTTTTTACCGCACTATTTTCCTTAATTGTGAACGCACAAAACATACAGTTTGATCCTAAACAGGACGTCAGTGTGATTATTGACGCCCCAGCTTCCAACGTTAGTGCTGACAAAGAGACAGCAAAGTACAAAGAAGTGACGGTTGAAAACTTATTAAATGATGTGGTGAACGCCAATCGGTATTACAGCTATAAAGGCTTGCTAACGTATGAAGCCAATGGCTCATTGAGTACGCTGAGCTTAGATCAGCGTATTGATGGTGAAGGCGAGTTTAATCGCGTTTATCAAACACTTGCTTTTTTAAATGGCGAAAGCCGTCGTGTGTTGCGTGAACAAGAGTTAAATTATTGTGTTGGTGGGAGTACGCGTTGGGGATTATGGCCTAGTGTCTTTAGTCAAGATGAGTTACAGAACTCATATACGATTAGTTTTCAAGGGCAGTCTCGAGTGGCTAATCGTGGCACATTGGTGATTTATTTTGAGCCGAAATATGAGTTTCGTTACGGTTATCGTTTCGATATTGATCAGCAGACAGGGTTGATATTACGCTCAGCTATTTTAGAGGGCAGTAATATCATCGAACGTACACAATTTGTTTCTTTGGATTTAAGTCGAAAACAACAAGCTGTCGACGATAATTCTAACTATGATGTATCTTGGCGTGTGCCAGAAGTGGAGCCATGTCATACAGAGCAGTTTGAAAGCGCTTGGGACGTTGAGTGGTTGCCGAAAGGCTTTATGTCAGCGGGTAACCGTATTACTGCACAAGGAGAGCATGTGCTGATGTTCACTGATGGTTTGGTGTCGGTGTCAGTCTTTATTTCTTCAAGCATATATAAAGAAGTGCCCAAAGTGACTGCAAGGCGCGGTGCAACTATAGCGGTAATGTCTCCTCTTGCTTTTGATACCACTAAAACGGTGGCAGTGGTTGGCGAAATTCCAACAATAACAGCAAGGCGCATGGCGGTATCTGTTAAGTCGAAGTAAGTTTCTATGTGTTGATATCTACATTTTACATCCTCAATTTTAGATCCCCAATTCTAGAGGCTCAATGAAATGATATCAATTTACCTGTATTGATTTTATGTCATCACGGCCATGTCTTACTTTTTGTTTTCTGTTCTTGCTATTCCAAGTTAATCTTCTTTAGCCTCAGTACGTATATATCTTGGTTTGCAGTATGATTAATATTTGTAATGTTCGATTAGATGGCTGCTATTTTATGCTGAAAAAATTATGTTAAAAGAATCAGGCAAAGTTGTTTCAATTGAAAATGACGGTCTCTGGGTGGAAACTATCCAGCAATCTACGTGTGGCAGTTGTCGTGCAAAAAAAGGCTGTGGGCAACAGCTGTTATCAAAAATAGGCGTACATTCAGCCAATATTAAGGCAGTTTTTGATAAAAATGATAAGAGTAGTTATTCCGTTGGGGACGTAGTCGTAATTGGCATTCCGGAAAATATTATCGTTACGAGCTCTTTGCTTATTTACTGTCTTCCTTTGCTATTGATGATTGTTTTTTCTGGAATAGCGCATACATATATAGGTAGTAATGATGCGTATACCACGATAGCAGGCTTTTTCGGTCTGTTGGTAGGCGGCTTATTTGTTCATTTTTTTGGGCAGGCTGTACAGCATAACACTGATTATCAGCCCATCGTTTTAGATAGGCAGACGCAAATTATTCATGATCCATTTCTACCGTCTAGTTAAGATATTTATTTAATTTGTGATGTGAATAAGACGCAGTTGTTTAACATTTATATTGGCAATATTGATATTGCTTGAGAAGCGATTTCCTCATATTAAAAGGAGTACATTTTTTATGCGTAATTTTTTTCGTATTTCATCGTTGATTGCGATGTTTTTAATGACTTTAATATCGTTGCCGCAAAGTTATGCTGCAGGCTATTTACCTGATTTTACGGGTTTGGTTCAAGAGCATTCTTCGGCAGTCGTTAAGATAGAGACTATTACGCGATCTCAAGGAGGCGGTCAGCCGAACGTACAGTTACCTGAAAATATCCCAGAAATATTTCGACATTTATTTGAGCAACAAATGCCACAAAGGCAAAATAGACCGCAGGGTAGCTCTATGGGGTCAGGCTTTCTTATTTCTGAGAGTGGTTATATATTAACGAATAATCATGTGGTGGATGGCGCTACCGACATTATGGTGCGCCTAATCGACAGAAGAGAATTCGATGCAACAGTTGTTGGTGTTGATCCACAAACAGACCTCGCTCTGCTCAAAATTGACGCTGAGAGCCTACCGTATTTAGAGTTAGCTAATTCTGACAATTTATTGGTCGGTGAATGGGTACTAGCTATCGGTTCCCCTTTTGGTTTAGGTTATTCCGTCAGTGCGGGTATTGTGAGTGCTATAGGACGTAGTATTCCATCTGGCCAACAGCAAAACTACGTACCATTTATTCAAACCGACGTTGCCATTAATCCGGGTAATTCTGGTGGCCCTTTATTTAATTTAGAAGGGCAGGTAGTGGGTATTAATTCACAAATTTATACCAATTCAGGTGGCTCAATAGGCTTATCGTTCGCTATTCCTGCCAATCTGGCGAAAAGTGTTGTGGCTCAACTAAAAGAAAGTGGTCGTGTTGACCGCGGTTGGTTGGGAGTTGTTATTCAAGATGTGGGTAAAGACTTGGCGCTGTCTTTTGGTCTGGACAAGCCTCAAGGAGCATTGATCGCGCAATTAGATAAGAAGGGCCCAGGTCAAGCGAGTGGCTTGAAGGTAAGCGACATCATATTATCATTTAACGGCAAAGATATTCAGCGCTCGTCAGACTTGCCACATATCGTCGGACCAATAAAGCCGGGTACAACCGTACCAGCACAAGTTATGCGAAAAGGTGAAAAGCTCACGCTTCAGATTACGGTTGGCTCTAGAAATATGCCAGCAACAGCTCAAGAGCGTTCCTCGCAAGCCGAAAAGTCGCGCATAGGTGCTGCCGTAGAAAATTTAACTGATGATGAAAGAGAGACCGTTGGTTTGGATGGGGTCGTTATTATTGACGTCCGTCCAGACAGTCCAGCCGCGAAAGCAGGCTTGCGCCAAGGAGATGTCATTGTACAGTTAGGCTTTGAAGATGTGTCCTCGGTACGATCTTTTAATCAAATAGAAAACGATCTGCCGAGTAATAAGCCATTGCCGGTGCGTTTTATTCGGCAGGGGACACCGTTATTTAGAAGTTTTTTGATTGACAAATAGCTCCATCCTTCAAGATTTATTGATGACAGGGAGGTATAAAATACCCCCGATATTAATGGCTAGAGTGCATGTTTTCTATATCACTCTAGCTATATCACATCCTTGCGCAATAGGGTAAAATCCGCGCCTTCTTACATACATATTTCATCCTATCTATTTTCTTAAACGGTGTATTCGTAGTGACCGACCTTAGCCATATTCGTAATTTTTCTATTATTGCCCATATCGACCACGGTAAATCCACATTGGCTGATCGTTTTATTCAAGAGTGTGGTGGCTTATCAGAGAGAGAAATGGCGGCTCAAGTTCTTGATTCTATGGATATTGAGCGAGAGCGCGGCATTACGATTAAGGCGCAAAGCGTTACCTTAAATTATACCGCTAAAGATGGTAAAACGTACCAACTCAACTTTATTGATACACCGGGTCACGTAGATTTTTCGTATGAAGTATCTCGTTCGCTCGCTGCCTGTGAAGGCGCATTGTTAGTCGTGGATGCTGCGCAAGGGGTAGAAGCACAATCCGTTGCTAATTGTTACACCGCGCTTGAGCAGGGCTTAGAAGTGATTCCTGTACTCAATAAAATGGATTTGCCGCAAGCAGACCCAGATAAAGTAGCACAAGAAATAGAAGAGATTATTGGCATTGAAGCTACCGATGCAGTGCAATGTAGTGCGAAATCAGGTCTTGGTATTTACGATGTGCTAGAAGACTTAGTAGAAAAGGTGCCTGCTCCCGTTGGTGATGTAGATGCGCCACTACAGGCATTAATTATTGATTCATGGTTTGATAACTATTTGGGCGTTGTTTCTTTGGTGCGAGTCAAGCAAGGCACGCTTAAAGTCAAAGATAAAATCATCACTAAATCTATTGGTAAAGCCCATATCGTCGATAATGTGGGTATTTTCACGCCTAAACGTGTAGAGACCAAAGTACTTAGAGCCGGCGAAGTAGGCTTTATTGTGGCGGGTATTAAAGATATTCACGGTGCTCCAGTGGGCGATACGTTAACGCATTTTTCTAATAGCGATGAAGTAGAGGCCTTGTCGGGCTTTAAAAAAGTAAAGCCGCAGGTGTATGCAGGTATGTTTCCTGTCAGTTCTGAAGATTACGAATCGTTTCGCGATGCCTTGTCTAAGTTAACACTTAACGATGCGTCGTTATTTTTCGAACCAGAGAGCTCAGATGCGTTAGGCTTTGGTTTTCGTTGTGGCTTTTTAGGTATGTTACATATGGAGATCATACAAGAGCGTTTAGAGCGTGAGTATGATCTTGATTTAATCACCACAGCACCTACGGTTGTTTTTGAAGTGTTAAAAAATGATGGTGAGGTGATTAGTGTGGCTAACCCATCAAAATTACCAGACCCTACACTCATCGATGAAATGCGTGAACCTATCGTTGAAGCTAACATACTGGTGCCAAATGATCATTTAGGTGCAGTCATTACTTTATGCGTGCAAAAGCGCGGCGTACAAAAAGATATGCAGTATATTGGTAATCAAGTGGCTGTGCGTTATGAATTACCGATGAACGAAGTTGTGATGGACTTCTTTGATCGTTTAAAATCAGTTAGTCGCGGATTTGCATCCTTAGATTATAGTTTTGTACGCTTTCAAGCCGCAGCGTTAACGCGTTTAGATATATTGATTAATGGCGAAAAAGTAGATGCTTTGGCTTTAATTATTCATCGGGAAGATGCGCAAGCAAAAGGGCGTAATTTAACTGAAAAAATGAAAGAGTTGATTCCTCGCCAAATGTTTGATGTGGCGATTCAGGCAGTATTAGGTGGACAAGTGATTGCTCGGACTACTGTTAAAGCACTGCGTAAAAATGTGACTGCTAAATGTTACGGTGGCGATATTTCCCGTAAGAAAAAGCTACTGCAAAAGCAAAAAGCAGGTAAAAAACGCATGAAGCAAGTGGGCAATGTAGAAATCCCACAACAAGCATTTTTAGCGGTATTAAAAATGGATAGTTAGTATGAACAGTGCGCCTAGCGCACGAATAAGTAGTTAACTACCTATCATTCACCATAAGTCATCACAGCATTAAAAGTAACAGTATTAAAAATAACGACAATAAAGGTTTTATATGGATTTCAATTTCCCATTAGTGTTAGCACTACTTGTTTTTATTAGTGGTTTTATTTGGTTGTTAGATATTGTAGTTCTCGCTCCTCGGCGTCGTAGAACAGCAGAAGATAGTGCTTCTGCTACTAGCTCTACCACTAGCTCAGAACCTTTATATGTAGAGTATTCTAAATCCTTTTTTCCTGTGTTATTTGCTGTATTTGTTCTGCGCTCATTTATTGTGGAGCCTTTCCAAATACCGTCGCCGTCTATGGTACCTACTTTAAAAGTAGGGGATTTTATTTTAGTTAATAAGTTTACCTATGGCATTCGCTTGCCTGTAATACGCACCAAAATTTTCGATATTAATCAGCCTGAGCGTGGTGATGTGATGGTGTTTTTTCCACCTCACGAAAAACGTTATTTTATTAAAAGAGTGGTAGGCATCCCAGGAGATACTATAGCTTATCGTAATAACGAATTATTTATTAATGGCGAAAAAGTGAAAGAAGAGCTACAAGCAAGATTGCCTGTAGCTCGACCTCAGTATGAACTGTATAACGAAAGCCTAGGTGAGGTAGAGCATCAAACTAGAAAGCTACTTAACCCATTACGTCATGGTCTCAACGCTACTTATGAAGTAAAAGAAGGCCATTATTTTATGATGGGTGACAACCGTAACAATAGTTCTGATAGTCGTGTATGGGGTACCGTTCCCGAAGAGAATATCGTTGGTAAAGCGTTCGCTATCTGGATGCATTGGGAAGGATTTCTTAGTGGAACTCTACCTAGCTTCGCTAGTGTAGGCGCTATTGAGTAGCTACTGCCTCTTTCTTTGTCTGGCTCTCATTGCTACTATCATTCATACTATGGCAAAATAATAATAAATGATGAAATATAATCATCTTCCTGTGTTGACGTTGATTATTAACCATTGCTAAGACACTTAAAATTAGAATATACCGTGACCTCCTGTGATAGCTAAACCAGATTTGAAGCAACTCCAAAAGCGCATTGACTACCAGTTTTCCGATGAGTCTCTATTAGAGACAGCGTTAACACATCGAAGTTTTTCGCCAACGAATAATGAACGACTCGAGTTTTTAGGTGATTCGTTACTGGGCGTGACAATATCTCAACAGCTTTTTGAGCAATTTCCTGATGTTAAAGAAGGCATTTTGTCCCGACAGCGTTCTAGGCTAGTGAAGGGGGTGACGCTTGCTGCATTAGCAAGAGAGTTTTCGCTTAGTGACTATTTGATTATGGGTTCTGGGGAATTAAAAAGTGGCGGTTTCCGACGCGATTCTATCTTGGCGGACACTGTTGAAGCTATCATCGGTGCGATATTTTTAGATAGCAATATCCAGCAATGTCAAAAAGTGATCCTGCAATGGTTTCATGAACGACTTCAAGGGCTGTCTTCGCATGATCAATTAAAAGACCCTAAAACACGCCTGCAAGAGCTGCTACAATCCAAAAAGAAGCCACTACCTACTTATACCGTTGCTAATATCGAAGGGGCTTCTCACGAACAACGCTTTACTGTCGATTGCGGTATTGCCTTATTAGAAACAGCGGTTACCGCTACTGCAGGAAGTCGACGTCAAGCTGAGCAACAAGCGGCTACCACGGCATTAAACTTACTTAACGATGAACTCAAATAAATAATATGACAAAAAATGCACACCGCTGTGGTTATATCGCGATCGTTGGTCGTCCAAATGTAGGTAAATCTACTTTACTCAATCACATACTCGGTCAAAAACTCAGTATTACCTCTAGAAAGCCGCAAACGACTCGTCACAAGCTATTAGGCATTAAGACAACGGAAGATACCCAGTTTATCTATGTGGATACACCCGGCCTACATCAAGGCCAAAAGAAAGCGATCAATCGCTATATGAACCGAGCGGTTACCACGGCCATACAAGATGTTGATGTTGTGCTATTTATGATTGAAAAGCTGCAATGGCTTCCTGAAGATGAAGCCGTGGCACAACGTTTAGCGGAGATTAAAAGCCCAGTCATCTTAGTGATTAATAAAGTAGATACGATTGACGATAAGGAAACCTTGCTGCCACACATGCAAAAATTGCTGGAACAAGTAAATGTGCAAGAAGTGATTCCTGTTTCGGCACTGAATAATCAAAATCTCGACCGTTTAGAAGAAATCATCCGAGTACGCTTGCCGGAAGATGACTTTTTTTATGCTGAAGACCAAATTACCGATCGTAGTTCTCGCTTCTTAGCCGCAGAAATTATCCGTGAAAAAATAACCCGCCAACTAGGTGATGAGTTACCTTATCAAATGACGGTAGAAATTGAAGAGTTTACTCAAGAAGGTAAAATTTTACATATCAATGCACTTATCTTAGTCGAAAGAGAAGGGCAGAAACGGATTCTTATTGGAGACAAAGGTGATCGTTTAAAGAAAATTGGCCAACAAGCCAGAGAAGATATGCAAGTGCTATTTGATAGCAAAATCATGCTAAAAACGTGGGTGAAAGTGAAATCAGGATGGTCTGATGATGAACGTGCTTTGCGTAGCTTAGGATATGATGATCGATAGCTGGTTTCATGGTGTATAGATTATGCCCCCAAAGTATATAGAGCTGCAATACTGCTATGTGCTGCATACACGGCCCTATCGAGATACTAGCCTACTTGTAGATATTCTCAGTCAGTCTCACGGTAAACTAACGTTAATTGCCCGTGGAGCAAGAAAAACCAGTAAGTCTTCTCAAAATCCTCGACATTTATTACAGCCTTTTATGCCTTTATCGTTGTCTTGGACGGGCAAAGGCACATTAAAAACCTTGACCACTATGGAAGCAGCCGCTCCAGCTATCCCCTTAATAGGCCATCACCTCTACAGCGCCATGTATGCCAATGAGCTACTAGTGTATTTATTGCAGGAAGGTGACCCTAACGAAGATATTTATGTTCATTATGAAAAACTACTGTCGATGTTGAGTAATACTCAATATTCAATAGAAACGGCATTAAGACAATTTGAATTCGCCTTATTAGCCGTTTTAGGTTATGAGATAGGTTTTAGCCATGATGCAGAGACTCAGCTTCCTCTAAAACCGAGTGAGTACTATTACTACGTTCATGAAGAAGGTTTTGTCGCAGCTAACGCTCATCCTGAAATCAGAGGAATGAGTTTTGATGGCGAATCTTTACTGGGGATAAGTGTCAGTAATTATGAACGACCAAATACCCTCCAAGCGGCTAAGCAAATAGCAAGAATGGCACTAAAACCTTACCTGCGTAACCGCCCTCTTCACAGTAAAGAACTTTTTCTATCACATTAAATAATATAACGGGTTAGTTATTATCCAGTTGATTGAGTGGGTTTTCCTGCCGTTTTTAATGAGGTTCTTTCGTCAAAACTTATTTTATCTCCTGATTGTGAATTTTTATTTGGTTTTTTCAAAAAAAACATGTATTTTCAGTAGCTTAAAGCCGATTTTGTTGATTTTCGGTTCTTCCTTAACGTGAAATGTTTTCATCTCATTCTTGCGCTATTTATAAAAAACTGCTAAACCTAAAGAGTCATTATCCTTTTTAGAAACAGTGAATGATGATTAATTATCACAAGTCAGTGCTCAAAGCGGGTACCGAAGATATCCACGGTGGAGGCCGATATATCGATGAAAATCAAAACCAAATTAATCGCTGGTACATTACTGCTTGCGTTTTCTTCCGTAGGTGTCGTGAGTGTTGTTGCTAATTATATTGCCCAAACGAACACAAATGAGGCGATGAGCGCACAAGCTCAAGGGAAGTTATCCTCTATATTAGAAGCTAAAAAATCTCATATAGAGCAGTATTTGAATAACCTATTAAATCAAACTAGCTTGATGGCCATTGAATACAATACGGATTCGGCTAATTGGCATTTTGCGAATCAATTCACCACCTTAGGCGAAGAGTCAAAGATCAAATCTGAACAGATAGCGAAGGTTAAAAAGTATTATACGGAAAACTATATACGGCCCTATGAAGTACAAAATACAAATAAAGCACCCACAGTAGAACAATACTTTAAGGGTTTTAAAGACCATCATTGGACGATGCAATACCAATATATTGTTGCTAATCCAAACCCCGTTAATGAGAAGTCAAAAATAGATGCTCCACAAAATGAATTTTCAGCCTACAGTACAGGTCATAAAAGCTATCATGAAGTATTTCGTAGCTACGCAGAAAGTTTAGGGTACGGCGATGTTTATTTTACCAATGCTGATGGAGAAGTAACTTACTCTTATAAAAAAGGGTTTGAGTTAGGAACCTCATTAGTGGATGGTCCTTTCGCTGATTCAGGCTTGGCGAGAGCATACAAGCGCGCACTAAACGTTAAAAAAGGTGACATAGTGATTGAAGACTTCAGTCGTTATGCGCCATTACTCGGTGCACCCGCCGCTTTTGTAGCCTCACCGTTAATCAAGTTTAGACGTGTGCGTGGCGTTTTTATTGTACAGTTGCCCATTGATGTGATCGATTCCATTATGACTAATGATAAACAATGGGAAAAAGTGGGATTAGGTAAAACTGGTGAGAATTATCTAGTAAGCTCTGACTATACCTTACGTAATACCAGTCGATTATATTTTGAAAAACCAGATGCTTATATAAATAAGCTTCGAGCATATAATGAAACTAACCCACAACCCATTGACCAAATAATTTCAAGTGGCACTGATATTGGTTTGCAAAAAATAATCACACCTTCAACAACAGCGGCCTTAGCAGAGGAGAGTGGGTTTAATATTTTTGAGCGTTATGACGGGCACAAGGTACTTTCCACCTATTCACCTATTAATGTAGAGGGTTTTGATTGGGCAATAATCAGTGAAATTGATCATGAAGAAGCCTTTAAAAGTGCAAAGGCGCTGTCTCAACAATTAAACTCTTCGCTAGCGATTGTTGCGGTTGTTGTGATGGTGGTCGCTATTATTGTTGTATTGTTACTCGCTAATATTATATTTAAGCCATTAAATGTTATTACTCAGAGAATGAACGAAATTGCTACGGGTAATGGCAACCTAAAAAGTCGTTTAGATGATTCTGGTGATAATGAAATCTCAGCGTTTGCTACTAGCTTTAACTTATTCATATCAAAGCTAGATTATATTGTTGATCAAGTTGCACAAACATCAGGATTACTCTTGTCACAAAGCGCGGGCTTGCTTGATCTTTCACAGTCGGGTAAGGATCAATCTGTGAAACAAAAAGATATGATGAACAATGTTGTGGAATCGATACATCAAATTACGACTAATATCGATCAAAATAATGAGTATGCAGATTCTACCTCTGTCGCTGCCGTCGAAGCGAATAAAAAAGCAAACGCGGGTAAAAAAGCAACGGATCAAGCGGTTGTGGCAATCGAAACTATTGCAAACGAAGTTAGTGCTACTTCTGATGCACTTAGAGGTTTAGAAGATGATTCGAAAAATATCGCTGCTGTATTATCCGTCATTGATGATATTTCTAACCAAACTAACTTACTTGCATTGAATGCAGCAATAGAAGCGGCTCGTGCTGGAGAAAATGGCCGAGGTTTTGCCGTAGTGGCTGATGAAGTGCGGAGCTTATCTCACCGTATTCAAACAGAGACTCACTCTATTGCTGAAACCATCAATAAATTGCAGGTAGGCACAGGTGACGCAGTTTCAACGATGAAGCGCAGTGTAGAAAAAAGTAAAGATGGTGTTGAGCTAGCTTCGGAAGCAGGTTCTATATTAGAGATGGTTGTGGAAAGCAGTAGTCAAATTAATCAGATGAATGAAAAAATTGCCGGTGCAACACAGCAGCAAAATGTGATTATTCATACCATTAATAACAATATTGATAGTGCAAACAAAGTGACCGAGGAGGCGTTAGAGTCTTCATTGGCAATTGACGGCATTGGTAGTGAAATATCTCATTTGGCTAATGAATTACAGAGCCTTGTTTCTCAATTCTCCCAAGAAGATAGTGACGAGCCTATGCTAGAAGATTCGATGTCTAATAGTATAGACAATGCAGTAGAAACTATAGTCGAAGATTAGTAAGGTTTCGATAGTTCTTAATTAAGAAAAAATGATATATCTGCAATCTATAATAAAACTTTTTTCATAAATAGGAAGGGTTGTAATTAATTTACCTTGGCGAGTTTGTGTTAATCTGTGAAGCATAAAGAGGCTAGTAATCTTTTCCCAAAACGATGTAATAGAAATAGCATCAATCACATTGGCAGACATCGTCCACTTGCTCTTCATAAAACTGGCTAAGTTGTTTGGCGGCATGTTCACTGACTTTTTTATCAGCACCATTTTTGACATGTTGGCCGATTTTTGAGGCAATAATAAGCTCTTTTTCCGTCGCACCATATTCTCTTGCTTTAGTTATATGAAAATCTAAGCAAGGAATACAGTTCGCCGTAATAGATGCACCTATCGCAATGAGTTCTTTTGTCTTACTGTCCATAATATTACCTTTTGATGTCGTAGTTTTTTTAGTTTAAGAAAAGTGTATTTCAAAATACTGATAGCTATACCCAGCAGTGACTGCCATGGTTAATACAATAAAAAGAAACATAGCGATCAACTCTTTTTTAAATAATGTTTGTAGTAAAATAACTTCGGTTAAGCTTGCACCTGCACTGCCAATAATAAAGGCTAATATGACACCCATATCCAAGCCTTTTGCCGCTAGAGCTGCGCTTATAGGTATCATCATAGATGCCCTAATATATAAGGGGATTCCAATAACCGCTGCAATGGGTACCGCTAATAAAGGGTAATGACTGGTGATTTTAGAAATGAAATCGGTAGGTGCGAAGCCATAAATAATCGACCCTACGAAGACACTAATTACGAGATAAGGTAATACTGCTATAAAGTCTGCCCATGTTGTTATCCATATCTTTTTCCACGGAACATGGCTGTTTATCTTATAAAAATCTTGGGATGACTCTTGAGAACAGCCGTTGCTATTATCTTGACAGGTATTCGTTTCAGTTTTGACATACTGCTCAAAGCCCATTTTTTCTAGGCAGTATCCCGCGATAATGGAAACACCCATCGCAACAACAAAATAAAATATTGCCGCATGCAGACCAAAGGTCACTACTAGTAAACCCATAACGATAGGGTTAAGTAATGGGCTAGAAAATAGAAAAACTAACGTTGGGCCAAAACCGGCTTGTGCGCGTAGTAGCCCTTTTAAAAAGGGGATGGTTGAGCAAGAACAAAAGGGCGTTATAGCACCCAAAAACCCCGCTACTAAATAGCCTTTACCGTTTTTACTGCTCAGTATATATCTGACTTTTTTCGGTGGTATGTAATGTTGGAGTAGACCAACAAAAAAACTAATGCCGAGAAAGAGCAGTGTGAGTTGTACCCCTAGACTGACAAATAGGGATAGGGTATCGGTAATCATCTCGCTGCTAATTTGCATAAACGGCCTCCCTCAAATCTATATTTCTAGAATATTAGAAATATAAGCTTTACCGCTATCGCTGTCAATATATTTCCGGTAATATCGAAATATATAGCTGAGGCGTACTTGTTCGTCTATTTGTCTGTAGATCCCTTCACCCATTTACACTATTTATAAATAGGCTTAGAGAAACGCACTTTATGGATATAGAAGTAGTTGCAAAGGCATTAAAAGAATTAGGACATCCCACAAGGCTTATGGTGTTTAAGCGTTTAGTCAAGGCGGGGCCTCAGGGCTTAGCAGTAGGGGTAATTCAACAGGAGTTAGCTATTCCGGGTTCTACATTGTCACATCATATTTCCAGCCTAGCCTCTGCCAACCTTGTGATACAACGACGGGAAGGGCGGGTATTATTCTGTGTGGCTAAATATGATTACTTTGATGAAGTGATTGAGTTTCTACAAGCGGAATGTTGTTCAGACTAAAGCCTTTTTTTGATAGAGGTATAGCTTAAAATCGCCGTTGTCAGATAATGATTGCGTGTTTTCTAATCGTGCCCACCCTGCTTTTGATACTCGATGGGCGTGTGGCGTCATACTCAATAGCTGCTTAATGCTAGTGTTATTATCTAAATGAATCGGAACTTGTAGTGATTGTTCGGCAACCAACGTGAAGCCCTCTCCAAAATAATCTTGATGTTTATCGCTAGAGTAATCATTCACCTGATCGTAAATGATATGGCGTAAGCCTTCTAAGTGTTGATCGCCGGGTCCTGCATACAACACATAACCCTTTGGGGCTAATATATTCAAAAAAGCTTCACGTTCCACGCGAGAAAAAATACTCACAATAAGATCAATACTGTTATCCATGAACGGTGGGCGAGTGCTAGATGCAACCGACCATTCTACATTTTTATTACTTGCAGCGGCTGCAATAGCAGGTTTAGAAATATCAAAACCATAGACGATGCTACCGGTGATTTGTGCTTGTAATTGATCGGTATAAAAACCTTCTCCGCAACCCGCATCGACTATTTGCAACGGTTTATCACTTTGTTGGCATTGGCTTGCCATGGCAACTATTGCGTTTGCAAAGGCTTGGTAGTGCCCCGCACGTAAAAATGCACGCCGACCATTCACCATCTCGCTATTATCGCCGGGAGCTTTTGAGTTTTTATGGTGAGACATGAGCAAATTAACATAGCCTTTTTTGTGGCGGTCAAAGCTGTGATTGTTATCGCAAGTAAGACGGTTTTCTATCGCTTGTAAGCCCTGTTGGCAAACAGGGCATTGATAAAGTGTGTAAGCAGAAGGAGGAAAGGTGGTTTCTGGCAAAAGTTTATCCTATCAGATTAGAGCTTAATGTAATGATGGAATAGTATGTCTTTTGCTGAATAGAATCACAATAATATTTTTTATAGTGATGTATTAGCCCTTGAAGCGGAGGCTCGCGAACGTTAACTGCTAGCCTCGCCATAAATAGTTAAGCCCTAGCAGTTAAGCCTTGCCCCAATGACTGCCGGTAAGCAGCAAAGGCGGGAATGCAAGCCATGAGTAAGGCAGTGCCTAAAATGCCGCCGCCATATAGTAAGTGAGTATAGCTAATAGGGTTGCTTTCAATCAGTAATCCGTAGTGATCTTGGATAATCGGCTGCGCAATGATCATTCCCATCCATAACAACAGTGTGCCAGCGATTAGCCCTGCTAGTGTGAGTAGTAAAACTTCTAATTGGATTAGGCAAAACATAAACCATGGTGGTGCGCCAATTGCGCGTAATACGGCTAGCTCACGTTGCCGTTGTTGTAGGGTAGAGAGCATCATGGTGATCATACCGAGTAATGATGCAACAATGACGAGCAGGGCAATAAAGGCCAAGGCTTTTTCTACGCCGCCCATTATTTGCCATAGTTCGCTTAATACCACGCCGGGTAACACGGCCATTAGTGCTTCTTTTGAGTAATCATTGATGGCGCGTTGCAATCGAAAGGTCATCATTTTATTGTCGAGGCCGACTAAAAATGCGGTGATGTTTTTCGGTGTCAGGTCTTTTGTTAAAGCTTCCTCCGCAGATATCGTTAAGCCACTAATGGGCACGCCGCGCTGCCAATCAATATGGATGGCTTCTATTCCTGCAAGACTGATGTGAATGCTTTGGTCAACGGGGGTTCCTGTTGGCGCTAATATACCTACTACCGTAAACGGTTTGTCATCATGATGAGTAAAGCTTACTTTGGCGACGCCGTGCGATAGTACTATTTTTTGATCCAGCGTGTAGCCTAGTTTTTTGGCTACTTCTGCTCCGAGTACCGCATCGTAAACACCGCTAAACGGCTGACCTTGTGAAAAGGCTAAGGCTTGTTTTTGGCCATAGCGATAATAGGTGAAATAATCCTCGCTGGTGCCAATTACACGATAGCCTTGGTGTGAATCCCCTAGCGATAGAGGTATTGTCCAGCGTACATTTTTATGACGCTTAATGGTTTTGTAGCTATCCCAGCTAATATTATTACTGGCACTGCCAATACGAAAAACAGAATAGAGGAGTAAGTTTATTGGCCCTGAACGTGCGCCTACAATAAGGTCGGTGTCAGACAGTGTATTGGTAAACCCTTGTTTGGTTTGCTGCTGTATATGATGAATGCTGAGCATAATCATCATGCCAATAGCGATAGAAAAAATCGTTAAGAGTGCTGTGGTACGGCGATGTAATAAGCTTTGCCATGCGAGTTTATACAGCATGATTAATCTCCCCTAAAGCGACACTGCGATCAAAGTGTGTGGCGAGTGGTTTATCGTGGCTTACAAATAATACGGTGCAATTATTTTGCTGACCTTCTCGTAATAACAACTGAATAAATTCATCGCGTGTGTCGGTATCAAGTGCAGAGGTGGGTTCGTCGGCAATAATGAGAGGCGGGCGATGATAAAGTGCGCGTATCATCGCGACACGCTGTTGTTGCCCAGTACTGAGTTGACTGGCTTTTTGATGTAGTAGGTCTATCGTTAAATTAAGGCTATGACATAAGTCCTGAATGCGTGAGAGGTCATACTTCGCTCCAGAAAACTGCTGTCCTAAGCGGATGTTGTCCAATACCGACAAATAAGGAACAAGATTAAATTGCTGAAAAATAACCCCGATGTTTTTCGCACGAAACCGATCTCTTTGTGTCGAACTCAGTCGATGAATGTCGGTATCAAGTAACGTCACCTTACCTTCGGTCGGCGATAAAATACCACCAATGAGATTCAATAAGGTCGATTTCCCTGAGCCAGACGGCCCATGTAAAAAAATGCTTTCGCCTTGCTGAACATGCCATTGGGGAATATCTAAAACTGCTGGATGACTGGTGTTTTTGTTATTCCAGTGAAAGCGCAGTTGCTCTATGTTGATTGACAAAGTATTAGTCATAGGGGATGCTTACTTGTATGATTTTGTACGTTAATGATGACTTAGGGTCTTATTTGTTATGTTTTTTTCTGTTCTGAAGCTTGCCGTAAAAAAGCGTGCAAAACGCGCTAACAAAAGTGGTATTAGTTCAATTGCCATGTTGTTTTTACTGACTAGCTTATCAGTCAGCGCGAAAGAGGTCACTACGATTGAGTGGGTGGATTTAATCCCACCGGCGGATCTTGAAATATTAACTAATCCACCTAAGTCCATTACTGATATTCCCCACGGCCAAGATTTCCCAGAGCTGTCTTCGGAGTTTCCTTCTGAAGATGAGTTAGATCAATTAAGTAATTCTATCTCTAATGCAATAGGTGACGCGGTCAATAATGCAGAAGGTAATAGTTCACCCGTTCCTTCGCCAGAAGAACAAGCCTATGCCGCTGCATTAAAATCAACTAATGTAAACGCAGAATACGATCAAAAGAGTATTCGCTTACCCGGTTTTGTTGTACCGGTTGAATACAATGATGATCAAGTCATTACTGAGTTTTTTCTAGTCCCTTATTTTGGCGCTTGTATTCATGTACCGCCACCACCGCCTAACCAAATCATCTATGTGAAGTATCCTCAAGGCTTAGAGCTAACAGCGCTTTATGATCCTTTCTGGATAGAGGGAACAATGAAAACTCAGATAATACAAAATGATATCGCTTTATCGGCTTACAGTATTGATGCTAGCGGAATAAAACCTTATGAAGAGTATCAGCAGTAGCCGATTAGTTTCTTATCTGCACTCCTCGTAAGGCTTTTTAGAAGGCCGTTTTTGCTAGCTACTCTATCTTTTTCACCTCTATTCACAAATCTACTTTGTTTATGCCGGGTATTGATCGAATTCGATCTTTGCGTCTATCTTTGTGTTTACCCGGCACTTAATGACCCAATTAATTCTAGCGATTATAAAATCTTACAAAACTTCACATTCGGATTAGCGATTGTTTAAAAGTCAACGCGATTGTCGCTTGAGGTGGTTTTTTTAGCTGACTGTTGATCGCCTTTGACCCAGTGGACATTTACATTTTCAAGGCCGCTAAAACGCTCAAACCCAACAACGGTTATGCCTTTAATTAATTGTGCATCAGGGCAAGAAAGATCATAGCTTACATGGAAATCTGTGTGAGAATCTTTATCATGGTCTGCATGGTCTGCATGGTCTGCATGGTCTGCATGGTCTGCATGGTCTGCATGGTCTGCATGGTCTGCATGGTCTGCATGGTCTGCATGGTCATTTTTTCCGTGATCGTCATGATGTTGTTCACTATGATCATGGTGGTCGTCGTGAGCATGTTCGTCATGATGTTCGTGCTCGTCTTTGTGAGAAGTGCTTTCCTTAAATGGATTGTTAATATCTATAGCATTAACGGTACACGCGATATCATTTTCTAAGCGAATAATATTGCTATAGCTACCTAATGTCGCAATAGCATCTCTGATGACTTGTTGTTGTTTTTTTGTGCTTGGCGCGTGTTCAAACCCGGTAATATTGGCTGCTGGTGATTCCAGTTCAATGAGCACTTTTTGCTGATCGATAGCAATAAAAAGGTCGGCTTCACCGTGTACATGCTTACCCGCAGATATAGCTGACAGGGGAGCTAAGAGGATTGGGATACCGGCAAGGCATGAGTAAAAGGAATTAAGGGAGTGCTTTTTCATAATTGAGTACTCTATAGTGATTTTCGTGTTATGTTATAATATAACTTTTTTTAAGTGAAGTACTTTTTTCTGACTCGTTCTAGGATCATTTTACAAGGGAAGAAGATAGAGTGAAGTAAAATCTTCGCCTCCATTTTAGTTGCTATTCAGCCGCGTCGCGTTATATTAATCTGCTTTTTTTATGGTTTTTTTTTATGATTAAATGCCCATACATCCACAGTTTAGGATCCACTAGAATTATTTATGAATATTAACGACACGATTCAAAGTCTCTATAAAGATTATGGTCAGTTAAAAGGCGTAACTATCGAATGCCAAAAAGAGTTAGTGGCCATTGGTATTAAAAACCAAGCAGCAACCGCAGAGGTATTTTTACAGGGCGCACAAATTACTCGATATCAGCGTATAGGCGAGATACCTACGTTATTTCTCAGTCAAGCATGTGAGTATCAGCAAGGTTCTGCGTTACGGGGTGGCATCCCTATTTGTTGGCCATGGTTTGGCGACTTAGCGAAAAACCCTGAAGCAGTGAAACAGCAATTAATAAATGAAGATCAAGCTGCAATTACAACGGAATTTCCCGCTCATGGCTTTGTACGTCAGCGCGATTGGACGGTAGAGTCGATCCGTACACCGTCAGATGATCTCACGATTGTTGAGCTGTCATACCATGTAAAAGATGAGCCTCTATGGCCTTTTGACACTGTGCTGACGTGTCGTATTTCTGTTGGAGCCGCATTGTCAGTGAGCTTACATATCGCCAATAACAGCTCACAGCCTGTTGTATTTAGCGCAGCTTTGCATAGTTACTTTGCTGTGAGTCATATTGATAATGTGCGTGTTAGCGGTCTTGATCAATGTAAATATTACGATGTGCTAGACGTTAACGAGAAAAGCGAATGGCAGCTAAAAACTCAGCAGGGCGATATTACTTTCTCTGAAGAAGTGGATCGTGTATATCAATCTTCCAATGCTCCTGTCACTATTAACGAAAAAAACCGAACCAGAACAATCACATCTTTAGGTAGTGACAGTACTGTAGTGTGGAACCCTTGGTTAAATAAATCCCAAACATTATCGCAATTTAAAGAAGACGATTATCAGCGAATGGTCTGTGTTGAAACGGCAAATGCAGTAAATGATGTAATACGCCTCAAAGCGGGTGAGGCGCACAAGTTGGAAGTGACTATTTCAGTATAACTGGAGAGAAATAGTCGGGTAACAATGGTTTGGTAGTGATGGTTGGGTTTAACTAATCACCCCAGTCGTTCTCACGCGTTTATTCCCTTTTACTGGCTTAGCTTTTAATGCATCTTGTTTTTTCTTTTGCTGATGATCAATAACATTTTTAATCGCAATTAAAAATCCCGTCACTAAAAATGCACCTGGCGGGAGTAGGGCAATCAGAAAACCGGGGTAACTATCACCAAATATATTCAGCTTCCATGCACGGGCACTTTCGCCAAATAATAATTGCATGTCGGCGAATAAAGTACCGGCGCCTAATAGTTCGCGTATTGCGCCCAGTACGACTAATACTAATAAAAATCCTAAGCCCATCATAAAACCATCCACAGCAGAGGGAATGATTTTATTTTTACAGGCAAAGGCATCAGCGCGGCCAAGAATGGCGCAATTAGTGACGATTAGGGGAATAAAAATACCTAAAATCTGATACAGCTCGTAGGTGTACGCCTGCATTAATAATTCTGTTGCCGTAGTAAAAGAGGCGATGATCATCACAAAAGCCGGTAGCTTAACCGCATCGCTGACTACGTTACGAATTAACGAAACCACGACGTTAGAACCGATCAATACTAGCATCGTTGCTAGGCCTAAGCCTAAAGCGTTAACCACAGAACCGCTTACGGCCAATAAAGGGCATAGCCCTAATAATTGCACTAGGGCAGGGTTGTTAGACCACAAACCATTTTGGCTGATTTCTTGGTAGTTAACGTCAGCCGAGTCGTTAGTGCTACTTACAGCATCTAGATCGTCGGGAGAAGTGTTGTCAGCTACAGTATTAGTCATAATGTTTCGCTAGGTTGGTGGCGGTTTAAATAGTTTTTATAGATGCTTGTAATGCTATTGCTCGTTTGCTTTTTCTGCAGCATCGGGTGTTTTATCAGCATTGTTCAGTTTAGCTTGCGTAAACAAACTTTTTTGGTGTGTTTCGACAAACTGCAATACTTTATACACTTGCTTAACTACGGCGCGGGGCGTAATAGTCGCACCCGTAAATTGATCAAAGTCACCACCGTTTTTCTTTACATTCCAGCCATTCTCGCTAGGGTTTTGTAATGATCGACCAGTGAAACTCGTCACCCATTGGTTTTTCTTAATATCAATTTTATCACCTAAACCCGGTGTTTCTTTGTGAGTAAGTATACGAACGCCAGCAATAGTGCCGTCGGTATTGACACCAGCAATTAATTTGATATCGCCACTGTAGCCATCTGGGAGTATCGCGGGAACAATCACCCCTATAATTTTGTTGTTTTTACGCGCCACATAAACCTCTTCGCCCCCAACGTTACCTAGCAATGTTTGAGCAGACTCCGGAAGCATAATAGTATCCAGTAATAAGTCATTATCAAAACGTGATTGTGGAATGATTTCTAGCAAGGCTTTTTCAGCTGCTCGACGTTCTTCTATGCTAATTTTTTCTTTTGTGCCTTCATAGGTCGTTGCAAGAATGCCTGCTGTGACCAGTGCAAACAAAAGCAGTAATACGCTATTTTTACCAATAGAAACTGGCATTTTCATGAGTGGTTAATCCTAGTCTTTTCTTTTATCAACACGTTCGGCTTTTTTGTGGCCATAGGTACGTGGGACGGTATAGTAATCAATGAACGGTGCAGCAAAGTTCATTAGTAATACGGCAAAAGCAACGGCATCGGGATAATTGCCCCATGCACGAATAATATAAATAAGAATGCCGATACCTGCACCGTATATAACACGGCCTTTGTTACTGACAGCAGAGCTAACGGGATCGGTAATAATAAAGAATGCGCCTAACATAGTGCCGCCAGACAGTAAGTGCAGTAATGGCGAGCCGCCACTAGTAGAGCTACCGCCGTCATTAAATAGTGCTGCCATCAAAAATAACGCTACCAACATACTGATAGGCGCATGCCATGTGAAAATTTTCTTTTGTAGTAGAACTAAGCCACCAGCTAAAAAGGCAAGGTTGACCCATTCCCAGCCGACACCTGCAAAAAGCGCTTGGCTAAATAATGTGTTTTGCTGAACAATTTGTTCGGTCATTAAGCCACTTTGATTTTTAAATAAATCTAATGGCGTTGCACCGCTATAAGCATCCACAGCAGCACTGTTATAAAACACTGCGGACAAAGATTCGATAAGACTAGGTAATTGTCCATCAGCGGATAAACTTACAGGATTGATCCAGCGGGTCATCTCTACAGGAAAAGAGATAAGCAAGACAACATAACCAATCATCGCGGGGTTAAAGGGGTTTAATCCTAAGCCGCCATACAATTGCTTCGCTAAAATAATTGATGTGGCTGTGCCCACCACTACCAACCACCAAGGGGCATAGGGTGGCAAAGCGAGGCCGAGCAATACCGCAGTGACTAATGCGCTGTAATCATTTAAATAATGTTTAATAGGGCGGTGACGCAATTTTAATACGAAGGCTTCGCTAAGTAATGCGGTTACGCTGGCAATAATCAGGTTAATGAGTGTGCCCCATCCGAAAAAATAACTCAGTGCGATAAAGCCCGGAATAGTGGCCATAATCACCCATTGCATCACATTACGCGTATCACGCATATGGTGGGTATGTGGTGAAGACGGTAGTGATGAGGCGTTCATAAAACTCATAGTTAGTTTAACTCTTTTTCTAATGCTTCTTTGGCGGTGGCGAGTTTCTGTTCTAATTTTTCAGCGCCGGTTCTAAAAGCATCCACATTGTCGTTGTTTTCTTTCTCGGCGTCGGCAAAGCGTGCTTGTGCTTTGGCTAAACGCTGTTCTAATGAGGTGATACTCTTTTGTAGCTTTTCTTTAGGCGACATGGTGGCCATTGCTGCTGCGTTTGCTTTAGCGCGTTCGATAGCAGAGCCAGCGGCATCGTTTGCTGTTTCGGCTTTTTCTGAACCCGTCGTCGCAGAAGAATGAGTCGGTGTCATGGTGACCGGTGGATTTTTATCGGCATGCTCTGCCAAGGCTTTTTCTGCATCTTGTAAACGAATCTCAGCTTGTTTTAATTGTGAAGCGGTGCGGTCTTTGTGCTCTTCTAGTTTGCTCTTTTGTTTTTTACTGGGCTCAGCATGTAGTTTTTCCGTCAGTTTGGTGACGCGGTCTTTTGCACCGCTAACGGCGCGTTCTAATTTCGCCTGCTGTGCTACGGGATCATTTTGCTGTGCTTTTACACGAGCCATGGCAGCTGCTACGGGGTCAACCGCAGTTGCCACCTCCGCCGTTTGATCTGATGTTGCTTTAACCTCAGTAGTCGGGTTTTTTTCCAACGCTGCTTTTTTTTCTGCTTGTATCTTTTTAGCTTTAGCGGCTGCTTGCTTACGTGCTTCGCGCTTTGCGGCTTTATCGGCTTCGGCTTTTTCCATGCGTTCTTTGCGGAACTCAAAACGCTGGCGAGCGTGATCCGATTTCACTTTTTCTTGTTCAATTTGTTTAATAGCGCCTTTCGATGCGCGATAGTATTGCACCAATGGAATATTAGACGGACAAACAAATGAGCAAGCCCCGCATTCAATACAATCGAATAAATTATGGCTTTGCGCGCGTTCATGGTCTTCGGCTTTGGCATACCAATAGAGTTGTTGAGGTAATAAGCTAGCAGGACAGACTTCGGCACACATGCCGCAACGAATACATTCTTGGGCTTCGGGCTGTGGTGGTAATTCTTGTTTCGAGGGAGCAATCACACAGTTAGTAGATTTCACCACAGGTACTTCGGTACTCTTGAGTGCAAAGCCCATCATTGGGCCGCCCATGATCAATTTGTTCCCCGCTTCCAAAGAAAAGTCTTTTTCGGCCAAACCTAAATGTTCTAATGCGAAGTGAATCGGTGTGCCTAATAAGGTATACATATTGCGCTGTGTATTTAGCGCGTTGCCAACAAAAGTAGTAATGCGAGAGGTTAAAGGCTCGCCTTTTGTAATGGTGCGATGAGCAACCACTGCCGTACCGACATTTTGCATGACGATGCCTAAGCTCGCAGGGATGGTTCCTGAGGGCACTTCTTTTCCCGTGATTAACTGAATTAATTGCTTTTCACCACCCGATGGATACTTGGTGGGAAAGGTGATAATACGAATGTTATCGGCGTCATCTCTTTGTTCTAGTACCGAGCTAAGCGCTTCTATCGCATCGGGCTTGTTATCTTCAACGCCGAGTATGATGTTTTTTGGCTCACCTAAAATGTAAGACAACAATAACGCGCCTTCAATGACTTCTTCTGCGTGATAACGCATTAAGCTATGGTCGGCCGTGATATAAGGCTCACACTCCGTACCATTTAAAATTAAAGTGTCTATGGCAAATTGCGCTTGAGGTTGCAACTTAATCGCGGTGGGAAAACCTGCGCCCCCCAAACCGGTAATACCCGCATCGCGAATCTTTTGGATGAGTGCCTGTGCGCTATGCTGTCGATAATCTTCACATGGCGTGAAAGCTATTGCTTTATGTTGACCATCGGTGGTGATTTCAATACAAGTGCCACTCATACCGGATGCATGAGGAAGTGTACGATCTTCTATCGCCGTTATCGTTCCCGAACTGGATGCATGAATCGCTGCGCTAAATCCACCAACTGCTTCTGCAATCTTTTGACCGCGTAAAACGGTATCGCCTAATGCAACGATAGGCATCGCTGGCGCGCCCATATGTTGATTTAGTGGAAAAACCAATACAGGAGGAACCGGTAATTCGCCAATAGGCAGTTGCATTGACTGATCTTTATTTTCGGGTGGATAAATACCGCCATGAAAATCGCCAATGGCCTGACTGACTCGTTGATCGCTTGCGATTAAGGTACTCATGCTGCGTTCTCCTCGTCAGAGGCAGAAGACGGAGCTGAATCCGAGTTTGAAATAAGTGGCGCACGATCAGTAGCAATTAGGTTGCTCATTTTGTTGGGCGCAGTCCATTTCCATTCTTGTAGCGTTTGTTCTACCGGTAGCATATCAATGCAGTCAACAGGGCAGGGTTCAACGCACAAGTCGCAACCGGTGCATTCATCCACAATCACAGTATGCATTTGTTTGGCCGCACCTAAAATGGCATCAACAGGGCAAGCCTGAATACATTTGGTGCAACCAATACATTCGTCTTCACGGATATAAGCAACAGTTTTAACATCAGCCTCTTCGCCGTGCTCTTCATCTAATGAGGGGGCTTCTACACCTAACAGCTCGGCAATGTTATCAATCGTACTTTGGCCGCCGGGTGGGCACTTATTAATGGGCTCCCCTTTGGCGATGCCTTCCGCATAAGGTTTGCAACCGGGATGGCCACACTGGCCGCACTGGGTTTGTGGCAACAACGCATCTAGCGCTTCTACAATAGGATCGCCTTCCACTTTAAATTGCACAGCGGCAAAACCTAAAATGCCACCAAAAATTAAAGCCAAGCTACCTAATGCGATTAACGCAGAAAGGATGGGGTGTTGAGTAATCAGTTCTATCATTTTATGGTCGTCGTTATTACAGTCATTATTCTACAGTTGGATTAGGCCAGCAAAGCCCATAAAGGCGAGTGACATAAGGCCAGCAGTAATCATCGCAATAGCCGCACCCTTAAACGGTGTGGGCACATCGGCTACCGCTAAACGCTCGCGCATGGCAGAAAATAAAATCAATACTAAAGAAAAGCCCAGAGCTGCACCTAAACCATAGGTAGCTGATTCGAAAAAGTTATGTGCTTTAGTCGTATTTAATAATGCAACACCGAGTACTGCACAGTTGGTGGTGATAAGCGGTAAGAAAACACCTAATACGCGATACAGTAGCGGGCTGGTTTTTTCGATAAACATTTTCGCGAATTGTACGACGACAGCAATCACTAAAATAAATGAAATCGTTTTTAGGTAGGTAAGCGACAATGGCAGCAGCACATATTCGTGGACTAAGTAGCTACAAATAGACGCTAGCGTTAATACAAATGTTGTCGCACAAGCCATACCTATAGCCGTTTCTAGTTTGCTCGATACACCCATAAATGGGCATAAGCCTAAAAACTGTACCAGTACAAAATTGTTAACAAGAATTGTGCTGACTAAAATAGTCGCCATTTCAATCATCATGTGTTGTTGCTCTTACTTTGCATGTGGTTGTTAGTACCTTTCGTCATGCCGGATACCCAATCAAGTTGAGCACAAGCTTTGATCCGGTATTACATGACCCGCATGCCGGGTGTTGCACCGTCATGGGGTTCTAATAAATAAATTTCTTCACCACCGGGGCCTGCTGCTAATACCATGCCTTCGGATATGCCAAACTTCATTTTACGTGGCGCAAGGTTAGCAACTAAAATAGTGAGTTTGCCTTCTAGGTCTGATGGTTGGTAAGCACTTTTAATACCTGAGAAAACATTGCGAGTCTCGCCACCTACATCTAAAGTGAGCTGTAATAGTTTGTCAGCACCTTCGACGTGCGAAGCTTTGATGATTTTAGCTACACGTAAATCGACTTTAGCGAAGGTGTTGAAATCAATTTCGTCGGCGATGGGTTCATCTAACGTTTCATTTCCAGCTTCTACTGTATGAACTGATTTTTTGGACACAGTTTTCGTTGCTGCCTGTGCTTCCACTTGTGCCTGAGTGTTTGCCGCTGCATTGGTGACTAACATCGCATCGATTTGGTTTTGCTCTACACGGGTAAGTAAGGGTTTAAATTTATTAATGCTGTGTTCACCAGAAAACTGGATTGCGCTCTCCCATGTAAGATCAGTATTTAAAAACGCTTCGGCATTACGGCTTAGCTCTGGTAATACCGGTTTTAAATACGTGGCGATCACACGGAACATATTAATACCTAAGGTACATACATCAATTACTTGCTGTTCTTGGCCTTCTTGCTTGGCAAGTGCCCAAGGCGCTTGTGCTGCAATATATTCGTTAGCGGCATCGGCAAGATTCATAATTTCGCGCATGGCTTTGGCAAATTCACGGGCTTCGTATAAGTTCGCAATAGTGTCGTTCGCGTCTACAAACGTTTGCCATAATTCTGGATTTTCAATGGTAGGCGATAACACGCCGCCACTTTTTTGAATAAATTTGGCTGTGCGGCTAGCAATGTTAACCACCTTGCCCACGAGATCAGAATTAACGCGCACTAAAAAGTCTTCCAGATTTAAATCTAAATCATCGACACCGCTGGTTAATTTAGCCGCAAAATAATAACGTAAATATTCTGGCTTTAGATGCTCAAGATAACTGCGGGCATTAATAAAAGTGCCGCGTGACTTCGACATTTTTTGTCCGTTAACGGTTAAAAATCCGTGAACGTTAACCGCGGTTGGCGTACGGAATTTAGCCGAGTGCAACATGGCAGGCCAAAATAGGGCGTGAAAGTTCACAATGTCTTTACCAATAAAATGATAAAGCTCGGTGCCGTTGTTTAGCCTCCCATTGTCTGAAGAAGCATCGTCACTTTCGTCGTCAATCCAATAATCTTCCCAGTTTTCCCCCGTTCTTTCGCACAGGTTTTTAAAGCTGGCGATGTAGCCGATAGGAGCATCTAGCCACACATAAAAATATTTACCCGGTTGGTTAGGGATCTCGAAACCAAAGTAGGGTGCATCGCGAGATATATCCCATTCTTGTAAACCGCTATCCAGCCATTCGGCTAGTTTGTTCGCCATTTCGGTTTGCAAATGTCCTGCGCGTGTCCAGTTTTTTAAAAACTCAGTGAACTCCGGCAACTTAAAGAAAAAATGTTCAGATTCTTTTTCAATCGGTGTGGCACCAGAAATGGCCGACTTAGGATTTAACAAATCCGTTGGCGAGTAAGTTGCGCCACAAGCCTCACAGTTATCACCGTACTGATCATCGGTTTTACATTTAGGGCAGGTGCCTTTGATATAACGATCCGCTAAAAACAATTCTTTTTCGGGGTCGTAAGCCTGCGTAATTTTACGTGATGCGATATGGCCATTGGCTAGCAGGCGCTCATAAATCAATTCAGACAAGACTTTGTTTTCTTCTGAATGCGTCGAGTGAAAATTATCAAACTCAACAAAAAAATCAGCAAAGTCTTTTTCGTGTTCCGCTTTTATACTGGCAATTTGTTCTTCTGGGCTAATCCCATTTTGCTCGGCTTTCAGCATAATGGCAGTGCCGTGGGCATCGTCGGCACAAACATAAGTACACTTGTGGCCGCGCATTTTTTGAAAACGAACCCAAATATCCGTTTGAATATATTCCACTAAATGGCCTAAGTGAATAGAACCGTTGGCGTAAGGGAGCGCACTGGTCACAAGAATTTTGCGTGTCGGCTGAGATGCTGCCATGAAAATATTGCCCCGAAGTCGGTTAACGAAAAACGTTCGATGTTAATAAAGCGGCGAATTATAGCAGTTAATACGGGCGTAAACAGTGATTAGTGCTTGATTTAAGGTAGATTTTATGGGAATTTGCTTATTCCTTTTTTTATCTAATAGCAGGATTAAATAGCTTGGTGAATGTAGATTCACTTTCATCTTGTTATTCGTATAAATACCCCCCAATTACCTTTCTATTCAGATTCGCCACTAGGTTGCCTCATGTCCATTATGCCAGATGCAGTACAAAACGTTATTTTCCCTCTTCTCGATACGGTGATTGAGCCACTATCACAACGCTCGTTGTTGAGCTTAGATGCAGTGAGTGATATCCAGTTCGTGGATAATAAGATTATTCTGTCGGTGACCTTGGGGTATCCCTGCGAGTCAATACAGCAAGGCTTGAGTGAAAATATAGCCGCTGTATTAAATGCCATTGACGCTATTGATGGTGTTGCTGTAGATGGGGTGAGTGTTGATATCGGTTGGCAGTCACCTAAAAACGTCAGTATAGAAGAGCAGCCCCTGCTCAATGGTGTGCGCAATATTATTGCCGTGGCCTCCGGTAAAGGCGGAGTGGGGAAATCGACGACTAGCGTAAATCTCGCCTTAGCATTGGCCAAGCTGGGAGCAAAGGTAGGTATTTTGGATGCGGATATTTACGGTCCTAGCCAAGCGATGTTGTTAGGTATAGGCGCTAAGCGCCCTGAAGTACGAGATCAAAAATATATGCTGCCCAACGAAGCGTACGGCGTTAAGTCTATGTCGATGGCATATTTAGTGAACGAACAGACCCCGATGGTATGGCGCGGCCCTATGGCGACGGGCGCATTACAGCAGTTGTTGTTTCAAACCGATTGGCAAGACCTTGATTACCTGTTTGTTGATATGCCACCGGGTACGGGTGATATTCAGCTGACACTTTCGCAAAAAGTACCGGTAAGTGGTGCAGTTGTCGTGACCACGCCGCAAGATATTGCCTTATTAGATGCGAAAAAAGCGATAGAAATGTTCAACAAAGTCAATGTGCCGATTATCGGTGTGGTTGAAAATATGGCCGTACATCAGTGTAGTCAATGTGGGCACAGCGAACATATCTTTGGCGAAGGCGGAGGCGAGCGTATCGCCCAAGACTACGACACGCAGTTGTTGGGTGCACTGCCATTAGCGTTATCTATTCGCCAAGATGCCGATAGCGGTAAGCCAAGCGTGGTGGCTGACCCTGATAGTGATATTAGTCAGCAGTATAGTGATATTGCACAAAAAACAGCTGCAGCCTTGTGGTTACAATCTATGGATTCATCTGCGCCAGTCATTATGATAAGCGACGATTAATCTTTGAAGAGCCTCTTTATTGACTGGATACCGTTATGGCATTACCCACTGATCTTTCAGCGATTCAACAATACGCAATAGACCTTGTTTCGTACGTTTTCATGTGGCTTTCTAGCCCTACTTTTTATGCTCAGTGTGCTTTTGTGATGATTGCGGTGGCGCTAGCTTATGTAGTGGGTCGTTTTGTGGTCAGCCGTTTGTTGATGCGTAAAGCAAACGATAAGAATGCTGATAGCATTATGCATGGGCTGAAACAATGGCTCTACGATGCTGATGATTTGATCAAGTTATTGATCAACGTTATTGCCTTAGCCATTGCCATAGAAGTTAGTCTTGCGGTGGTGCAACAAGATGGCTTGGTGCGCCTAGCTCAGGGTGTTGCCATGGCCTTGTTTTGTCGCGCACTGATTACACGCTATGTCATTAATGGGCTGCTCAAGACCTTCTTTAAGTGGACCGTGTTACCTATGGTCATACTGTATGTGGTGGGCTGGTTAGAGCGTACGGTAAGTTATCTCGATAGCGTGAGTTTGGGGGTCGGCAATATAGAATTCTCGCTTTACGGTATTTTTAGAACGGTGTTTTTTGGCTTGATTCTCTTTTGGCTAGGGCGAGCATCCAATAATGCAGGCCAGCAATTTATTCGCCAACGAGAAGATATTGATATTGGCACTAAAGAAGTCTTCGCTAAGCTATTTGAAGTGCTGCTCATCATCACCATCTTTTTTATCCTGCTGCAAATCATCGGGATTAATCTCACCACTTTAGCGGTATTTGGTGGTGCAGTAGGTGTTGGTTTAGGCTTTGGCTTACAGGCGATCGCATCTAATTTTATCTCGGGCATTATCCTCTTGTTAGATCGATCTTTATTGGTGGGGGATTACATTGAGTTAGAAGATGGGCGTAAAGGCGTGATCAGAAAACTCAGTATGCGTTGTGCCACATTAGAAACATTTGATGGTAAAGATATCGTTGTGCCCAACGAGAAATTCATCACCAGTAGTTTTACCAATTGGACGCATAAGGATACTAAACAGCGCTATTTTTTAGAGTTTCAAGTCGCTTTTAAAACCGATTTACATGCCTTATTTCCCTTATTAAAAGAAACTGTCGCCAGTCACCCCCAAGTCATTAGCGGAGAAGATGTGCCTATAGAAGAACAACCCGATGCTGAAATTAGCGGCTTTGGCGATTCTGGCGTGAATATCCTGATTGAATACTGGATGGAAGGCGTAGATGACGGTAAAAATCGTGTAGGAGCTGATTTACTATTGATGATATGGGACGTGCTCAAAGAGCATGTAGTAGAAATCCCTTACCCGCAGAGAGATATCCGTATTGTTCATGAGGGAAAGGTTGATAGTAAAGGTAATCTAAGTTGAAATGGTTTGCGGTAAGTGGCAGTTTAAAGAACAGCTATTGCAACTATTTTTAGTTGCTAATATATTTATCAACAAGGAGGTTGATTATGACAAATGCAAGGAAACTGTTGGAGAAGTTCAGATCGGCCAAAGGTGAGATTAAATGGATAGACTTGCTCGCACTTTTCAATTTACTAGGTTTTCAAAAAATAGAAGGTGAGGGGTCGCGAGTGACCTTCACTAATGGAGATATTATTATCAAACTCCATAAGCCTCATCCACAGAAAGAGGTAAGAGCTTACGCGGTGAGGCAAGTGAAACAAATGCTCGATAATGAGGGTTTTATATGAGTCTAATAAAATATAAGAACTACTTAGGTACAGTGGAATATAGTCAGGAAGATCAATGTTTATACGGCAAGGTGGCTTATATAAGAGACTTGGTCAATTACGAAGCCGATAATGCCATAGGTTTAGAAAAAGCGTTTAAAGAAGCTGTTGACAGCTATTTAGATGATTGTGAAAAGTTGGGTAAAAAGCCGAATGTGCCTTTTAAAGGCTCATTTAATATACGTACAGGGCCGGACTTACATAGAGCGGCTGTAATACATGCAAAAGAGCAAAGTCTTAATGCTTTTGTCTGTGATGCCATCAAAGAAAAAATAGAGCGCAATCAGACATAAAATATCTATTTAGCACAGTCTAGTTGTTCCAGCCTAATAGCCCAACCTTATTTCATCCTATCTATATCGCACAAGCCACTTGCCTGTTAACGCATCCCCCTTTACTATTGCGCGTTAAATCAACCAATCGGAGCTGCAATGAGTATTAAGTCAGATAAGTGGATGCGCCGCATGGCGGAATCAGAAGGGATGATTGAGCCGTTTGAAGCAGAACAAGTGCGTTATGGTGCTAATGGCGACCGTTTGATTTCTTATGGTACGTCGAGCTATGGCTATGATGTACGCTGCGCCGATGAATTTAAAATTTTCACCAATGTGCATTCCACCACGGTAGACCCAAAAAACTTCGACGAAAATAGCTTTGTCGATATCAAAAGTGACGTGTGTATTATTCCACCTAACTCGTTTGCCTTAGCGCGCACAGTAGAATACTTCCGTATTCCACGTAGCGTGCTTACCGTGTGTTTAGGTAAATCCACCTACGCTCGTTGCGGTATTATTGTTAACGTCACCCCATTAGAGCCAGAGTGGGAAGGGCATGTAACGCTAGAATTCTCTAACACTACACCATTACCCGCAAAAATTTACGCTAACGAAGGCGTGGCGCAAATGCTGTTTTTCGAATCTGATGAAGTCTGTGATGTCTCATACAAAGATCGTGGCGGTAAATATCAAGGCCAACGTGGCGTGACACTGCCCAAAACATAGAGCCTAAAACGTAAGCCTAAAACATAAAATATATGGGGTCAGAGTCTAGAGTTTGCCCCATTTATTCCTAACATCGTCATGCCGGCGAATGCCGGTATCCACCTCTTTCTTAATTAAACGATAATTCTATGACTGTACGTACTCGCATCGCGCCATCGCCCACAGGTGATCCCCACGTAGGCACTGCCTATATCGCTTTATTCAATCTTTGCTTTGCTCGCCAACATGGGGGTGAATTTATTCTGCGTATCGAAGATACCGATCAAGTGCGTTCTACGCCAGAATCGGAACAAGCGATTTTCGATAGTCTGCGATGGTTAGGCCTAGATTGGGCAGAAGGCCCAGATGTTGGCGGCGAATACGGCCCTTATCGCCAAAGCGAGCGTGGCGACATTTATGCGCAATATGCACAGCAATTAGTGGAAGCAGGTCACGCGTTTCATTGCTACCGCACTACCGAAGAACTTGACGAATTACGCGCTGCACGCCGCGAGCAAGGTGGTTTTGCCGCATTAAAACCCAGCGAACTGAAATTATCCGACGACGAAGTCGCGAAGCGCCAAGCCGCAGGCATGCCTTTCGTCGTGCGTATGAATGTACCCGAAGGCGAAGGCCCTTGCCCAGTTGATGACATGCTACGTGGCACCATCGAGTTAGACTGGGGTCAAGTCGACGCACAAATTCTATTAAAGTCTGATGGTATGCCTACTTACCATCTTGCCAATGTGGTAGATGATCACCTAATGAAAATCACCCACGTCTTACGGGGTGAAGAGTGGATCAACTCGGCACCTAAGCATAAATTACTCTACCAATGCTTTGGCTGGGAAATGCCCGTACTGTGCCATTTACCGTTATTGCGTAACGCGGATAAGTCGAAACTCAGCAAACGCAAAAACCCTACTAGTATTTTGCACTACAAAAAAATGGGCTATCTACCAGAAGGCTTAATTAACTATCTAGGTCGTATGGGTTGGTCTATGCCCGACGAGCGTGAAAAATTCACCCTTGATGAAATGATTGCCGCCTTCGATATTAACCGTGTCTCACTGGGCGGGCCGATTTTTGATGTCGAAAAACTCTCATGGCTCAACGGTCTATGGATTCGCGAAGAACTCAACACCGAGCAACTCGCACAACGCCTTAAAGACTGGGCACTCAATATGGACAGTATTCGTGCCGTCTTACCGCATGCTCAACCACGTATGGAAACCCTAAGCGACTTCGCGCCGTTAACCGCATTTATGTTCTCCGGCATGCTACCGCTAGACAAAGCACAGTATGAGTCGTTAAAGCTAGATGAAGAACAGCAAAAGCTCGTATTACAGTTCGCTCTATGGCGCTTAGAAAGCCTACGCGAGTGGAACAAAGACGAAATTTTTGCCAGCCTAAAAGCGCTAGCCGACAGCATGGATATCAAGCTAAAAGATTTTCTCGCTCCGTTATTTATCGCTATATCAGGTACTACCAGCTCCTTCTCTGTCATGGAATCAATGACCCTGCTTGGCCCCGACATGTCGCGTGCACGTGTACGTCACGCATTAAACGGCCTATTTGGAGAGATTGGTAAAAAGCAGCAGAAGAAGTTAGAGAAAGCCTATCAAGCACTACTATAGGCACTGGTTTAAGCACTAGAGGCTAGAGATACTAAAGCACCAAGCCATTAGCGTCATGCCGGCGAAAGCCGGTATCTATTGTGTAATATCGCACCTGAGCTGACACAGATACTGAATCAAGTTCGGTATGACGAAATAAGTGACGAAGTAGCTTTGCGCGCATATAGAATAGCTCTCAATATAACTCTCAGTACACTCTCAATACAACAAAGAGGTTGTCAGCCATATATCAAATCGGTAGAATGCCGCCTCTTTCGTATTGTTCATCACGAACAATCCCACGAAAACCCAAATATGGGGCCTTAGCTCAGCTGGGAGAGCGCAACACTGGCAGTGTTGAGGTCAGCGGTTCGATCCCGCTAGGCTCCACCAATTCGATCTCCACTAATATCCTAAAACGTCCACGAAGCCCGCATCTAGCGGGCTTTTTCGTATATACTACTTCCTAAATGATTCTACGAGATACCCCCAATTCCAAAAAAGTTGGGGGTATATTTGGGGGTATAAATTGAAATTCTTGTTTTTATCCCAAAATGTACCCCCAAAAGGTGGCAGATATGGCGTTAACAGACTCGAAAATTAAACAAGCCAAACCAGAAGCAAAAGACTACAAACTCAGTGATGGTAAGGGTTTGTTCTTATTGGTGACTAAATCAGGGGCTAAATACTGGCGGTTAAAATACCGCTTTCTCAAAAAAGAAAAATCATTAGCGTTGGGGGTATATCCAAGTGTAACCCTTAAACAGGCTAGAAAGGCCACGCTCATAGCTAAAGAACAGATAGAGCAAGGTATAGACCCCTCACAAGCGAAAAAAGCCAAGAATGCAGAAAGGCTAGAAGCACAAACCAATAACCTGCAATCTATCGCCATTGAATGGCACACACAGCAATCTAAGCAGTGGTCGCAAGGTTATAGCGCCAAAGTATTGCGAGCAATGGAGCGCGACCTATTCCCATATATAGGCACATTACCCCTTGATGATATAACACCCCCACAATTACTAGCGGTATTCCGTCGAGTAGAAAGCCGTGGTGCTACAGAAAGCGCACACAGGCTTAAACAAATAGTAGGGCAAGTATTCCGTTATGCGGTTGCTACAGGCCGTGCCCAACGCGATATAACGCCAGATTTAAAAGGTGCGTTACCTACACCAAAGAAAAATCATTTTCCTGCGATTACCGAACCCGCCAAAGTAGGGCGCTTGCTTAATATGTTAGATGCTTACGAGGGCACAGAAACCGTGCGAGCCGCATTAAAACTAGCGCCTTTGGTGTTTGTTCGCCCTAAAGAGCTACGTTGTGCCGAATGGCAAGAAATAGACTTTGATTCTAAAGAATGGCGTATACCCGCTGAAAAAATGAAAATGGGGGTGGATCATATTGTGCCATTGAGCGATCAAGCGGTAGCCATATTAGAGCAACAAAAACTGATTACAGGCCATTGGGATGGTTATGTATTCCCATCGGCAAAAAGCCCACGCCGCCCCATGAGTGATAATGCGGTATTGGGGGCTTTTCGTAACATGGGTATCCCTAAAGAAGAAATGACAGGCCACGGCTTTCGTGCAATGGCGCGTACCATTCTTGACGAGGTGCTAGGGGAACGGGTAGAACTTATCGAACACCAACTAGCTCACGC